>OHKU01000205.1_pt1 | contig 34763 bp, 22 predicted proteins | sample 1568911 | NCBI WGS metagenome assembly OHKU01 (sample SAMEA3879574, study PRJEB24766) | human gut metagenome | biome: human-associated habitat; feature: feces | place: USA | collected 1985/1987
CCAGGTCTGTTCAGGTTTGTAGACGGTGGCGGCTTTGGCATCCGGGTTTACTCCGGCGTCAGGAAAATGTCCTTCTACCAATGCCTTATAAGCATCGGGAACATGCGGCATGATTTCTTCTTTAGATTGTTTCATCATATCATTGCGCAGGCTGGATTGCAGCAGGTCGGAGAACATTTGGATGTTGTAGCCGCCCGAACGGTACCCTTTGCTGACAGTCACATAGACGTTACCGGTGTTTTTCTTGAAATCATATTGCAAGGCAAATTTCGGCAACAATTGCAGATAATCTTTGCTGATGGAACCTTCATATCTTGATTCAACAGTCAATGCGGTTTCCGGCATCATCGGGATGTCTCTGATAACTTGTCCGTTCTGTACCATCTGGCCTGTGATGCCTACGGTGTAGTCCATGGCTGTGCCGGAGTTATAGTCCATCTTCATCTTCTCATAGTCCAGTCGAAGCCCGGCGGTGAAAGAGAGTCCGCCAAGTCCGAATACGTCCCGGAAGGTGGATTGGTGAAACAAGGCTCCGTTCAGAAGCGGTGTCTCGAAATCTCCGTTGATGGGCAGGCGGGTGCTGGTTATCTTTAATGACGGCATGATGTTCATGCTCGATGTCGGACCCATCGGCACTTCTATCTTCGATGGAATCACGCTGCCCAACATCTGATCCATCATCGCCATACCGTCTTCCTTGAATGTGACGGGGGCAGTAGTATTCAGCCATTGATAGAAGCCGAAGATGCCCGTTGCCCATTGCCAGCGGCGGTTTTCCTTGCTCTTCATCACAATTTCTTCACTGATGGTATTGATGCGTTGTTTCTGTTCCAGTGTATACGTATCTGAGGCTGTGAAATCCTGATCCAGAAACATACGATCCTTTAGATGCTGATATCCGGTTACGGCACTGAGTGTGAAATTCTGCGCCTGGTACTCTACATTAAGTCCGGCATTCAGCAGGTTGCGGTAATAGCTACTTTCATCATTGTAAGCCGTCTTGGCTACATCTCCGGTTTCTTTATTGTAGAGTCCATACGGGTAACCGCCCTGGTCACCATATTCATAACTTACATTAAAGTCGAGCTTCCAATTATCGCTGGGCAAGTAGATGGCGCGGATACGTCCACCGGCAGACTGCCCTTTATCTACCTTTTTATTGTTGAGCGCTGCATTGCGGAAGAAACCGCCTTCGTATTCATAAAATCCTCCAGCCGAGAATGCAAAGCGCTCATTCATCCGGTGATAGTGAGTGACGGAAGTATTGTATTGATTGTGTGTACCTGCCCCTATCCGGAAGTCAGTACCTTGATAAGAGAAAGGAGATTTGGTATGTACTTTAATAAGTCCACCCATCGCATTTCGTCCGTACAGTGTACCCTGCGGACCGCGCAGCACATCAATACGCTCGATGTCGGAATAATTGAAATCGAATGCGGATTTATCTATATAAGGTATATTGTCGACGTACAATCCTACGGACGGGGTGTTGATACGCGAGCCGATACCGCGGATATAAACGGCGGAAGTCAGGCGCGAACCGTAGTCGGGAATAAATATATTGGGGACAAGTGCGGTTAGGTTTTTGATTGAGTTCACTTGTGCAGCCTGCATGTCTTGTTGCGAAAGCAGGGTGACGGCATTGGGCAGCTCGCGCAACTTACGGTTCTCTTTGGGTGCTGCAATGATCAGGACTTCTTCAACGTCCACTATTTTCAGGGTATCCACTTCCTCTGCACATACGTTCCCTATCGACATGAGTGCCAGGGCAAAGGCTAACAATTTACTCTTATTCATTCTTTGTCTTTTATTATTTTGCCTGCAAAGAAAGAGGATTCTCTTCGTTCCCGCAATCCTCATTTATTAGGATTTGTGGGGGCGGAAAGGGATGTTTGTCGTAACGGTACTGTTACGGGCGGCGTAATAGGTCTGTTACGGGTGGCGTAAAAAAAAGGGTGCTCAAATCCGCGCTTAAATATCAATTCGCATTTAGATGCGGTCCGCTTCTACATATCCGTGCATTACAGCATAAATCGTCAGTCCGGCCACTGATTTAATGCCCAGTTTCTCCGTAATATTCTTTCGGTGGGAGATGACGGTAGTCAGGCTGATATTCAGTTTATCGGCTATTTCTTTATTGATAAGTCCTTTGGTTATCAGTACCAGTACTTCTATTTCGCGGGGAGAGAGATCATGTTCGCTGTCGGCATGAGGATTACCGCACGGATGCGCTGTTGCACCGTGGGGATGTCCGTGGGGGTGGCTATGAGGATGTCCGCCTTTGTGTCCGAACTGATGCAGTTGCAGGATGTTTCTGATCAGTGTTTTCTCATCCTGATAAATATTCAAGGTCGGTATTCCTGCCAGTTGAGGCTGATTGTCACCGTTTGCCAAAACAATGGTCTTGGGCTTGCGCGGTAGGAAAAAAGCGGTATGCTCAAAATATATCTGTGCTGAAACAAAATAATGCGCGTACATATCGGGAGTATCGTCCATCAGTTCCTCGAACGAACTGAATACACGGATGACGGCCATCGGGATAATTTCTTCCAGAAGGCTTTGCAATCCCATACATGATAAGGTGTTGGAGTCGACAATTGCTATTTCGGGAGCTACCATAGTATTTCTTGAATTTCTGCAAAAGTACAGATAAATTTTAGGATGTTGGCTATTGTAGCTGAAAAACAGTAACTTTCCTTAATAGGTTTCCATAGAACTTTGTGCTTTTCTCTTTTGTTGTTAAGTATATAATTTACTTAATACTACTGATTTATGAAATATGATATAGCTATCATCGGCGGTGGTCCTGCCGGATATACGGCAGCCGAAAGAGCGGCTGCAAACGGGCTGCAAACAGTTTTGTTTGAAAAGAAAGCTATTGGCGGTGTTTGTCTCAATGAGGGGTGTATTCCTACCAAAACTCTGCTCTATTCCGCCAAGTTGTGGGACAATATGAAAGGCGCGTCCAAATATGGCATCTTAGTGCCCGACGGTTCGGCGTTCGATATGAAAAAGATTATCGACCGTAAAGATCAGATTGTGAAAAAGCTGACCGGTGGTGTGAAGATGACGGTCAATTCGTATGGTGCTGTTATTGTGCCACAAGAAGCCGTTATTGTGGGTGAGGCGGACGGACGCTTTCAGCTTTCGGCTGCCGGTGAAGTATATGAAGTGACTTATCTGTTGGTATGTACAGGTTCCGATACATTGATCCCTCCCATTAAAGGGTTATCTGAAATTGATTATTGGACATCAAAGGAAGCATTGGAGATAACAACTTTGCCCTATTCACTTGTCATTATCGGTGGTGGCGTTATCGGAATGGAATTCGCTTCTTTTTTCAATAGCATGGGTGTGCAGGTGCATGTTGTTGAAATGATGCCCGAAGTATTGGGTGCTATGGATAAGGAAACCAGTGGTATGCTGCGTTCGGAATATCAGAAGCGTGGGGTTAATTTCCATTTGAATGCCAAAGTAATTGAAGTCGGCAAAGAGGGTGTCACTATTGAAAAGGAAGGTAAGACTGCACTTATCGAAGCCGAAAAGGTACTCGTCAGTGTGGGTAGGAAAGCTAATTTGTCCCAGGTCGGTTTGGATAAACTGAATATTGAACTGCTGCGCAACGGTGTGAAGGTGGATGAGCATATGCAGACTTCCCATCCTCGTGTTTATGCCTGTGGTGATATTACCGGACACTCTATGCTGGCACATACTGCCATTCGTGAAAGTGAAGTTGCTGTCAATCATATCTTGGGAGTGGAAGACCGTATGAATTACGATTGTGTACCCGGTGTGGTGTATACCAATCCCGAAGTAGCGGGAGTAGGTAAGACTGAGGAAGAACTGAAAGCATCCGGTATCAGTTATCATGTACAGAAGTTACCGATGGCCTATTCCGGTCGTTTTGTAGCCGAGAATGAATTGGTGAACGGGCTTTGTAAGTTGATATTGGACGATGATGATCGGGTGATAGGTTGCCATATGCTGGGAAACCCTGTTTCCGAATTGATTGTTCTTGCCGGATTTGCCGTGCAGCACGGATATACGGTGGAAGAGTTTCAAAAGACTGTTTTTCCGCATCCGACGGTCGGTGAAATCTTCCATGAAACTTTGTTTGCGTAATGTTTTGTATTGATAATCGCTGTACGGATATTTATTTTAATCTGGCAGCAGAAGAGTATTTGTTGAAGCAGAAGCGAGGTAACTTCTTTATGCTTTGGCAGTCGGAGCCATCTGTAGTGATTGGGAAACATCAGAGTGTGGCGGCGGAAGCGGACGAGAGGTTTCTGGATGAAAAGGGAATAACCCTGGCACGCCGTTTCTCCGGTGGAGGTGCTGTATATCATGACCGGGGAAATATTAACCTGAGTTTTATTGAAACCGTAAAACAGCCGGACTTTGGATATTACCTGCAACAGGTCGTCGATTTCCTCGAAAAGGTAGGCATCTCAGCTTATGCTGACCAGCGTTTGGGTATTTATGTGGACGAACGGAAAATATCAGGTAGTGCGCAGTGCATACACAAAGACCGTGTGATGTATCATTGTACTTTGTTGTTTTCCACTGATCTGGATACGTTGAATGCGGCATTGAATGGCGATCCGGATGTAGAAAGCCGTTTACCGGGTTCTCGTACTATGCGTGCAGTACCTTCCGTACGGAGTGAAGTTGCGAATATAAAAGAGTTTTTGTCTGAGCCTATGGACATCAAACGTTTCATGCATTTGCTCTTTCACTCCTTTGTGGATGATGACGATAACCGGATTTACCGCTTCTCTGCCGGAGATATGGAAGCCATCGAACGGTTGAAAGCGGAAAAGTATGCCTGCAAAGAGTGGATATATCATAAATCCGCATTAACTTTTACTTAAGTTAAAAACTTACTACTCAGTTGTTTGTTGTATAATAATAAACCGAGAACCTAAAACTTAACTATATGTCAAGATTTGAAATAAAGATGCCCAAATTGGGTGAAAGTATAACCGAAGGTACCATCATCTCATGGTCGGTACAAGTAGGAGACATCATTAAAGAAGATGATGTGTTGTTTGAAGTAAATACCGCTAAGGTTAGTGCCGAAATACCATCTCCGGTAGAAGGTAAAGTCGTGGAAATTTTATTTAAGGAGGGAGATACCGTAGCTGTGGGTACGGTGGTGGCTATTGTCGATATAGGAGGTGAGAACTCCGAGGATGAGGATAGCGTAGAGGCTCTCCAAAGTTCTGCTACTGATGAGAGTGTTGCGGTTGTTTCTAAGGCTGCCTCTGAGGAAACTCCTCAAGTCAAGGCTGTAAAATCGGAAGAAGAGCGTTGGTATTCGCCTGTAGTTCTTCAGTTGGCTCGTGAGGCCGGCATTCAGCCTAAGGAACTGGATACTATTCCGGGCACCGGATATCAGGGACGGGTGAGCAAAAAGGACATCAAGAGTTACATTGTCCGGAAACAAAGTGGCGGTATAATGATTGCTAAACCTGCTGCAACTCCTGAAGTACAACGTATTACACCAGCTTCCGGCACATTCTCAGCAGAAGGTGTTGAAGTTAAAGAGATGGATCGTGTACGTAAGGTGATAGCCGACCACATGGTAATGTCGAAACATACTTCCCCGCACGTAACTAATGTTGTGGAAGTGGATGTAACGAAACTTGTGAAGTGGCGTGATAAGAATAAAGATGCTTTCTTCCGTCGTGAGGGGGTGAAACTGACTTATATGCCTGCCATCACAGAAGCTGTGGCGAAGGCGCTGGCTGCTTACCCGCAAGTGAATGTATCGGTAGAGGGATATAATATCCTGTTCAAGAAACATATCAATGTCGGTATTGCCGTTTCTCTGAATGATGGCAATCTGATTGTTCCGGTGGTTCGTGATGCCGATCGTCTGAACCTGAACGGACTTGCCGTAGCCATTGATTCACTGGCACTCAAGGCTCGTGATAATAAGCTGATGCCCGATGATATTTCCGGTGGCACTTTTACGATTACGAACTTTGGTACATTCAAGTCTTTGTTCGGTACACCTGTCATCAATCAGCCTCAGGTAGCTATCCTGGGAGTAGGATACATCGAGAAAAAGCCCGCCGTAATAGAGACCCCGGAAGGGGATGTGATTGCCATCCGTCGTAAGATGTATCTGTCCCTCTCTTATGATCATAGAGTCGTGGATGGTTCATTAGGTGGCAACTTCCTCTATTTTATTAAAGATTATCTGGAAAACTGGAAAGAATAACTTAATACCTTGATAAGTATGAAAAAGTACAATATAAAAACCACAGATGTGGAACTGCTGAAGAAATGGTATTACCTGATGACGCTGGGGCGTGCGCTCGATGAAAAGGCGCCCGCTTACCTGTTGCAGTCCCTTGGCTGGTCCTTTCATGCTCCGTATGCCGGACATGACGGGATACAGTTGGCCATCGGACAGGTATTTACCAAGGGAGAAGACTTCCTTTTCCCTTATTACCGTGATATGCTGACTGCCCTTTCCGCCGGAATGACGGCAGAAGAACTTATACTGAACGGTATCTCCAAAGCTACTGATCCGGGAAGTGGGGGACGCCATATGTCCAATCATTTTGCCAAACCCGAATGGCATATCGAGAATATATCCTCGGCTACAGGTACACATGATCTTCATGCAGCCGGTGTGGCACGTGCAATGGTATATTATGACCATAAAGGAGTCGTTATTACTTCACACGGTGAATCTGCCTCATCCGAGGGCTTTGTCTACGAAGCTGTCAATGGTGCCAGCCTTGAACGCCTGCCCGTTATTTTTGTATGGCAGGATAATGGATATGGTATATCTGTTCCGAAGAAAGACCAGACGGCAGCCCGTAAAGTGGCGGATAACTTCTCCGGATTCAAGAATCTGAAGATTATCCATTGTAATGGAAAAGATGTGTTCGACTCCATGAATGCCATGACTGAGGCCCGTGAGTATGCATTGCTGAACCGGAATCCGGTAATCGTACATGCCAATTGTGTCCGTATCGGTTCCCATTCCAACTCAGACAAAGATACTTTGTACAGAGATGAAAATGAACTGGCTTATGTGAAAGAAGCTGATCCGTTGCTGAAGTTCCGCCGGATGCTGTTGCGTTACAAGCGTCTCACGGAGGAAGAACTGAAAGAAATAGAGGAGAAAGCAAAGAAAGACCTGGCTGCTGCTAATCGTAAGGCGCTGACAGCTCCCGATCCTGATCCTAAAAGCATTTTCAACTATGTATTGCCGGAACCTTACGAACCGGAAAAATATAAAGATGGAACACATCGCGAGACAGAAGGAGAGAAGAAATTCTTTGTAACTGCCATCAATGAAACGCTGAAAGCAGAGTTCCGCCATAATCCTAATACCTTCATCTGGGGGCAGGATGTTGCCAACCGGGATAAAGGGGGCGTGTTCAATGTAACCAAAGGAATGCAGCAGGAATTCGGCGAAGCTCGTGTATTCAGTGCACCTATCGCCGAAGATTATATTGTCGGTACAGCAAATGGTATGAGCCGTTTTGATCCTAAAATCCGGGTAGTGATAGAAGGTGCGGAGTTTGCCGACTATTTCTGGCCTGCCGTAGAACAATATGTGGAATGTACCCATGAGTATTGGCGTAGCAACGGACAGTTTGTTCCTAATGTAACTTTGCGTTTGGCTTCCGGTGGTTATATCGGTGGCGGACTCTATCACTCGCAAAATCTGGAGGGCGCTTTGGCTACTCTGCCCGGAGCGCGGATTGTTTGTCCATCCTTTGCTGATGATGCTGCCGGACTGCTCCGTACAAGTATACGTTCCCGTGGGTTTACGCTGTTTATTGAACCGAAAGCATTGTATAATTCCGTAGAAGCAGCCACCATTGTTCCTGATGATTTTGAAGTTCCTTTTGGGAAAGCGCGTATTCGCCGTGAGGGCAGTGACCTGAGTATTATCACCTATGGTAATACAACGCATTTCTGCCTGAATGTTGCCGAACGTTTGGAAAAAGAAGGTGGCTGGAGTGTGGAAGTGATCGATATCCGTTCTTTGATACCGTTGGATAAAGAAACCATTTATGAGTCTGTGAAGAAGACCAGTAAAGCCCTGATTGTTCATGAAGATAAAGTCTTTGGTGGCTTCGGTGGCGAGATAGCAGCCAGTATTGGTACAGACTTGTTCCGTTACCTGGATGCACCGGTACAGCGTGTAGGCTCTACCTTTACTCCTGTAGGTTTTAATCCAATACTGGAACGTGCCATTCTGCCGGGTGCAGATAGAATTTATGAAGCAGCCAAGAAGCTGTTGGAATATTAATTTAATAATAAGTTATTATGAAAGAGATAGGATTATTTTATGCAATGAATGCTGCCAAGACTTCTCATATCGCAGAGAAGATACGTGAGAAGCTCGGACACAAAGAAGTGGAAATGATTATGATAGAAAAGGCTTGGCAGAATGATTTCCAGGCTTATGATAATCTGATAGTAGGTGCATCTACCTGGTTCGACGGTGAATTGTCTACCTATTGGGACGAAATGATACCGGAGATAGAAAGCCTCGATTTGAAAGACAAGAAAGTTGCTCTCTTCGGACTTGGTGACCAAATCGGTTATCCTGATAATTTTGTTGACGGCTTGGGAATACTGGCTGATGCCTTTGAAAAGGCAGGGGCTATCCTTGTCGGATTTACGTCTGCCGAAGGTTATTCATTTAACCGGTCAAGAGCTTTGAGGGATGGTAAATGGTGTGGACTGGTGATTGATATAGAGAACCAGTCGAAGCTGACGGATGAACGGATTGCAGCTTGGTGTGAACAGTTGAAAGAGGAATTTTGATATAATATGAGGGGCTCGTTAGAGAGCCCCTTATTTTATATTACTTTGATTCCATCAGGAGCTTTGACTGTAGAAACTATTTTTCCATCAGCTCCTTTGACATGCTTGATGTAGACTACCCCCAATGGAGTAGGGAAGGTGCCTTCCGCCCATTCCAAATCACCAAGATGGGGAGTTATGCGAAGAGTCTTACAGCCTGCATCCACTATCTTGACACCTAAAATATGCTGTGTCATCCAAGGGGTAGGGCCGGAAGCCCAGCCGTGGCAGAAGCTGTGTCGGAAACTGGGATAACAATAATCGCCGAAATCTCCATGAATATCATCTTTGCCCTCGGGAACGAAATCATCCAGTCTTGCGGCATTATGGGTCCAGTCCAGATTGAAATCTTCCCAGAAAGTGGTTGCTCCTAAATCTAACATCCCACCCCAATACTGGCGGATAATGTCTACAGCTTGCTGATATTCGCCTGCTTGCGCAAGGGCCTGCAACATGTAGTAGCCATAAAAAGTGGAAAAGTCCTTTGCACCACCTACTGAGATAACTTCGCTGCATGCTTGTTCGGGCTTCATTAATCCTGCGATGGACATTAGTGCGGCTGCTTGTTTCAAACCGTTAGGTTGTTTTATCTGCTTTTTCAGTCGCTTGGATATGGCACGGCATTTTTTTGCATGTTCCTGTTCTTCCAGTAGATTGCATAATACCTCTGCATTTTTCAAAGCCCAGCCAAGCAATGCTCTGCATCCTGCTTCAACCCCCGGCTGATTAGGACTTGACGGCCAATCCAGAAAGCGTTGTTTTGCCAGATTCTCATTGCCTTTCTCGTCTACACATTCATCTATGCGGTCGATTACTCCGGTAATGTAGGCACGATGGTGACGTAAGAAATCTATATCTCCATTATGCATATACCATTCGTGCTGGATAATCAGGTACCACATTGAATAAGTACTGATGCCATTCAGCCATTGGGGCAGGGGGAACTGCTCGCAAGCCAGATCTATGCTCTTGTTTACTACTTCATTATGCCCGAATACACTCATAATGGTTGCTACTTCGGGGTGCATGTCACCCAGCCATATCAGGCGGTCGCGCTTTATGCCATCCCATAAATATTCCTGCATATTCAGGTGGACGGTGTATGCTCCGGTCATCCATATATCATTCAGACGTTGGTCATTGCAACGGAATGAGCCCAGATAAGGGATATTCCGGTAGCGGAAAATGGCGGGAGCTTCTTTCAGATACATGGTTGTATTGGGTGACAGGCAATCGATACGGATAAAACGGAATCCGGTACTTCCTATTTCAATTTGTCCGTCACTTGGGATCTGCATAATCATATCACGCATAGCATGGTCGTTTGTGGAATACCCCTTTCTCCGTTTGCCGCCATCATTCTGGCTACAGGCTTCACTTACGGACTCTCCGAAACGAATACGTATAGAGGTGGGCTTCCAGGGTTTAGCAGAACCTAACACGAGTTTTAATCCTCCGTGCAATTCCCGTCCATAGTCCAGTAGGATAGAGGCGGTATCACTTTCTGTGGTATGCATGGAGCACATGTTCCTCCTACCAAGTTCTGTTTGTCCGGTACCAGGGAGAAGCAGTATTTCCGCATTGCTGACTAAAGAGCCATTGCTAATCCACATAACCTTTTGAGGAGGTACATATAGGCGTGTCATTTCATCTGTATGGATGTTCAGACTGTCTGCGCCAAAAACGGGAGGAACGTAAGTCTGGGCTTTTGCTGCTCCTGCTATGCATAAGGCTATTGTTATTATGGTTACTCTTATCATACAAATTCTTTATTACTGTCGTTTACTTAACTTAAAGCAATCAATATCCGGTGCCCATCCGAAGTTGTTTCCCATACGGATTACGTTGTTACCGGCTACTAAAGTTACAGGAATGGTTACGGATGTTACTTTTTCTTTGTTGCCGCTATTCAGGTCTTTTATTTCTGTCTTGGTTTCATTTACAGATACTTCCAGTTTCCTGTTTTTGTCGCAGCTATAATAAATAGTCATATCATATTCGCCCCCTTTCTCACTGTACACTTCTTTCCATTCCGCAATATTTTCTTCACTGCCTCCGATATTTGATACTTTCATCTTGCCGGAACAAGCCGGAGATGCGGCATAGAATATCTGTTTAGGGTTCTTTCCCAAGTCATCATAGCAAGGCAAATAGGCCCATTCTGCCTCATAAAGAGTCGGTTCAAGACGTTTTTCTGCTTCCAATCTCCATATTGCAACGCTATGTGGAGGAACTGATAACCGGATATTGTCTGTCATATTTCCCAAATCCTTGCATTGCATCACATTGCGGACTTTTACTGTTCCCCCCATCTCCAGTTTTTCGAAAGGAACATCGAAATTATATACAGTATCCGATGGATTATACAGAGCTATGGCACGCACAAGTCCCCGCTTTTGCTCAAGGTCTTTCACTAATACATATTCTTCATTCTCATGCTGTACCACGTAGGCCTGTAGTCCTAACGGATCCTGATTCAGTGCTATCAATTCTTTGTTTTTCAGTAAAGCCAATGAAGTTTCAGGAATGGTTGTCATATCGCAACCAATAAGAAGGGGCGAACTCATGATACACCACATTCCAAAATGTACTTCTTCCTCTTCCTGCTTCAATCCGCGACCAACTTCCAGCATGTCCATATCATTATAATGTCCTTCACCGGCATAAGCTGATAAATAGAGATTCTTTCGGATAATGTTCTTCACGGATTCCCAGCGGGGACGTATATCCGGACTGATGCGCCAGGAACGCGCCATGCTTTTCGCCCAAGTACCAGGGAAAGCCCATCGGCAAATATTAATGGAAACATCGGTGCGTCCGGTATTCTTGATTGCTTCGCAAATGGTTGTGTAGCGCTTTTCTTCATCAAGCCCTAATTCTCTGCCACCGCAATAGTCTATCTTGATGAAGTCATAGTTCCATTCTTTCAGATAAAGGTCCATATCCTGCTGCTCGTGCCCGTAGAGGCCGGAGCCAACTCCATTGGCATCATCGTCGTAAATAGAACCACAGGTGTTGTCGCCTGCATCCGAATAGATACCTGCTTTCAGACCTAATGAATGGATGTAGTCGGATATAGGTCTCATTCCATTAGGAAAGCGTTCGGGATGTGCATGCATCTTTCCGGTTTCATCTCGCCAGCCGAAAAATCCGTCATCCACATTAATATATAGATAACCGGCATCTTTCAAACCATGGGCAACCAAAGCATCTGCTTGTTTCTTTATCAATTCCTCGTTGATATTCACATGATAGGTGTTCCAGGAACTCCAACCCATCAGGGGTGGTGAGAAGGATTCCTGCGTGATCTTTTCATTTGTTGATGTGCAGGAACTTGCAGCAAGTATAAGAGCAAGAAGTGCTCCTGTTATAAAATGTCTTTTCATAAGTATTTTTACTTTTATGTCCGAAAGTTAATCAATTAATTTGAATTTGTATGTACCTGGCTTCCTTAATGTTAATGGCTTACCTTCTCCTTTGGTGATAACCTTAACTATGCAACCATTGGGAATTTCGATTGTACTTTCGCCGGTTGCATTCAGTTTTACACTGATAAAGCCTTCTTTGACGGGAATCCTTGAGTTTATCCATTTGAGGTGTAAAAGTTCAGGCTTAATGGTATATTCATTGGGCTTTTCTGCCAATTGGCTGAAACCAATAAGCCCGTTTAAGGCGCCTACTACTGCAGGCACTCCGTTGGCACCGTGGCAAAGGCTTAAACCGTAAGGGCGTCTGTAAAACTCCAGTTGTTTGGCTCTTGAAGCCTCTGTCTGGAAGTTTTCGGGAAAGCGGGTATGTCCTTGATCCATCCAATCGCCGAATACACGGTACATGAAATCCCATAACTCCTTTATCCGTCCTGCCTTGGCATATGCCAGGAATTCATATCCTTTTTCATAGCTGACAGTGGTATAATAATGGGGCAGATTGGGAAGGATATTCTCAAATAAGTTGTCATAGTGTTCTTTCGGAAATATGTCTGTCAAGATAGCCCAATATTGTGCATGATGTGAAATTCGCTTGTCAATAGTGGTGCCGTCATTCATCGTGCCATTGATGAATGCTTTTCTTTCATCATCCCAGAAGTGCTTGAATATCTTTCTCTTTAAATCTTGTGCCAGCTTATTGTATTTGCTTGCAAGTGCTTTCTCTTTCCATAAGCTGGCAAAGTAAGCACCTGTCATGTAATTGTAATACAACATTATCTGTGCATAAGCAGCCACGCCTTTTCGGGCAGGACCATTGTAGGTAGACCATCCCGGGGTATAACCGAACTGTCTGTCACCATAATTGCCATGTACAAATCCGTCTTCATCAACGATGGAAGCATAAAAGTCAAGCAGTTGGGTAATCCGGTCTTTGTATTGGAGGGAGGTTGTTAAATCTCCGAAACGCAGGTAATTCTGCTTTAACCCAAATAGCGCGTGGAGCGGATAGTCGGGTATACCTATATCGGATAGTTTGGGATTAAGCGGCATCAGTGCTATGGATATTCCGTTTTTTGAAACCTGTTGGTCACCGAACAGGTAGTCGCCTCCCAGTGTGCTGACCAGTGCATCCATCGACCAGGGGAGGAAATCACGTTTCACTCCATCCAGATAGAAGCGGTGCATACTGGTGTGAAGTGTAGCGCTACTCATTTTGAACAGATTGTTGATGTACTCATCATCCGTTTCAAACTGCATCTGATATTCTACCGGCCACATGGAGGCATCAAATTTTAGGGAAGTAATTTCAGCACCTTCATCACATTCAAGAGAAGCATATCTGAGTGCACGTTCAGGTATGCTGATGACACTGCCTGTTTCTGACAATTTGATGGGAGGCAACGGGTATTGTTCCAGCTTCTTGTCATCTCTTTCCAGAGCTTCTTCCGGAGTTTCACCTACTCGTACGGTTACAGTGCCTTTTCCCTTTACCTGAAAAGTGAGAGTACCGATTTCCAGATGGAAAAAGTCTATTAAAGCATAGCCGTTCTTGCCGATTTGTACTCCATCTGCTCCAATGGTTTTGGCATTACGCATTGGAAGTATTTCTTGTGGCTTGATTTGAGCGATTATGTTCTGAGGAGCGTCTGGGCGAGTGGCGGGCTTATTATACATGGAGGCACTCTCAGGAATGGTCCAGTAGTTTTTATCCATACTGACCTGCCATTCATTTGGATTTTCCAGACCTTCGCCTTTCAGTATAATGCAAGGCAAAGAATCGTTCGTTATCACTTCAAATAAAAGGGAAGATTTACCTGCGGGCAGTGTTATCTGCTTATTAGTTGTGGATTGTTTTATTCCATTGACGTAAAGGATAATATCGGATGGGCCTTCCCAACAAAGATTGTTTTTCTTGTGCAATTTTATTTCTCTTTTGAAATAAGCACGGTTGTTTTTAGCAAAGAACTTTCCCGGGTATCCTACGTTCACACAGCGTTCTTTGGAAATCTTGGCTGATTGTTGTTGATAGAAAGCGGCTAATTGTCCCGGATACCACATATAATTACTGTTCCATTCTTCCTGGGAAGGTGCTGGGATTACTGTGACTTTAGAATCTAATAAAGGATCGAATTCTTTGATCTGCGCATAACAGTTAATGGTGGTTACCCAAAAAATGCCTGCTATTAATTTTAGTCTTTTATTCATGTCTTTAATGGATATCGTTTATTAATTTTTCAATGTGTTTCTATTGTTACTTCTTCTAATTGATGATTGTTTTCAGGCGAAGAGTTCCTTTTAAGCCCACTGAAGTAACTTTTAGTTTCACTTCACCTGCTTCCCGATTACTGCGGAGGATAATTTGCATACGTCCTTGATGCATCCGTTTGGTAGTGATGCCATTGAAAAGATCGGATGTATAATGGTCGCTGTTATCCAATGCTACTAACCGGGCAGAACCTTCTATTTGCAAGGTAAGCGGTTCGTTGTATGTCCACACGGGGTGTCCTTTTTTATCAACTGCTGTGACATTGATGTATTGCAAGTCCATACCATCGGCTTTCCAGTCGGTTGGTGTTTCCGCTTCTATCTTGAGTGCTACAGCTTTTTCAGCACTTTCAATGCGATGACGAGCAACTTCATTTCCATTTTTATCGCGGGCAATAGCCTCCAGTGAGCCACCATTGCCATATGGGACATCTTTCCAATAGATCATATTACGCAGATTGATCTTTGTCGTATCGTTTAGCTGGGTGCCTATACTTTTACCATTTACCAATAGTTCTACTGAGTGGGCATTGGTGTAGGTGAAGAGTGATTGTTTGCTGCCCGGTTCATAATTCCAACGTTCATTAAGTGTCATGCGCCCCACTATCACGTCATTCCAACTGACACTCTCGGCATCGGCTGCATCTACTACACCGATATGTACTTCCGGAACATCTGGCATGAAGGCGGATTTGATAAGATAAGCTTGGGGATAAGGATGCATGGTGTGGTCAAAGAATGAATAATTCCATCCTTTTTTGGGCCATTGGTTAGATTCTCCCCAGTATTCGGCAGAACCCCAATAGGCTATACCTACTGTGCGCTTTTTATCCATGTTATAGAAGGGCTCCAGTAATTTGTAGGTCTCGGCTTCACTTTGAAACAGTATGAGGTCTGGTTTATGCTGAAGATAAGCAGCGTACTTATCCGATTGATAATTGAATGAAGCAATTTCTGTGGCGCAAGCCAGTTCGGGCGGAACAAGGTAACTGTCGAAGTCTTTGTCGTGGCGAGTGATGGCACCGGCACGTGCAGGGAACATTGCAACTGTTGTCAGGTGGCTGTCATCAAAACGTTTCACTAATTGATTGAAGATGCGATAGGTGGTGATGCCCCAATCATTAATCCCTCTAAAACCTGCCCATCCTTCACGAATTTGCAATTCGTTACCTAAACTCCAAAGAATGATTGACGGACGGTTACGGTCACGTTTTATCCACTCTATAATCAGGTCAGACCAAATCTGAGTGAATGGTCGGCGTCCACCCCAATAATCATTATCACTCCATTTGTCTGTCAATTCATCTACAATGAGCATACCTACGCGGTCTGCAATTCGGGCGAAACTGTCACTGTAGGGATTGTGCGAACAACGAATTGTATTATAACCGAAAGCTTTCAACTGTAACATCATACGTTCAATAGCTCTATCGTAAGAAGCAGCCCCTAATGCGCCGAGATCATGATGGTTGGCATTGCCTTGTAGAAATATCTTTTCTCCATTGAGTTTGAAACCAAATTCAGGTGAAAACTCTAACTTGCGGATACCGAATTGTTCTGTAATACTGTCTACTACCATACCATCTGCTACCACAACCACATCTGCACTATACAGTTGCGGTGTATTGCACGACCAGAGTTGTGGGTTCTTCAAAATTATTGCAGGCAACTTTAACTCAGTACAAGTTTGGTGAGTATGTTTGGGCATGGTGTTATGGGCAGAACCCACTACTTTTCCTTCCGGGTTACGAATTGTAGTACGAACCAATACATCATGTTTTTGCCAACCGTCTACTTCCACCTGTACGGCAACTGTTGCTTTATCCGATGCAACTTCGGGGGTAGTAATGTAAATCCCGTGCCGTGCTATATGGGTAGGATTTTGAACTTGCAGATAAACATCGCGGAACAATCCGCCACCTGTATACCAACGAGAACCTTTTTTAGGACCGGTAGATGCATATACAGCTACTATATTTTCCTTGTCAAAATGCAGATAAGGAGTAAGGTCTGCTTCAATGCCTACATATCCATAATCCGTAGAGGCTATCTTGTGTCCATTCAGGTAGACATCACCTAAGTAGATGATTCCCCCGAAATCCATCACTACCCGTTTCCCTTTCCATAATGGATCTGCTTGGAAAGATTTACGATACCATCCCTCACACATTGGCTTGAAGCCGCGTGCACCGCCACCTGCCTTCGTCCAGGGTTGCTCAAACTGAAAATCATGTGGAAGGTCAAGAATACGCCAAGAGGAATCATCCAATGCAGGAGCAGCGAAATTAGTGCCCTTGTTTTCTTTTGTAACTAATTGGAATTTCCAATCGAAATTGAAGAGTGCTTTTTGTTGCGACACAAAACCTTCTAAAGGTGTGTTTTTCATGAGGGCTTTTTCCTGCACATTTTGGTATTGTGCCATGGTTACACTACTTGGAATAATTACTAAAAGTGAAGTAATGAGAAGGCTTTTCATCAGACGCATAATCTATTAAGGAATAAAGTTGGTTGAATTCGATTAATTATTGTTTCGATTGATATTTATATCGTGCAAATATCATGACTTTGAGGCTATTAAGGAATGGAATTTAGTTCAAAGAACTGCATTTTTGTACAAAGGTAAAAGTGTGTGAAGTTTGATTTCGTATTAATTATTAATCTTTCATCTTTACTTTAACAGTACATTCAGAGTGTTAATTGTCTCTTTTGTTCTTGGGATTAAGTTTTATACAAATAAATCCCTCTCTTAATAATCAATACTTCGGTAAAATTTTACCGAAACTTTAAAAATTAAACATAGAACCGGCTAGATCTGGTTCGATAATCCCAAAGAACCCATTGAAATATTGTCAATATATTATGCAAAGATTCGAATTGTGAAACACCCTAGAAATGAATTTTAGTTCAAAATCCTGTATTGCTGTGCATAAAGTGAGAAACACTTCTTTTTTATTCATTACATAACTAATATTTAGAATATTTCAAATAGTAATATTAAGAAATACTTTTCACTTAGCTTCCCTTAGATATATCTAATACAAACTAATATGGAGAAGGAAGAATCTTTATTCTAAAAGGAGATGCCGGCAATCCATAGGTGGAATATAAATTAAGAGGCATATAATTTTTGAACCCTAATTGTACATATACCGGTTCTGTGACTTTATCACTGTATACCTCTATTTTTTCTTTTTTTCCAATAAATGCAGCTTTAGCAGGATAGAATATACCATTTTTACCTGCCAGTTCAAAACCAATGAGAGGTTGGTTGTAAGTTGTCATTCCCATATCAGTGTAGTCAAAAGATAGTATGACTTTACTTCCTTTTATTTCGGCCGATTTATAAATGGGACCAGAATAAGGGATACCAGGTATGTTGTATGTTTTAGCTAGTACCCATAAGGCTAACCGTTTGCTGACATTGGCTTTGTCAGCAGGATGAATATGCTTAGCATCGCCAACATCAGAAGTAACTGCCATACCACTATTAGGAATAATTGTCATGGCTTCTAACTGTGCTTGGCGGAGTTCTGCAGCTCCTGTTGGTGATGCTTGCTTATCAGAATATTGATAAGGGGCTATCTGGACATAATAAAATGGAAATTCACCGAGTTCCCATTTATTTCTCCAGGATGCTACCATTTTAGTAAAAAGTTGTTTGTATTCATGAGGATTTAATACATTGCTTTCACCTTGATACCAAATGATTCCTTTTATGTTGAATGGATGCAATGGATAGATCATGGTATTGTATAATTTTCCTGCATGCACTCTTTTTACTTCATCCATTGATTTATTAGGATAAGTTGTTAGGTAGTCATTTTGGTCCATCCATCTTTCAATATTTGTTCCACCTGCTGCAGAACAAATTATTCCGATGGGAACTTGAAGAATCTTTTGGAGATATTTTGCAAAGAAATAAGCGATTGCACTAAATTCCTTAACATTGGCTGGAGTAGTTTCCAGCCATGAAGTGGACTGGCAATCTTCCATAGGGTTTGTACTTTCATTTCGGAAGACAGTAAGTAGACGAATATTATCTCTAGGGGATGCCATTACTATAGCATAACAGGAACCCATGATGGGTTGCCCTACAAATCCTTTGACCGGCATTTGTACGTTTGACTGGCCTGCGCATACCCATACTTCTCCGATTAATACATTAGATAGTACAATCGGTTGCCCATCCGATATTGTAATAGTATAGGGACCACCTGCCTCTGGTGTTTCAATCTTTATATTCCATTTTCCGTCAGAAGAAGAATGTTCGGTATAAGTTTTATTATTCCAAGACGTAACAATGGTAATTTTCTTGTGTGGAGTTGCCCATCCCCATAGATTGGTTTTGGATTTTTGTTGTAATACCATTCCATCTCCTAAAATGGAAGGCAATCTAACTTCTGCAGATAATGCTATTGTAAAGAATATGAAGTTAGCAAGAATAAATAATCTTTTCATGTGTTTCTTTTTTTATTTCATTTCTATAAACTGTTCGGTCTCTTTGAACTCATTATTTATAATAATTATAGTTTTAATGTCCAAATGCAAGATTCACTTATTATCTTCTTTCCGTTTTTTACTTCAATTTTAATTATGTTTTTTCCTGGTTGTAAAATAACATTGTTCCAAATGATACGGTTATATTTATCCCGTTTCTTTTTTTCTATTTTCTGTCCATTCATGTAAAGAGTGGCAGCCTCTAAATTTGTATATGCCTTTATAGACGTAATAGGGTAAATGCGTTCTGTGAATCTGCTATCACACAAATGAAGCATAGGTTCTGCATTCCAATTTGCTTTATAAAAATAGAAAGCATCTTTTTTTATTTGTCGATCATAAGTTACAAGTCCTTTATCATTCATTCCATCCCTATCTCCTTCTTTACGGATGACAGACTGGAAATCAGCAAATACCCATATAAATTTGGCCCATAAATAAGAACGTTCTGCTAGTGCTTCCCAGTTCTTTTCGTGGCTGATTGCCTGAAATTCTTCTGGATGCAATCTTCCTAATGAAGCTTTACTCTCATTTATAGGGCATCTATGTTGATGAATACTACCTCCAAAACCATATTCAGACACTCCTACCGGATAGTTTTGAGAATCAGCTTTTACCTTATCCATAAAACTACCAATCTGCTGACCGTCATTCCAATTGAAATATTTATTCCATGCTATTAAATCTGCACACCCCAAATAATTTGTCTGATTTACACAAGTTGCGAAAGTCGTCAATCTGGAGGAATCCAATTGCTTATAAAGGCTGTTCAATTCTTTAACAAATACGACAGGGTTGTCATAAGCCTGAAATGTTTTCTCATCTGTAATTAGAAGTTCATTGAATATTCCCCAAAAGCATATAGAGGGATGATTATAATTCTGATAAACCAGTTCTTTCAAAGTCTGACGTGCATTGTCATGTAATCCTTGATTAGAAACATAACCGGTATAGGCATATCCACCGGGACCGACAAACGGAATTTCAGCCCAAAGTATGATGCCGTTTCTGTCACATAGATCATGCATTCTTTTTGCATGCGGATAGTGTGTCAGACGTATTCCTGTAGCTCCTACTTCTTTTATTAATTCTATATCTTTGTCATAATCTTCTGGTAACAGGGCACTTCCTTTGCCCTCTACATCCTCATGGCGACAAAAGCCGTGAATATCATAAGGCTTTCCATTTAAGAAAAAACCTTTATCAGGATCTATGGAGAAATAACGGAAACCTGTTTGCTCAGTAACTTTATCCACTAGTCTATTTCCATCGTACAGTTCTACATTGACAGTGTATAGATAAGGATTGTGTTTAGCATCCCATAAAACGGGATTCTGGATAGTCATGGGCTGGTTTAGCTGCTCATCTGTAACCTCTGTTTCCTGACTTTTTACCGTCTTTCCAGTTGCGTCAAGTATGGTAGTACGTATTTTTAAGTTCGACTTTATTCCTTTTAATGAAAGTCTGCTTTCGACTACAAATTCAGCCTTTTTTTTCGAAATATTTTTTTGGTGTACAAACACACCGGAAGAAGCGAAAAACAATGGAGATATACAGTTCTCTTCTGTTACTATCAGGTGACAAGGGCGATGAATACCTCCATATACATTGAAATCTCCATTGATGGGTAGTACGTCTGTGCGATAAGCATTACTCACCCATACCTCCAAATCATTTTTACCCTTTTTAACTTGATCAGTAATTTCAGCGCAGAATGCAGTATAACCTCCTAAATGATGGGCGACTGTCTGGTAATTGATAAAAACATCGGCAACAGAATTTATACCTTCGAAAAAAAGAAATAAACGTTTTCCTTCCATCTCAGGAGAAATTGTTAAAGTTCTCTTATAAACCATCATCTCCCGATTATAGGATATTTGCCCCGGTAGATATTCCGCATTCCATGTATGGGGGATGGTGACGGGAATTAATGGAGCCTTTCTGACGGCACTGGTAATAGGTTTATATCCCCACTCCTTATCTAAAGATATAAACAAGCGAGGAGAAGTCTTAGCATATGATATTGAGCATAGCAGCAGTTCTGCAACTAGCATAAACAAGTGTCGTTTCATACTATAATTCTTAAATGGTTCATTTTTTAATAATCTTTATGTCTGGACTTAGATTTCTGAAATTGATGTCTTTGGATCCCTCTACTTTGAGATAAAGTTTGTTTTCGGGCAGGGACAACTCAATATTTTCCATCAGCAGATTTTTTCCTTTCAATACATGAATCTTATTCTGTTTTGATTTGATTGATAGATTTCGCAATGTGAAATTTTCAAAGTCATGCATGATGGGCATCAAATTATTACATTGCACTGTGCCATCCTCTATTTTTACGTTATTGATGGGCAGTTCCGGAATACCACGTGCTGAAATAAAGCAATTGGCAGCCTCAACAATGAAATTCTTGATACGGACATTTCTTACAGTGGGAGTGAGTGCAGTTACTGGTCTCAGTGGTAAACGGTTAGCCAGTTCGCCAACAAAATTATAACTTCCCAGCAAGTCCCATACGAGGACAGTTTTTGCGTCTTTTATTCTCAATTTCTCATAGAAAATATTCTCTGTAATTCCAGTACGTGGTCGACGGGTCTTAAAACGCAGTGGCATGTCAGTTCCGTCAAATACACAATTATAAGCATATATGTTTTTAATTCCACCTCCTGTTTCACTACCAGTTGTCAAACCACCATGACCGGCTTTGGCAAAACAATAGCGGATGATTACATTTTCAGTGGGGATACCCATACGTGCACCTTCTTCGTCACGACCTCCTTTTACAGCATAACAGTCGTCTCCGCAATTCATGGTACAGTATTCCACCAATACGTTCTTGCTGCATGTAATGTCCACACCGTCACCACTCGGAATCCCTACGGAATTTACCGTGACTCCACGTATGATTACATCCTCACATAATATCGGATTGACATTCCAGAACATGCATCTTTCTATGGTCATACCTTCAATAAATACGCCTTTGCACTGGATAGGTGCAATAACTTTTGGGGCGAAAAAATGACGTCCTTCCATACCGTCAAAGATACGTTCTTCTGTTTTTTCAGGGAAATCCTTTTCTATCCAAGCAATACTATTGGAGTTTTTACGTATCGGCGAGTCCATTGAAGGACCATAAATATGGCCTTTCCCAGTAATTGCAATGTTTTCTTCATTACAAGCATAAATAAAAGATCCGGAGCCCATAATCTGACGACCTTCGTGCATAGTGTATACACTTGGCAAATAATCTTTCGGCTCACCGGAAAATTCAATTTCCGCCCCTTTTTCCAGATAGAGGTTGACATTACTTTTCAGTATAATACGGGCCGACTTCCATTTACCTGAAGGAATGACTACTTTTCCCCCACCTTTCCGACTAGTTTCCATTATCAATCGGTTGACGAGTTCGGTTATTGGTTTATCGACAGTGGCACCATTATCCTTGATGTTTACAGAATAGTCTGGAAACTTAGGATATTGTAACTTAGGCATATTAAAAGGAACATCATGAAAAGGGGCGATAAATTGTGGCATGATTTCTGCTCCCACTTTATCGGGCACTGGTATATCCTTTTCTACTTGAGTTGCTAATAAATGTGAACTGAATAGAGTAATATAAATTATTAAACAAACTGTCTTTTCTGAAAACATATATGTATATATAAATAAATTGGTCATTGATTAATAAATACCCTTGTACATAGAAAACAAGGGTATTTATCAGTATACATTATAATCAGTTTAACGGGCCTGATAAATTATCAGGATTTTGCTCCAGAGCAGGATTGGAGTCTACGTCACTTTGCGGAATCTTCCATAAGAAACTTTTTTGGGGTACAAACTGTAATTCCTGGAAAAGGTACATGCCTTCAGCTACTCCACGCTTCATGAATTCTTTCAGCCTTTTCCCTAAGCGGTCTGTACGTAATTCATCATAATATAATTTTGCTTCGCCGATGAATTCCCATCCTCTTTCCTGAAATATAGCCTCATCTAGTTTATCCTGTCCCATATTGTCCAAAGCTGGAAGTCCTGCACGCTGATGCACCATGTTCAGTTTATCCAGAGCTTCGTCCGAACTGCCTAACTTGTTTTTTGCTTCCGCGTAGTTCAACAGAACTTCAGAATACCGTAACATGTAAATATTGGCACTAGGGCATTTCAAGTCTGCACTTGTTTGGTAATCATAAAATTTAGCATTTCCTGGAGTTGCAGAAACCCAATTCTTTTTACCTGGATAAAAACCATTATCAGATGCAAGAAACTCATATTTAGTTCCATTATAAAAAAACTCCGTTACAAAGGCGTCTCTGCGTGCATCTTTTTTATCATAGCTCTCCCACGCATAAATAGAAGGTCCAAAACGATGATAGAACATATATCCATATCCCGGAATAGTAAAACTATTGGCAAAACCAAACATTTGATGACACCAGTTTGCTTGTTTCGCTTCCGCTGAAAATTGTAATTCAAAGATAGATTCTTGATTGTTTTTGCATTAATGTTAAATGCATACCATAAATCTGAATAGTTGCTTACCAAACTATATACTCCTGATTGGATGATTTTTTCACAATTGTCCACGCACTTCTGATAATATTCATTATTACCTTCCATAGAGGCCAATGTGAGATAAACTTCACTTAATAAAGCCTGAACTGCTCCTTTTGAGACTCTCCATACATCGTATTTATTAGTCCCACGAATAGGCAGATGTGCTTCACAATAGTCTAGATCTTCCAAAATGTAATCATACACTTCATCTATGGATTTACGGGGAATTTCTAAACCTTCTAAACTATTAGTGAACGTCTCAGGAATAGGAACTCCCCCAAATAAACGAACCAAAACAAAGTAAGTATATGCACGCATAAAACGAGCTTGTGCATAAATGCAAGATTTTGCTTCATCGCTAATGTCTATTTTTTCACCGCGTGCCAATACAGTATTAGTACTATTTATAGTAACATAAGCAGCTCCCCATAGTTTTGAGAATGTAGATGAGCTAGCATTATTTATATCATACCAGCAATTTATATAGTGCCCATTCTCTTTTGTCTGGCAAGGCTGTCCAAAATCAGTACATTCTTCAATGCGCATAATGTATGTATAATCACTCATCATACTACGAAACTGATTATATACATTTGTTAATCCTGCATTTAGCTGTTCTTCATTTTTATAAAAACTATCTGGATCAATAAATGTATAAGGCTTTTCATCCAAATTCGTACAACTGTTAAAAATGAGGAGTGACAATAAGGCTAGTCCTCTCAAAATATATTTTAATTGTCTCATAACATGCTATATTATAAATTAGAATTTTGCATTAATACCTAAAATAATTGATTTTGCCCAAGGATTACTTGTATCACCGTTTATAGGATTGTAGCCACGATGATTTGCAAATGTTACAAAATTCTGGAAGTTTAAGTTTACTTTCAATGACTTTACTGATTTAATTTTCAATAATGGAGCTAAATCGTAATTGACTTGAATGTTTTTCAGTATAAAATACTTCCAGTTGGAATTAGTTCTATCTGACAGATAGACATCATGTGCCCCAGCGGTAGGATAATCACCATCGGGATTTTCAGGACTCCACATATGTTTATATGCATATTGTGTTGGAATATGTACGTTATTTGATATCTGATTTTCGCCATACAATAAATAGCTTGTTAGATTGGCGTAACTCATGGCCCAGGCAGAATTGTTCGTATAATAATCTTCAGCCCCGGTTATGGAAGCATATTTATGACCACCCTGACCATAAATACTGATACCAAATCCTTTATATTCCATGCCAATATTTAATCCATAAAAATATTTAGGCTGAACGGAACCTAAACAAATGTAGTCATCTGAACTAATAGAGCCATCTTTATCAATATCTTCATACATTTCATCTCCTAGTTGCGCATTAGCAGCAGTATTAGGAACTTTCTTTTTATATTCTTCTAATTGTTCTTGAGTTTTAATGATTCCCAATGAATGGCGGGCATAAACTGCATCCACAGATTCTCCAACTTTTAAAATACGAGCTAGCCCACCTGCTTCATAACGGACGGATACCTCATCAACACCACCATATAATTCTTTTATTTTATTTTGATTATAGGTTATATTAGCTGAGGCATATAAATTAAAATCTTTATTTTGTATGATAGTTCCACCTACTGATAGTTCCCAGCCTTTATTAGTAACCTTACCAATATTACTCAAAATTCTAGAATAACCTGACGTAGAAGGAATAGGAACATCATATAGCAGGTCATTGGTATTTCGGATATAATAATCAAAAGCAATGTCCATACGATTCCATAAACCTAAATCAAAACCTAAATCGAGTTGAGTAGTCCTTTCCCATTTTAAATCGCCATTTCCAATAGATTCTTTGAAACCATAAATAACAGAACTACCATCCGTATAATTGGAACCTGTCAATTGTGCTAATGATTTGTAATTACCTATTTCCTGATTACCGGTAATACCAAAACTACTGCGGATTTTTAAATTTGTAATAACTTTATTTGATTTTAAAAATGATTCTTGTGAAAGGCGCCAGCCTAAACCTACGGATGGAAAATATCCCCATTTACTATTAGCTCCAAACCGAGAAGAACCATCCCAACGACTTGTAGCTGTTAATAAATATTTGTCGTCGTATACATAAGATACTCGTCCTGTAAATGAAATTAACTTATTACTATATTTATTTGTTGCCCATGAAACTGAACTTTTATCTGCTAACCCCATAGACCATGCGCCTGTTTGGTCGTTTTCGAAGCCGGAACCGGACAGATTGATGTCTTCGTAAGTGAAATCTTGCCATGAATATACGGCTGTTGCAGTTAAACGATGCTTATTCCATGTATGATTGTAAGTTAATATGTTCTCCATTACCTTACTAAACCGCTTATCCCAATTATTATAGCCATTTCCTTTCAGTCCGGATGCCTTATTTATGGCCGATTCGGAACTCACATAGTTATATTTACGGGTGTTTTTCAAATCAATGCCTAAACTCAAACGGTATTTAAGGTCTTTCGTTAATTGCATTTCTGCGAACAAACTTCCTAAGAAACGGTTTGTGGTAAATCGAGTAGTGGTTTCATTCATATCTAAAACTGGATTCCACGGATAAAGCATATATGTGTTATGCATAGAAGCTATATTATATGCACCATCTTCATCTTTTATTTTTTCGGTAGGCCATCCATATCTATAAATATCAATTAGAGCACTATCAAATACATCTTGAATGCTATATGTAAATTGGGTGTTGGCACCTATTGTTAACCACTTATTGAAACTATGTTGCAAATTTCCATGGAAAGTATATTTCTGATAATTCTGCGCTTTTAACAAACCTTCTTGATTATAGAAACCTGTTGACAGCATATAATTGGTTTTATTGCTACTTCCGTCAAAAGTAATACTATAATCTTGAAGCAAAGATGAGTTCTCTAAAATTTCTTTTTCCCAATTTGTATCGGTAGCATATGTAGAAGGATTATTCGGAAAGGGTACATTACTTCCTTGATTCTTGTAACCGGCATTCATGAAATTAATAAAATCTTCTCCGGAGATTAAATTGGCTAGACGCCCCGGAATCTGGACTCCAACTGAAGTATTGACTGAAAGATTCTTTGTACCACTTTTACCTTTTTTGGTGGTAATCATGACTACGCCATTTGCACCACGTGAACCATAAATAGCTGTTGAAGAGGCATCTTTTAATATCTCCATGGACTCTATATCGCTAGGATTCAAATCACTAATGTTTCCATCCATTAAAGGAAAGCCGTCAACAACATATAAGGGCTCGTTGCTGGCAGTAATAGAACCACTACCACGCACACGAATAGAAGGTGAAGCACCTGGCTTATTGTCATTGAAAACAGCTACTCCGGCTGCCTTACCTTGCAATGATTCCAAAGCATTTCCTACGACTGATGCAGTTAATGCTTCCGGTTTGATTTGTGCTGTAGAACCTGTCAAATCTGATTTTTTCGCTGTGCCATAACCAATTACGACCACTTCTTCTAAAGCTTTGGCATCTTCTTGTAAAATAATTGTTATTTCTTTTCTATTGTTTACTTGTAGCTCTTGAGAAACATAACCTATGTATGTTACTTGTAATAGAGCATTTGTCGAGGCTTCTAATATGAATCGCCCGTCTATATCTGTAATTGTACCTATTGATTGACCTTTAACTGTTATATTAGCGCCGATAATGGGCTCACCATTTGTGTCCTTTACGACACCTTTTATTTTGTTTTCCGTCTGCTGTACAGAACTATTTTCTTTTGCTTTGCTCATTAACATAATATTCTTGCCTTCCATGGCATAATAAATATCAGTTCCCTCGAATACCTTGTTCAGAACTTCAGCTACGGACTTGTTCTCTGCATTCACTTGTACAGTGCGTTTCAGATTAACTTCGTTCACATTATATACGAACAAATAATCGGTTTGCTTTTCTATTTCATTGATAACTTTACCTGTCGATATTTTATCTGCCATGACAGTCACTTTCATCACTTGGGAATAAGTTTCCGTGGCAAAAGCTGTTCCTGCAAATATGAACAGGATTAAGGTTGTGATTTTCATAATATGGAATAAATGTTTAATTTCTACAATAGATTCCTGATACAAAATATTTTTCATATATTTGCATTACTAATTTTAGGTTTTTACTTAAGATTATTTAGAGAAAAAAGTCAATGCATAATTGACTGTCTATGGGATGGTGTTGCAGCACTGTCCCATTTTTTTATTCGAGTGTGTTACTTCATAGGCAAAACGATTTTAAAAGGTTAATAAATAGTGATTACATTCTTCTCATCATCTTTCTTGTAGGTAAATTTATTATTCAGTCTGAGGACTCTCAAAACATGTTCTACTCCATCTCCCGTTCTGAATTTACCGGTATAACGATTGTTTAATATTTTGGTATTATTTACAATAATATCTACTCCGTAATATAACTTTAGCTTTTCCAGCATATCTTTGACGGATACATTGTTAAAGCAAATCAAGCCTTCACGCCACAAAAAGTGTTCAGGGTCTTTAATTCGTCCTTTTATCAGTTTGTTTCCTTTCAGACTTGCCATTGTATTGGGTTCCAACTTCATTCCGTTCATTGTAGTACCGGGACTTAAGATTTCTACTGCTCCTTCCAATAAGGCCGTTTCCCAGATACTGTCCGCTGCATAAGCCATGACATTGAATTCCGTCCCCAATACCTTGACATTACATTTATTGGTTTCTACAATAAAAGGCTGTTTTTCATTTTTAGTGACTGCGAAGTAGCCTTCACCATCCAGCTTTACATTCCGGATATCACCATTGAAATGTCCCGGAAAGGTTAACGTACTAAGCGAATTCAGCCATACTTTAGTACCGTCTGCCAACATTAGTTCGGCTCGCTGCCCGGCAGGTACATGTATGGATTGGAGTGATTCACTTTGTTCTGCCTGGTGCTTTTCGGACCAATAGTATGTACCTAATAGAACAACTGCGAATATTGCTGCAATTTTTGCAGTCTCTATCCAAAGTGTGCGCAATGTGAAATGCTTTTTTAACTGCTTATTTTCTGTTTTCACAGGTTCTGTGCGCCATAGGGCAATATCATGTAGCTTGCGCTGTGCCATATATTCGCGCATGTTTTCCGGACTTTCTTGCATCCACTCGGTAACACGTTGTTTTTCGGTTTCAGTGGCATTGCCGGATATATATATTTGAAGTAATTCGGAATTCATTCTTTATTGTGTTTTATATAGTAACGACTAAAGTGAAAACAACCCTAAAAGAAAATTGGAAAAAATGAAAAAAAAGATTTCTGCTCTCAAAAAGGCAGAGATACATGGCTGAATTTAATAATAGAAGAAGAAATAAAATAGAGGAAGATAATCTTTTAAGGTTATCCGTAATGCCTTTAATGCTTTTGATATATGATATTCCACTCCTTTTATGGAAATTCCCATCTGTTCGGCAATTTCTTTATTAGACTTGTTTTCGAACCGGCTTAGTAGAAATATCTGTCGGGTTTGTTCAGGAAGTAATTTCAATGTTTCCCGGATGATACTTTCTACTTCATCCGAGAATATTTCATTGGGATCGCATGACTCTAAAGTTGAAATACGAATAGAAAGTTCTTGTTGATGCCAATCGGCCATAGATTCAAAAGCTGTGCGTTTGACTTCTTCATGTTTCAGATAGTCCAAAGCTTTATTCTTTAATATGGTAAGTAGGAGCGGTTCTATATAATCTATTTTCTCTGTTTTTAGTTTCTCCCATAATTTAATCAACGAGTCGGAAGCAATATCTTCCGCTGCCAAATCATCATGAACATATGATTTGGCAAAGAAGAATGACTTCTTGTAATAAGAAGTATAGATCTCATTAAAAGAACTTACGATAGCATTGCTCATTGGTATGTCAGTTGTGCTTCTCATTATGTACATTAAAAAGGTATAGCAAAGTTAGCAATAAATATCTATATAACTTTATGCACTGTTGGAAAATCATTTGCTTTGCTAATGATATTTTGTTAATGTGTTAGCTATCAGCGAACTGTATTTACCGACAAGTTACCTCTTTATGTAAAAGCATTTACCGCAGGATGTAACGACCTTTACCCCTTATTGTAACGCTCTTTACCTCGGCATGTAACGGCTTTTACTCCGGCATGTAAATGAAGTTACCATTTGGGGTAAACGGTGTTACCGTGAAAGGAAAACAATTGTTATAGTTTGAAGTAGTTAGCTACTGCTTCTGCACATCGTTCCCCATCAATGCCGGCAGAAACAATGCCACCTGCATATCCTGCTCCTTCTCCGCATGGAAACAATCCTTTAATTCTTACATGCTGCAAAGTTTCCCTATCTCTTATGATCCGTACCGGTGCAGAGGTTCGTGTCTCCACACCAATCATTACCGCTTCATTAGTCAGGAAGCCACGACTGTATTGTCCGAACTGCTGAAATCCTTTGCTGAGTCGTTCAGTGATGAACGGTGGCATCCAAAAGTGTAGGGGTGAAGAAATTAATCCCGGAGCATAGGAACTCTCCGGTAAATCATAGCTCAATTTCTTACGTGTAAAATCCTGCATACGTTGCGCAGGAGCTGTCTGACGCATATTACCTTGTTGCCAGCAATTATATTCTAATGTCTCTTGAAAGTACATCATATTGAGTTGAGAGTTGAGAGTTGAGAGTTGAGAGTTAGCTGCGCTATCATGCTGCATAGTCCACTCTCCACTCTCCACTCTCAATTCTCCACTCAATAAGTCTTCCGGCCTCAATTCAACTACCATCCCTGAGTTGCTCCAACGCGATCCACGGTTGCTGGGACTCATTCCGTTGACTACAATCTGTTGCGGACCACTGGCGGCGGGTACAATAAAACCACCCGGGCACATACAGAAACTGTATACTCCTCGTCCATCTACCTGATTTACAAAGCTGTATTCGGCGGCAGGCAGATACTTTCCCCGTCCGTTTCTGTTATGATATTGTATCTGGTCGATCAATTCCGAAGGATGTTCCAAACGTACACCGACTGCAATACCTTTAGCTTCAATCTCTACTTGATTGGCGGCCAACCAACGGTACACATCCCGTGCCGAATGCCCTGTTGCCAGGATCACCGGACCCAGAATCGTTTGTCCTGTATGGGTTTCGATACCTTTTATTTCATCTTCCTCAATAATTAAAGCATCCATACGCGTCTCAAAGTGCACTTCTCCGCCACATTCGAGAATCGTATTCCGCATATTCTCTATTACACGTGGTAGTTTATCCGTTCCAATATGCGGATGTGCGTCTACTAATATAGCTGTAGAAGCACCATGCTGACAGAATACGTTTAATATCTTATCTACATTTCCACGTTTCTTGCTGCGAGTATAGAGTTTCCCGTCCGAATAAGCACCTGCGCCTCCCTCACCGAAACTATAATTAGATTCCGGATTCACTGTGTGCTCCCGGCTGATTTGAGCCAGGTCTTTCTTCCGGTCACGTACATTTTTTCCGCGCTCTACGATGATGGGGCGAAGTCCCAGCTCTATCAGTCTCAGCGCGGCGAACAGTCCACCGGGACCTGCACCTACGATGATGACCTGTGGCTTTCTTTCTACATTCTTATATATAGTAGGTTGATATTCATTATCTTTGGGCATTTCGTTCAGATATACCCGTACATTCAAATTGACGAAAATAGTCCGTTGCCGGGCGTCAATGCTGCGTTTCAGGATTCGTGTTGCGTTGATGTCCCGTACATTCAATCCTTTTTCCTGTACGAGGTACTCCTTCAATCGTTGCTCATTGGCGGCTACTTCGGGCAGCACGCGTAGTTGGTATTCTTGTATCATTTCATTTTAAAATAAGTGACAATGCCTGCGCTGACACGTAGTCCGCTCCAGTTTGCGTCATAAGAACTCTTTTGTTTTCTATCTCCTTTCAGGTGCAAATTACCAACGGGGTCCCATTCGTAACCGACGCTTGCGATAATGGCTGCAAAGGTAGTGATTTTATAGCGCACTCCTATGGCAGGTTGTAAGAAGACATTGACACCGGTCAAAGTTCCATTTTCTTCCTGTACCTGTGAGTCTACACGTACGTATTCTTCCATCTTGCAAGTATTGAAAACGAGCCCTGTAGATAATTCAAAGAATGGACTGAATCTTTCTGTCAGGAGGTGGAACCGGTAGAATGTTCCCAACTGGTTACCACTATTCTTTACTTTTAGCCTGTATTCTCCGGTAGCATCGGCCAGATGATTCTGCCCGCTTGTATTCTGGTGGCTGAAAGTGATACCTACCTGATGCTGCTGTATCTGTACACCAGCCCGAAAGTTATGTGTAAAGTTCCCCGGAAACTTATCGGTGGTTTTTACTCCTTTCAGGCTACTGCCGGCTGCATTACTCAGAAAATCTTTCATCTCGGACATATTGTATAACCCATACCCGATATTATATTCCAGTGTAAATTCCTGTGCTTGCATACCGGTTATTCCCAGTAATATGCAGGCTAATGCTATTATAATCTTTTTCATGGTTTCTTTAGATAAGGTTCTACGTTTATGGCTGCTCCTGCCCAGCAAGTCAGAATATTGTTTGCCAGATATGGACTGGTATCTTCACTTCTCATCCGGAACAGTTCATCTCCATTCTCGTCCGTAATGAGAGCATAATAAGAATTCCGGAACAAATAGTTTCCGGTTACCGGATCAATGTTGCAGAAAGCGTATTCTTTCCCTTTTGAGATGGTACGAACAATCTCTCCACTTAGGCAATTAAGGATGGAAACCTTGTTGTTCTCAGTGCTTACTATTATAAGTTCATGCGGGTGGGTTGGGTGGAAAAAGTAGTTGCTGTAACCATGTGGGTAGAAAACAGTTTTTCCTTTTTCAAAATTCTGCAAAGGGGTAAGGTAGAAACCGTAATGTTGCACAGGCTCGCACAGGTAGTTCTCGCTTATCTGATAATACCAGGTTGCCGCAGAGTGTTCTTCTGGGAAATCGGTTTCCGGCAGAAATATACTCTTCTCAAGTTGTCCGTTATCTGTATTATAAATATAGACCTTGGAGAGGTGATTATAGTATAGTACTAATTTATGATCTGATGTAAATAGTATATCTTTGGGAGCATAAGTCACTTCTGGATAGTTTATTGTGGCAATAAGTTTTAATTCTTTTCCGGAGAAGATACATATTTCGTCAGAATAATCCACCGCTATCTTGTCTGAATTGAGTGCTGCGGCAATAGGGGTTCCATAGCCTTTGCCATTTTTATATTCACTGATTGTGGTAAGTGACGGAATAGCATAAGAAGTCACCTCATTGTATGAACTGGCATATAATGTATTAGAGTAAGAATTGTATAGACTTCTCATCTGGCTTCCTTTTAATGAGACGCCAGGTCCCGAATACGTGTATCCTCCTGTTATGGAATGGAAAGGTTCATTGCCGACTTCATCTACTATCCGTACTTCTATATAGTTCTGTTTACCAAAGCTGGGAGCTGGCAAAGTGATACTGGTTTCTTTAGTCTTTGCAACTACAACTTCTCCTTTGTCTATAACTTTAAAGTAGAAGTTCTCCAAGTTGAACGTCCAATGAATGATAACATTCTCCAAAGAACTTTCTTCGGGAATTTGATAAACTGTTAATTGGGGAGTGGTGAAGCGTGCCGGCCAACTCATTTCACCCATATATGTTTGTCCTCCATAGGCTTGATCACGTATGCTTTCGCCTTGCTTTAGTGATTTTGTGATAATCTCGCATTTCACCTGATTGTTTCCCGTCAAGTTATTATTGTAGACATCAAAACTGCCTTGTGGGCTGTTCGTTTCGCAGACCAGATTATTACCAATGTAAAAAGAGGCAGAGATCAGCCGGGATTCCGGTGTGTTTATCTGAAATCCTACTTTAAGGCCTTCTATTAATAGAAGTTCTCCACTGCTGTTTTGCTCTGCGTCCAGCTTTATTTCTATAGGGGTTTCCAGTGGCAGCGGTTCCGTTTCCACGTAGTTGTCGTGCAATGTTACCTCGCAGCTGCAGAGCGACAGCAGGATTAAAAGTGATAGATAATGTAATTGTTCTTTCATAGTAGTATTATTGATTGTTTCTATTTCTCTTTATCCGAATAGTGCTCTGAATGCTTCCTCTACCTTTCTTACCGGTATTAGTTCTATTTTGAGTTTCTTCGTATCAATTCCTTGTAAATTGTATTTCGGCAGTACAAACCGTCTGAATCCCAGCTTCTCCGCCTCACCGATTCTTTGCTCAATTCGGTTCACCGGACGGATTTCGCCGGACAAACCTATTTCCCCTGCCATACAGACTTCCGGTTCGATAGCCGTATCCATATTGCTGGACAGTATGGCACTGATGACAGCCAAGTCTATCGCCGGATCATTAACTTTCAATCCTCCGGCAATATTAAGGAACACATCCTTTTGAGCCAGTTTGAAGCCTACCCGTTTTTCCAGTACTGCCAATAACATGTTCATTCTTCGGATATCAAATCCCGTAGCCGAACGTTGCGGATTACCATATACCGCACTGCTCACTAATGCTTGAGTTTCAATCAGGAACGGACGTATCCCCTCTATGGCTGAAGCTATAGCTATACCGCTCATACCTTCGTGATCCTGACTTAATAATAATTCCGACGGATTGCTGACTTGGCGTAAACCATCCTGTCGCATTTCATAAATACCCAGTTCGGCCGTGCTGCCAAAACGATTCTTGATACTACGCAGGATGCGATACATATAATGCTGATCGCCCTCAAACTGTAATACCGTGTCTACTATATGTTCCAGGACTTTTGGTCCGGCAATGCTGCCTTCCTTATTAATATGTCCGATGAGCAATACCGGTGTATGCGTTTCTTTGGCAAAGCGCAGGATGCTTGCTGAGCATTCGCGTACTTGTGCAATGCTTCCCGGCGATGATTCAATGCTCTCTGTAGAGATAGTCTGTATAGAGTCGATGATTACCAGTTCCGGACGGGTGTTTTTGATATGTACGAATATCTGCTCTAATGATGTTTCGCAAACAATAAGGCAATCGCTGGAATTGTGCGATAACCGGTCGGCACGCAATTTTAATTGGCGGGCACTTTCTTCACCCGATACGTAGAGAACGCGCTTTTCGGGTATATGGAGTACAGTTTGTAGCACCAAAGTTGATTTACCAATTCCCGGTTCACCG
>OHKU01000217.1_pt1 | contig 34101 bp, 27 predicted proteins | sample 1568911 | NCBI WGS metagenome assembly OHKU01 (sample SAMEA3879574, study PRJEB24766) | human gut metagenome | biome: human-associated habitat; feature: feces | place: USA | collected 1985/1987
CTGAGCAAGTCAAGCGGCAGTTATTCTTCCGCAATCACCGTTTCGGCAACCGCTCCGAGCGGCGCAACTGTTATGTACACAACTGATAACACAGTGCCTACTTTAACTAACGGCAATGCACTGGCAGGGCCGGTTACTTTAAGCAAAAGCACTTCGCTCACGGCTGTTGCAATCGGCAAAAACGGAAAAAGCAAATATATTCATGCGGATTATGATATTAAAAACGCAGATGCAGGCAAAACGGTGCTTGATGTTGGCTCTCCCGCTTATGTTTCCGTTTCAAGCTCAAGTAAATTTGCCACATTAACTTTTAAACCCACTCAAACGGCAAATTATGTTTTTGAATCACATTCGGATGATATCAAATATCAGCCGCATTGGTTTTTGCTTGAATCCACCACTCAGGAAGAGGTTCAAAATCAAAAAACAGAATATGTGGGCAATGAATGCAAAACAACGGTTAAGCTTTTTGCCGGCACAACTTATCTTCTTAAATGCGGCGCATATTACGGCTCTGATATTCCGTCAAACGCAACGCAAACATACAGCGTTTCGGTTGAATTTGCAAAGGACGCCGTTAAGCCGTCAACTCCGGCAAATTTTGAAGTAACGGGCAGAGGCAACGGCGGCAGATCCCTGTGGCTTGATTGGTCGGATTGCAAAAATGCCGTAAGCTATAAGGTTTATGATGTTACAAATGGCGCAAACACTTTTAAGGGCGAGGTTAAAACAAGCGATATAGCTTTTCATGATTTTAACCCTGCTTGGGAATATGATATAAAGGTTGTTGCAATCAGCAGCACCGGTGATACGGCAGATGCCACTTACCGTGTTTGTGCGGCTTGCGAGCCTCCCACAAACTTCACAATTTCGGCAAACGGCACCTATTCGCTTTCGGCAAGCTGGAATTATGTTGCGTGCCACGGCTATTATTTGCAGTGGTCAACAGACCCAACTTTCCAAACTGATAAAAACGGTGCTTGGATAAACGGCACTTTCTCCACAAGCTACACCATCAACACAAGCAAGCCTGCAAAGCAGTATTATGTTCGTGTTCGTTGCTGGAAAAATTATCAGGGCGGTTATATTTACAGTGATTTTACGGATTCGTCAATCCTGGGCTATATGGATGCTCCCAACGGTTTTGCGGTAACGGGCAGAGGCAATGGCGGTAAATCCCTGTGGCTTGATTGGAATGATGTTGCGGGCGCTGTCGGTTACAAGGTTTATGATGTTACAAACGGCGCAAACACCTTAAAAGGCGATGTTAAAACAAGTGATATAGCATTCCACGATTTTAACCCGGCATGGGAATATGATATAAAGGTTGTTGCATATGATAAAAACGGCAAAACAAGCAATGCAACATATCGGGTTTGCGCAGCATGCGAGCCGCCCAAGAATCTTGTTGTGATTGCAGGTGATGCATTTGACGGCACTATAAGCGCAAGCTGGGATTATGTTGCGTGCCACGGCTATTATATTCAATGGAGCACCGATCCGAATTTCAAATCGGATGTTAAAGGTCAATGGATAAACGGCACTTTTTCAACGGATTTTGAGCAATTTGTCGGTTTTAATACATCTGATTATTATGTTCGTGTTCGTTGTTGGAAAAATTATCAGGGCGGATATATTTACAGTGATTTTACTGAACCGGTTAAGGCCGCATTCGATTTTTCATCTTCATTTAAAGTAACAGGCAGAGGTAACGGCGGTAAATCCCTGTGGCTTGATTGGCACGAAGTTTACGGCGTCGATCAATATCTGGTTTTTGATATAACGGATGATAAAAAAGATTTTAAGGGCACAACGGCAACAAGTGATATTGCATTCCATGATTTAAATCCCGCATGGGAATATGATTTCCTTGTTCTTGCTTATGATGCAAACGGCACCTTACTTGCTTGGGGTATTGCAGAAAATGTTTGTGCTGCCTGCGAGCCTGCAAAAAATTTAAGCGTTTCCGTTTTCGGCTCAAACACAATAAATGCAAGCTGGGATTATGTTGCGTGCCACGGCTATTATATTCAGTGGAGCACCGATCCAACCTTTACGGATAAAAGCCAAACGCAGGGCGCTTGGATAAACGGCACTTTCTCCACAAATTACACAATTAAAACAAGCGATTCCGCGGATAAATATTATGTTCGCGTTCGTTGCTGGAAAAACTATCAGGGCGGCTATATTTACAGCGATTTCTGCAGCCCCGTTTCCGCAGCCAAATAATTTGCAGAATAAACTTGAAGGGCAGTTCGCAAGAACTGCCCTTTATTGTTGCGTTGTTTGATTTTATGTGTGCAAAACGGATTTCGGCGATAAGCCTCAGCTTTTAACAAGCATTAAAAGTGTGCCGCAAACTATAAAAGCCAAGCCGAGTGCGGCCTTTTTTGTTAATTTTTCTTTAAAGACAATTGCGGAAAATGCAATTGAAACAAGGATGCTCAGCTTATCAATCGGCACAACCACCGTGGCAAGCCCGCCTTGAAGTGCTTTGTAATAGCAAAGCCAAGAGCCTCCTGTTGCAAGGCCGGAAAGGCAAATGAAGCCAAGCTCGTTTTTTGGAATTCGGCGCAGGGTGCTTCCTTTGCCTTTTATAAAAACGATAAGCCATGCCATGATCAGCACAACGCCAGTGCGAATAGCCGTGCCCAAATTGGATTCAACGCCGTCTATACCTATTTTGCCCAAAATAGAAGTCAGTGCGGCAAAAATTGCAGAAAGTGCCGCATAAATAAGGCCGCTTTTGCTGCTTTTTTTATCCGAATCGCTTTTCCTTTTTTCTATCATCATAAATGTGCCGGCAGCAATCAAAACAACGGCAATGCCCTTTGCGGCAGTTATTTTTTCGCCCAAAAAGATAAAGGCAAGCAAAATCGTAAGCACCGTGCTTGATTTATCAATCGGCACCACTTTGTTTATATCGCCTGTTTGCAATGCCTTAAAATAGCAAAGCCAAGATGCGCCCGTGGCAATCCCGGAAAGCACCAAGAATATCCATGTTTTTGCGGAAATATCGCCGATTGTGTGTGCTGAGCCAACTATAAGCACCATCAGCCATGAAAAGGCAAGCACAATTATTGTGCGCACGGCGGTTGCGGCGTCCGAATCCGTTTTTTTAATTCCGCATTTCGCAAAAACGGCGGTTATTCCGGCCAAAAATGCCGAGCCGAATGCATAAATAACCCACATAAACAGCACCCCTTTTCTTTGATGCGGATTAAGCTTGTTGCAGAATTTTATGATTAGATTATAGCGCTGTTTTTGCGATTTGGCAATAAGTCGGTGTTTTACGGCACGCTCGCAATGCCGCTTAGCTGAATTATGTGCAAATAAAAACCGCCGAATGAGCTTAAGCGCTCCTTCGGCGATTTTGTTTAGAGAAAAACCTGATAAAGTATGCCGTAAACTTCTCTTGAAGCAAATGGCATATATCCGTTCCACGGTGTTTTGCTTGGGTAAGAATGGGGAATAAGTCCGCATTTTTTTGCAAATTTGCCGGCTCTGTATTCGTGAAAATCGTTTGTTATAACGGTTATGTTTTTATCCGTTATTCCGTTTTCTTGCAAAATCTTCAGCGAGTAATTGAAGTTCTGCTGAGTGTTTGTGGATTTATCTTCAATAAAAAGTCGGCTCGGATCAATGCCTTTTTCCGTTAAGCTTCTAAACATACATTCGGCCTCGGAAATATTTTCGCCGTTTCCTTGGCCTCCGCTTAAAACCGCAACCGCCTCCGGATTTTTGCTTAGATAATCATAAGCCGCATTTATTCTGCTGCGTAAAAAAGGCCCCGGGCTTTCTCCGTTTACCTTGCAGCCAAGCACTATAACCGTGTTTGCTTGGGTGCTGCTTGCACTGCTGCGGCTGAAAACACATCCAAGCGCTGCGCCGGATGCAATTATGCAAATTGCAAGCACGGCCGAAACGGCACCGATTGCCGCTTTTCCCGCTTTTTTTGCAGTTGCTTTTTTCAAAATTAAGTTTATTTTTCTGAAAAAAACGGAATAGATTAGTGCCGCAGCGGCAAGCATAAAGCCTGTTAATATGCCGATGTTTATTTGCCCTGTTGTTATAACGGGGCCTATGTAAAGAACGGTGAATATAGCCGCAAGAATTGCAAGAAAAACTCTGATTATGCTTTCTTTTGTTTTGTTCATAATACAGCTCCGAATATATTTTTATGATGATATTATAGTAAAATATATTTGATTTTTCGTTAAGAAAATATAAAGAATAATTAAGAAGGCAGCTTTAATGCGGATTAACATTCAACTGCAACTTTAATAACGCCGTCTCTCTTGTTTTCAAAAAGCTCATATGCATCTTCGATTTCCGCAAGGGGATATGTATGGGTGATTAAAGGCTCTGTGTTCAGCTTTCCCTGTGCAATCAAGTTCAGCGTTTCTTCGCAATCACAGCCGTCAACACCGCCTGTTTTGAAAATCAAATTTTTGCCATACATATCGGGAAGCGGCAAAACTTGCGGTTTGTCATAAAGCGCAACAACGGTAACTATTGCATTCGGCCTTGCACATTGCCAAGCCAATTTAAAGGTTGATTCGGCGCCTGCAACCTCAAGCACTCTGTCTGCGCCGCCGTGCTCGCTGCGGCTTTTCACAAATTCAAAGCATTCTTCCGGCAAAACGGTAAGCACATCGGGATAATGCTCGTTTATGAAACGAATTCTGTTTTCGTCCTTTTCACACACGATGATGCGCTTGGGATTTTTCAGCATGGTGCAAAGAAGAGCGCAAATACCCGTCGGCCCTGCGCCGATAATCAATACTGTGTCGTCCTTTGTGATTTCGGAAATGCGTGCCGCCCAAAAGCCTGTTGCAAGAACATCGCCCACAAAAAGCGCTTGTCTGTCCGTAACGCTGTCCGGAATTTTGTTGAGCCCTTGGTCTGCAAACGGCACACGAACATATTCGGCTTGTCCGCCGTCTATTCGGCAGCCGAGTGCCCATCCGCCGTTTTTGTCCGTGCAATTGTTCACAAATCCGTTTTTGCAGAAAAAGCAATCTCCGCAAAATGTTTCCACATTAACGGTTACTCTGTCTCCGGGTTTAACATTTGTTACTTTGCTTCCGATTTCTTCAACTGTTCCAACCATTTCATGCCCAACGGTTATGCCGGGAACGGCACGGGGAACACTGCCGTGTTTAATGTGTAAATCGCTAGAGCAAATGCTTGCAAGAGTAACCTTAACAACGGCGTCTCTTTCATGCATAATAACCGGCTTTTCCTTTTCTCTTAATTCAAAATTTCCCTCTGAAATATATGTGTATGCTTTCATTATGTTTCCTCTTTCTTAATACTTGATAATTTGTGCATCAAATAAAGTTTTTTACTGTGATTATTATAACATTAAAAGCATTGTCAAACAACAAACAAATCTTAACAGCAAATTTCTTAGGCGTGTGGTTGCTGTTGTTGTGAGGTCGCATAGGGATTTCTGTTTTCTTTGTATCGCAATTTTGAATTGAGCTTTCTGTAATGCGGCTTATCGGTATGGCAGAGCTTATTAAAATTGCGGCGGTGTGTTATATGAATACAAAAAATCCACGCTCTGTGTAAGAGCGTGGAAGTGGTGGACACGAAGGGAGTCGAACCCTCGACCTCTGCAATGCGAATGCAGCACTCTCCCAACTGAGCTACGTGCCCGAATATTCAAACTAAAACTATATTACACCCATTTTTGTTAAATAACAAGAGAAAAGTTTAATTGCTTTGAATTCTTTTTATTATTTTTAATGAATGGGCTAATAATATTTATAAAATACTTTTAAAATAATTTTCACGGCGAGAGGATGAACGGAATTGAAAAAGTATTGCATTAAAGAAGTGCACGGAAGGGAAATAATAGATTCCAGAGGTAATCCGACTGTTGAGGCAGAAGTGATTTTGGAAGACGGCACAATCGGCACGGGTGCGGCTCCGAGCGGCGCTTCAACAGGTGAATTTGAGGCTTTGGAGCTGAGAGACGGCAATGTTGCCCGATTCGGCGGAAAAGGCGTTCGCAAAGCAGTTGAAAATGTAAACACGGTTATTAACAGCGCTCTTTTCGGCAAAAATGCAATGGATATTTACTGTGCAGATGAGGCTATGCTTGCCGCAGACGGAAGCTGTGATAAATCAAATCTCGGTGCAAATGCGGTTTTGGCAGTGTCAATAGCCGTTGCAAAAGCCGCTGCGAATGCGTGCAAAATGCCGCTTTATAAGTTTTTGGGCGGCGCAAATGCAAATTTGCTTCCCGTGCCGATGATGAATATTTTAAACGGCGGCGCCCATGCTTCAAACACGGTTGATATTCAGGAATTTATGATAATGCCCGTTGGTGCTCCGTGCTTCAGAGAGGGTTTGCGGCAATGCACAGAGGTGTTTCATTCGCTTGCGTCAATTTTAAATGCAAACGGGCTTGCAACCTCGGTTGGTGATGAGGGCGGCTTTGCGCCGAATTTTTCCGATGATGTGCAGGCGGTTGATTATATAATTGAAGCAATTGAAAAAGCGGGTTATGAGCCGGGCAGGGATTTTGTGCTTGCGCTTGATGCCGCTTCAAGTGAATGGAAGGGCACGGGGCAGGGAAATTATGTTTTGCCTAAAAAAGGCGAAAGATTCACATCTCAAGAACTTGCGCACCGCTGGAAAATGCTTTCGGAAAAGTATCCGATTGTTTCAATTGAGGATGGGCTTGATGAAGAAGATTGGAATGGCTGGAAATATATGACGGATTTGCTCGGTAAAAAAGTGCAGCTGGTCGGTGATGATTTATTTGTAACAAATTCAAAGAGGCTCAAAAAAGGAATTGAACTCGGCTGCGGAAATTCGGTTTTGATTAAGCTAAATCAAATCGGCACTGTTTCGGAAACGCTTGAGGCAATCAAAATTGCCCAAAAAGCAGGGTACACCGCCGTGATTTCGCATCGCTCCGGCGAAACGGAGGATACCACAATAGCCGATCTTGCGGTTGCGGCAAATGCCGGCCAAATTAAAACGGGCGCACCGAGCAGGGGCGAAAGAGTTGCCAAATATAATCGCCTGCTTCGCATAGAGGAGCAGCTCGGCGCCTCTGCATGCTATCCCGGCTTCGGCGCGTTTAATATAAACCCATGCACGGAGCGCGAAAAGTGTTAAAATGCTTAATGCTAAAGGGTTTTAACATTCTTTTAGCTCCGGGAGCGTTTCCCCTTCTTTCTTTCCATTATTTCGGGGGTTACGCTCTTTTTTTTCTTGCCTTTTTGTTTTAAATGTGATATATTGTTTTTACAATATATAAGCGGTTGACGGATTGGCGGCAAGTGCCACTCCGTGCGGCTTATATATTGCTTTTTACCTGATTGCCCCGGCTTTTATTGTCGGGGTCTTTTTTTGTTTATTGCTCGGGCTTAATCGTTCGAGCTTTTGCTTTCGGTTTCCTTATAAGCTTGTTAAGAGCATCAGGTCGGCATTGCTTTGCCCTGACTCGAATGGCTTTTTTGAGTATAGCACAAGCTTAAAGTACGATTCTTTTAGATTGCTCATGCAAAATTTGTACAAAAAATCGTTTGTGTGTATTGACAAATTTGTAAATTGTGCAATAATTGGGGCATAGAGGTGATTTTATGGAAAAAGCTAAATCAACTAAGCTCGGTGCAAGAATTTGGGTAAGTATTTTGTTTTTCGGTCTTGCGGGGCAGCTTGCTTGGGTAATTGAAAATATGTATTTCAATGTTTATTTGTTTGATGCCGTAGGCGGCACGGCAAATGACATTGCAGCCATGGTTGCCGCTTCCGCAGTAACTGCAGCGCTGACAACACTCATTATGGGTGCGCTTTCGGATAAGCTCGGAAAGCGCAAGGTGTTTATAACAGTCGGCTACATAATTTGGGGCATTGTTACTGCATCATTCGGCTTTATAACCGTTGGAAACACGGAAAAGCTGTTTCATTCCGCAAATGCTGTTGCCACAGCATCGCTTATAATAATCGTTATGGATTGCGTTATGACCTTCTTCGGTTCAACCGGATTTGATGCCGCATTCAACAGTTGGGTAACCGATGTTACTGACAACACAAACAGAGGCAGAGCTGAAACGGTTATGCAGGCGCTGCCGCTTTTGGCAATTCTTGTTGTTTTTGGCCTTTTGGATGGCTATAAGCAGCGCGGCGAATGGAAAACTTTTTTCCTTATTGTGGGCATCACCACCACTGTTGTGGGCGTTTTAGGCTTGTTTTTCTTAAAAGATAAGCCCGGAATCAAAGCAAACAACGAAAACTATTTTAAAAACATTATATATGGCTTTAAGCCGTCAACCGTTAAGGCAAATAAAATGCTTTATGTGGCATTTGCGGCATTTTGTATTTTTAATATTGCTTATCAGGTTTTTATGCCATATCTTATAATTTATCTCGAAAAAACACTCGGAATAGAGAATTATGCAATTCCGCTCGGCGCAATTCTTGTTGTTTCGGCAGTCGTTTCGGTTTTGCTCGGCGGTGTTATCGATAAGGTGGGCAAGGTTAAGTTTTTGCTGCCTGCAGCAATTATATTAACCGCAGGTTTTGTTTTGATGTATTTTGTTAACGGCGAAAATATAGCTTTGCTCATAATTATCGGCATAATAATGATGAGTGCATTTCTCGTTACATCTGCTGCTGTTTGCGGCACAATCAGAGACTATACTCCAAACGATAAAGTAGGCTTGTTTCAGGGTGTGCGGATGGTGTTTCAGGTGCTGATTCCAATGATAACCGGCCCTTATATCGGCGCAGCCGTTATTGCAAACAATAATCAAACTTATGAGGAACTCGGTGTTGTTAAAACAATTCCAACCCCAAATATTTTTCTTGCGGCGGCAGCCGTGGCAGTGTTTTCTTTAATTCCTATTGCCATGCTTTTGCACAGCCGGCGCAAGGCGCAGGCGGCAGATACCGAAAAGTGATTGCAAACGGATTTTCACATTTTCACATATAGTGAACGCTGTATGCGGCGTAAAGCAAAAAATAAATATAATAAGGCCTTTTAACTCACGCCTTTTTGGTTAGATTTAACAAAGTTTTTCAAATGGCAAAAATTGCTTGATATTCGAGGCAAAACAGTATAGAATAGATATCGACAAAATGTTGTCAATCAACATTTTAATATTTAATTTTTTCGGAGGTATAATCCAATGGTAAAAGTTGCTATTAACGGTTTCGGCCGTATCGGCCGTCTTGCATTCCGTCAGATGTTCGGTGCAGAAGGCTATGAAGTTGTTGCTATCAACGATCTTACAAGCGCAAAAATGCTTGCTCATCTTCTCAAGTACGATTCATCTCAGGGTAACTATGTTGCTCAGGGTCACACTGTAGACTTCCACGAAGGTGAAGGCGAAGATAACTATATCGTAGTTGACGGTAAAAAAATCGTTATCTACAAAATGCCCAACGCTGCCGATCTTCCTTGGGGCAAGCTTGGCGTAGACGTTGTTCTTGAATGCACAGGTTTCTACACCTCTAAAGAAAAGGCTTCTGCTCATATTCAGGCAGGTGCTCGCAAGGTTGTTATTTCTGCTCCTGCAGGCAACGATCTTCCCACTATCGTTTACAATGTAAACCACGAAACTCTTAAGCCGGAAGATACTGTTATTTCCGCTGCTTCTTGCACAACAAACTGCCTTGCTCCCATGGCTAAGGCTCTTAATGATTTTGCTCCTATTCAGAGCGGTATCATGTGCACAATTCACGCTTACACAGGTGATCAAATGATTCTTGACGGTCCTCAGAGAAAAGGCGATCTTCGTCGTGCTCGTGCAGGTGCTGTTAACATCGTTCCTAACTCAACAGGCGCTGCAAAGGCAATCGGCCTTGTAATTCCTGAGCTCAACGGCAAGCTTATCGGCTCTGCTCAGCGTGTTCCTACTCCCACAGGTTCAACAACTATCCTCACTGCTGTTATCAAAACAGATAAGGAAGTTACAATTGATGCAATCAATGCAGCAATGAAGGCAGAGGAAACAGAATCCTTCGGTTACAACACCGATCTTATCGTTTCTTCCGATATCGTTGGTATGCGCTATGGCTCACTCTTTGATTCTACTCAGACTATGGTTCTTCCGATTGGCGACAACACTTATGAAGTTCAGGTTGTTTCTTGGTATGATAACGAAAACAGCTACACTTCTCAGATGGTTCGCACAATCAAGTACTTCTCAGAGCTTGGCTAATAGCTAACGGCTGAATTAAAAATTAAAGGACTTTCGGTTCGCGCCGAAGGTCCTTTTTTATTTGTTTAAAATTTTTTTGAAAAAAATATCGCAAGCCGAAGCCGCGCGCCGATTGCCGAGCCGTGCGGTTGCGCTTTTTTATTTAAATCGCTTTATCGGTGCTTTTGCGGACACGGCAAAGATTATTCGTTCACTTTCGGGTTGCTTGTTCTGTCGAGCAGGTAATCGATGCTAACATTGTAGTAATCCGCCAATTTTATCAGCACCTCCGCGGTTATTGCAATAACTCCGGTTTCGTATTGCGAATATGTGTTTTGCGACACATTCAGCACCTGCGCAATTTCGCGCTGTTTAATATCATTATCCTCTCTTATGCTTTTTAAGTTTTTGTAAATCATAATCTCACCTCCGGTAATATTATGATTTATCTTCCACACAGATATTGACATATATCTGTAATACAGATATAATATAATCAAAATATTAAAGGGAGAATATGTTGATCAGCTCGGCATAGGTGAAAAGTTATGAAACTCACGGTTAAAAATCAATCCTTGGAGCCTGCGGCAAATTTCAGCCAAAAGCAGTATATAACGGATTTGTATGAATGTGAAAAAACAAAGTATATTCTTGAAAATCGCCGTAAATGGCTCAACAACGAAATAACTCAGCTTTTGGTAAATATACCTAATTTTGAAAACAGCAGCTATTATAAGGAATATAACAAGCAAAAAAAGATTTATAAAGAGCAGGTTGCTTACAAAAACCGAACAACTTTTAAGGAGGGAATATTTACCGGTGCACCGTCGGTTGTTTTAATCGGAGGTGCGGCAATTGCAATAATATATGATATATATGCTCTTTTTTCGCCAAATGTAAAGTTTTGGGGAGCGGGGTTGGAAAAGAGTTTAGATATTTTTATTTATTCCGTTATTTTGGCAGTAATTGTTTTTGTCGGTTTGGTTATTGCCAAAATTATATGCTCTGCCAGGGACAAAGCGGTTTATGATAAAAATGTTAGGCGCTATAAAGCGGAAAATCCTAAAAATAAGGCAGAGGCGGAAAGTTTTAACAGCGATTTGCTCCGGCAAAAGAAAAATGAATATAATGCGTATGTTTCCAAAACGGAAGCCGAAAGAGCACCGATTATTGAAATGTACCGCACGGAAAAACGGCAGGTTAAAGCAAATATAGAAAAGCTAGAAAACACATTGCGTGAGCTTTATTCAATGCGAATAAACGGTGTGTTGTGCCTGCACCCGAATTATCAGGGCTTAATACCGGTTTCAATCATATATGGCTATTTTGACACGGGCAGATGCACTCAGCTTCAGGGCCACGAGGGTGCGTATAATCTTTATGAAGACGAAAAAATGAAGGGCATGATAATCAGTAAACTGGATTACGTTTCAAATCAGCTTGACCGCCTTAACGGCACAATGTCGTATGTGGCGGATACTTTGGATGAGTGCAACCGCCGCCTGATGAATCTTGAGGATTCGGGCAACGATTTGGCAAATCAAATCGGCAGGCTGAATAAAAATGTTAATTCGCTCAACGGAAACATGACAAACCGCATGGGCGCAATAGAAGCAAACACGGCAAATGCCGCATATTATTCCGAAGTAAGTGCACGGTGCGATGTGTTCAATACGGTGTATAATTTATATAATAGTTAAAATATTTTACCTCGAAAGACTTATTCTTTCGGGGTTTTGCTTTGTGTGAAAATCGAGGAATTTGCCGGCATTGTGCTTGTTTTCATTTGCTTACAAATCACATCCTTTGTCACCTAATTTTTGCGTGCTTTTTTGTGCATTTTTTCAATTTACAATTATCACCCGATTGTGTAGAATTGAAATATATTGGTTTAAGGCGGTGCCGAGTGAAAAACGAAGTTGCTTTGCTTGTTGAAGAAAACTTGAAATGCCGCATTCTCGGCTTTGAAAAAATCGGCCAAGGCGCAAGCGCCGAGGTTTATAAGGCGGCTGTTGAAAGAACTTGCGAAAATCAATTAGAAATCGAATGCCTTGAATTTATTTGATATGCATTTTATGCGTGAATAAGAAAAACACTTTGATTTTTATATGAGGGGGATTTTATGAGAACTGTTTTTAAAAACTGCACTTTGCTTGACGGCACTTTGGATATGCAGCCAAAGCCGGGAACGGATGTGGCAATAGAAAACGGAATAATAACGGAAATAGGCAGCGTTGCGCCGAAAAGCAGCGATGAGGTTATAGATTTAACCGGTAAATATTTAATGCCGGGTCTTATAAATTTGCATGTGCATCTGCCGGCGGGCGGCAAACCGAAAAACAAGCCGCTTAAAGCAGATAAGCTTGCAAAGCTTGCTCTTTCTTCTTCCTTTATGAGGGAAATTGTTATAAAAATTTGCCAAGATTATGCAATGCAAGGGCTTATGTCGGGTGTAACCACGGTGCGTGCAGTCGGCGGCCTCGGTGATTTTGACACAACTCTCAGAAACAGAATAAATGCCGGCAAGGCAGAGGGACCGAGAATTCTTGCCGCGGATTACGCAATCGGCGTGCCAAACGGGCATATGGTAGGCTCAGTTGCAAGGGCGGCGAAAACCCCGGAAGAGGCCGCCGAGATGGTGGATGATTTAAATTCGCACGGTGTTGATTTAATAAAGCTGATGATAACGGGCGGTGTTATGGATGCCAAGGTTAAGGGCGAGCCCGGCAGGCTGATGATGCAGGCAGATATGATTAAGGCTTGCTGCGATCGTGCTCACAAATACGGACTGAAGGTTGCGGCACATGTGCAAAGCCCTGAGGGTGTGCGCACCGCAGTTGAAAACGGCGTTGATTCAATAGAGCACGGTTCAACGCTTACCCAAAGAGAAATCGATGCCTTTAAAAAGCATAATGCCGTAATGGTTTGCACTCTTTCGCCTGCTTTGCCGATGGCAAAATTTGAAAGGGAAACTCTCGGAATTTCAGAGGCGGTTCAATATAATTCCAATGTTGTTTTCAACAATATGGTTATCGGCTCGAAAACCGCTCTTGAAAACGGTATAACCGTTGGGCTCGGCACCGATACGGGTTGCCCGTATACAACTCATTACAATATGTGGCGAGAACTTCATTATTTTGAAAAAAATGTTGGCGTTTCTGCTTCGTTTGCGCTGCACACGGCAACGCTTGTTAATGCCGGAATTCTTGGAATAGATGATGTTACGGGCAGTATTGAGCAGGGTAAATGCGCCGATATTCTTGTTTCAAATTCAAACCCACTCGATGATTTCAGAGCTCTTTCTCAGCCGTTTATGGTTGTGGCAAGGGGAAAGATTTATAAGAATCCAAAAATTAAAAAATATGAAAAATGCGAAACCGAGCTTGATAAGTATTATAATTGATTTCGCATTGCGCAAAAAAACAGGACGACGGATTAAATTCCGCCGTCCTTATTTTTGTTTCTGTTTAAATACCGCCGCATGCATTCGGCTAAAAGATTAAAATCTTGTGCTTTGAAACACTTGCCGCATAAAATCAGCTTATTGAATAATAAATCTTATTTGCAATGTTCATCGGCTGTGCGGAAAATGCTTTGCGAAATCTTATTCTTTCGGCATCACTGCCTGCGTAAGTAATGTTGTTAACGCATTTTACGCTGATTGATTTTGGATCTATTTTGCAATCTTTTTCAAGATAGATTGTTTTCTTTTCACCCGGAACAAGGTCAAAGCAGTTGTCTGAAAGCGGAACGCTTTCGCCCTTTATGTCCACAAACACAGATCTTGCATAGGTATTGCTCTCAAGAGTCATCTCGTTTTTGCAGAGGTGAATCGTTATTTTTGCATGCTGCAATTTTAATTTGCGCTCAGGCAGCATAATTGCCGTGCGGCTTATGACGGCTTTGCCGTTTTTGCGGAGCTCTGCCTGTGCAAAGCATGTGCTTTTTTTCAATCCCTTTGCAGAAATGAAAAATGCTTTTTGCGCCTTGCCTGCATTTGATTTAACAAGCAATGATTTGCTGCGAAGCTCTTTACCCGTAAAATCTTTCAGCGAAACAACGGCTGTGTATTCTTCATCGTTTAATGTGTCATTAAGCACATATAGTTCAAAACCGCCGTCTGTCTGCCGCAAAGAAACGGTTATAGGCTCAAAAATTCTTTTTCCCGCATACATAAGCGGCTTCCATTTTCCGAAATAATCAACGGAGGACCAACTCGGTGCACCCCAGCAGTCGTTCATTTGCCACCACAGTGCTCCGTTGCAACGCCCTTTGTTTCTGCGCCAGTGCTCTGCTCCGTTTGCCACGCACTCAGCCTGAACAAGCCCTGTTAAATAAATCAAATCCGTAAATTTTGCCGGCTTGTTGAATTTTTCATAGAGGTAAAACAGCATTTTGTCGTTGCCGCTTTTGCATTTTTGATGGCTGAGCATAACATCGGATTTAAGATCCATATCTTTTTGTGTTGCAAATTGCAAAATGCAGTCTTCGCTCGGCAGAGATTCCATTCCGTATTCGCTGCAGAATCTTGTGTATCGCTTGCCGTAATAGCTTAAATCCTTGCTTCCGTGCCAAACATGCCACATATGTGTGTCGCCGCATTTGTCTGCGGTAATGTCTTTTCTGAATTCGCTGCCGATGGGTGAAGTTTCAATATATGGGGTGTTTTTGTCATATCTTCTAAGCTCTCCCGGCAGAATTTCATAGAAGAATTCTTTGTAACTCTTAACGATTTTCAGGCTTGCCGGCAGATGCTGAAACATAAATTCGATTTCGTTGTTGCCGCACCAAAGCGCAAGAGAAGGGTGGCTTGATATTCTGCGAACATTGTATTTTACTTCGCCGAGCACATTTTTGATAAATGCTTCGTCATAAAAAGGATACATGAGGCAGGCAAACATGAAATCCTGCCAAACCAAAATTCCTTTTTCGTCGCAAAGGTCATATAATTCGTCGGAGCCGTAATAGCCGCCTCCCCAAATTCTTATCATGTTAAAATTGGCGTGCACGGCATCTGAAACTATTTTTTCTGCTGTGCTTTTGCCGATTCTGTCCGGCATGGCATCTGGCGGAATAACATTTGCACCCTTTGCAAAAATCGGCACTCCGTTTAAGATAAATTTGAAATCGGCGCCGTATTCATCGTTGCTTCTGTCAAGCTCAATTGTGCGCAGCCCTATTCGCTTCTTCACGCTGCCTATGCCAATGGTGTAAAGCGGCTGAGATTCGTTGCCGGAAAGCTCACGGGTCCACCAAAGCTGAGGTTTCTCAATTATAACCTTTGCTTTGCCGTTTTCAATTCCAAACGGTATGTGCTCGCCGTTCGGAGCGGTGATTTCGCCGCTGCCGTCAAGCCTCTTGTTTGCTCTTATGTGCAATTTAACCGTGCCGTTTTCCAAATGCTCTTGGCGCACCCAAAAATCACGAATTTCATTGTTGTAAAAAAGAATTTCTATATTTCCGAATATTCCCGAAACGGGCATGTTTATGCCCCAATCCCATCCGAAATGGCATGCCGGCTTGCGAATGTGCGCAACACCGTTTATGCCGTTTGCGTTTGCGGGAAGCGGCTCTTCCTCCTGCTTGGCTTTAACATATTGAACAGGTGAAAGAAAATGAATTTCAATTGAATTTTCGCCCTCGTGTAAATAATCCGTTATATTTGTTTCGCTGCAAACATAGGCATTGCTTGAAATGTTTGCTAATTTATCGTTTATGTAAATTTGGGCAATTGTGTCAAGCATTTGGCAGCGAAGCAAGGCTTTTCTGTATTCAAGCTGCTCTTGCGATATTTTAAAGCTTCGTTTAAAGCTTTTGCCTGTTTCGGAAACATACAGGCATTTTTGTTCGTTTGTTTTATAAAACGGGTCTTCTATAATTTTGTTTTTCAGCAGTGCATTGTAATCCGATGTCGGCACCTCTGTTTCATAATCACGGTCTTGTTTATCAAGGTGCAAAATCCATTTGCCCGCCAAAGACATTCTTTCCATAAAAATCCCCTTAAATGAATGAACATAAAATTTATGCTTATTTATAAGTTTATTGTACCAAAGCAAAATAATTTATTCAAGTTTTTTATTGATTTTTGTAAAGCAATACTTTATAATACTAACCGTCAGTTCGCAAAATCCTGACCAGTCTGTGTTCGCAGACTTCTAAAAACAAAACTAAGGAGAAAATTGAATCATGAAAAACAAAAAAGTATCGTTTATTGTGCAGGCTGCCGTTATTGCGGCAATGTATGCGGCGCTTACTTATGCGCAAAATCTGCTTTGGCCCGGCAGCACCTCTGCCGCCGTGCAGTTTCGTGTGTCTGAGGTGCTTAATGTGCTTGCCTTGTTCACGCCTGCCGCAATTCCGGGTTTAACCCTCGGCTGTGTGCTTTCAAATATTTATAACATCGGCTCAGGCTTGCCGCTTGATATGATATTCGGCTCGCTTGCAACTTTGGGCTCTGCGGTTTGTATGTATTTGCTGCGCAATGTTAAAATCAAGTCTTATCCGATTGTTGCAATGCTTATGCCGGCTGTGTGGAACGGCATTGTTATCGGCTGGGAAATAGAAACGTTTATGATAAGCGGTTCGTTTAAATTTGCCGATTTCTTGCTTCAGGGCGGTCTCGTTGCTGCCGGTGAGCTTGGGGTTATGGCTGTGCTCGGAACGGTGCTTTATTATGTTATCATAAACAGAAAGCTTGATAAAAAATTGTTTAATTCATAATATGAAAAAACGCAAAGGCGGTTGCTGTCCGAACGGACGGCAACTGCCTTTTTTTGTTTTTTCATGCATTATAAAATATTAGACAGGTTTATTCGTGAATGTTCATAAATTTGTTCGGTTTCACTTTTTGCCTCTGCCAAAAGCTCGTTTATGCTTTCAGAGTCCGAATCTGGCGGCAGGCTATTTAATGTGCCCATTGAAACATCTGCTCCTTGCAGCACTGAATGATCTGTGATATATGATGCTTTTTTGTAATAATCATTCCACATATCCGTTATTTCTTTGCAATGCTCGATCTTTTCGTTTGCGTCGTCACATTCTGCCGCCGTGCCTATTGCGTCAATTATTTCGCGGCAATCTTTGGCTATGCAGAATTGTTCCGCAAAGCAAAGAGAAAGTGCCGCAATCATAAATATCGCCGAAAACCAAAGCCTTTTCATTTTGTTTCCTCCTGCTTGGGAATAATAAATATGTTACCTGCCGAATCAGCCGTAAGCAACATTATTTGCGGCATCTCTTTGCCGCTTTTTTTTACAAATTGCTCAATCTTGCTTAAACTGATTTCGTTTTTGCCGAAATATTCCTCGGCAGGCTTGCCGTCCGTAACAATGGGCACCGGTGTTGATTGCTCTTCAACGGAAAGAGAAAGTTGTTTTGGTGTAACAGGGCTCTCTTCGGATTTTTGAAGCACTGAAACGGTTCCGTTTGTTTCTATCACCGCATCTCTGACGGTGGATAAATCAAAAAAGCCCTTTTCTCGGATTGCGTCCGTTAAATCGTCTATTGTAAGGCGCAGGCGCCTCATTTGCTTTTCGTCAAGCTTGCCGTTTCTTATAACGAATATCGGTTTGCCTTGAATTAAGTTGCGAAAGGCAAGGCTTTTCATGGAAATTGCGGAAACCGCAATTTCAAGCGAAACAAAGATTAAAATGGGAACAACCATGTTGGCAAGCGGCATTCCGTTGTCCTGCAAAGGAATTATTGCAACTTGCGAAACAAGAATTGTTATAACAAGTTCATGCGGCGTCAGCTCGCCGATTTGCCTTTTTCCCATTATTCTCAGTGAAACAATAACCGCTATATATATTATTATTGCCCTTATAAAAGTTATGCTCATTAAACATCAGTGTCCTTTCCAGTTTGCAAGCAACATGGTGTTGCTTATGCCTTTTGCGGAAAATCAGGCATAAGCAGGCTGTGCTTGTGTTTTACGCACAAAAATAAAACAAAAGACGATATTTGTTTTGATCTCTTTAAGTATTTTTTGCATAAGCCGCCGTTTTATTGAAAAAATATTTTAGAAATATTTTTGCAAAGCGGTGATTTTGTGGAGAAAATTTATTCTTCCGTTGCGGACAATAAGAATAAGCTGCAGCGTGATTATAAGGATTGCTCTGATTTTTTACTGCGTGAATGTGTGGTGGGAAACAGAAATTGCCTTGTTTGTGTGCTTGACGGAATGATAAACTCACTTCAGCTTTCTCAAATGATAATGTCTCCTTTGCTTGCCTTTTGCGGTTGCAGCGAAACTCCGTCAGAACTTTATGAAACGATTAAACTGCGTGTTGTTAATTCGCTTGAAATGAGCGATTCTTATTATTTTGAAGATGTTTATTTTTATCTTTCATCCGGTTTTGCCGCTGTTTTTTTGGATGGTGTTTCAAAATGCCTTGTGCTTGGAATTCAGGGCTTTGAAAAAAGAGGAATTGATGATCCGGCAACTGAATCAAATATAAAAGGCGCAAGAGAATGCTTCACGGAAACATTAAACGACAATAAAGCCACGCTTCACCGCCGCATTAAAACTCCCGCACTAAAAATGAAGCAAATAAAGGTAGGAAAGCAAGTGCAAACCTCAGTTGCCATCTGTTATATAAAGGGCATTGCAAGCGATGCGCTTGTTGCCGATGTGGAACGCAGAATAAATTCAGCGGATGTGAACAGAATTTGTGATTATGCCGAGCTTGCGTCATTTCTGGGCAGTGATGTAGGATCGCTTTTTTCGGCGTACGGAAACACGGAAAGGCCCGATACGCTTTGCTCCAAGCTATATGAGGGGCGAGTGGCCGTGCTTGTGGACGGCTCTCCGTTTGCCGTGTATGTGCCTTATCTTTTTTCGGATGCGTTTTCAACAGTGGATGATTATAATAATCATCCGGTTTATGCAAGCATGAATCGTTTGCTGAAATATTTTTCGTTTGTTATTTCAGCAGTATTACCGGGAATTTATGTGGCTGTCGGCACTTTTCATCAAGAACTTCTGCCAACATCGCTTATGTATACTATTGCGGCGGCAGAAATCACAACGCCGTTTTCGCTGATGCAAGAGGCTGTAATGATAATGATTTTGTATGAAATTATGAGAGAGGCAGGGTTGCGCTTGCCCCGTGCAATCGGGCATGCCGTTTCAATAATCGGTGCGCTTGTTATAGGCGATGCCGTTGTAAATGCGGGTCTTGTCGGCGCACCGATGCTTGTTGTTGTGGCTGTAACGGCTATTGCTTCTTATGTTATTTATCCTCTTTACGAAAGCATTGCAGTTCTTCGCATAGGCTTTATTATGCTTGGCGGCTACACGGGAATTTACGGCGTTGTGCTCGGAATGTGCGTGCTTTGTGTGAATATAACGGCCGTAAATCCTTACGGTGTGCCTTATTCAGCACCGATTTCACCTTTGAGCAAAAGCAGCGTTGGCGACACTCTTTATCGCCAAAACTGGATAAAAATGGTTAAAAGAAATATAACAATTCAGAAATTAAGGGGTGTGAATGTTGAAAGCAAACAGCGCAAAAAATGAGGCCGCAGCGCCGATCAGCCTGTTTTATATAATATTTGTCAGCAGGCTGCTTATAGGCTTTACCGCAAGTTCTTCCGTGCTGGGCACAAAATACACTGCTGATCTGGCTGTAAGCACGGCAATTGCCGTTGCCGGTGCTTTGGCTGTAACTGCACTTGCCTTAATAATGCTTAGCAGGCATAAAAATGTGCTTGATAATCCGGTGCTTCGGCCGATGTATGGGGCTTTTTATATATTTTCGGGTGCTCTTTCAATTGCTAAATTTGCGCTTTTTTCGTCCGCCGAGCTTCATCAGGAAGCACGCACATTTGTGCTTGCCGCTTTTATGCTTGCCGCAAGCACATATGCCGCCGCTCTCGGTATTGAGTCGCTTTGCCGATTTTCGGCTCTTGTTTTTGCACTCGCCGTTATCGGCACGTTTGGAATAGTTGCTTCATCTTTCGGTAAATTTGAAACTATAAATCTTTTTCCTTTTATGCAAAATGGCTTTGGGGCAATGCTTAGCAATGCGGCTTATTCTTTGTGCAGCACAAGCGAAATTCCGCTTCTTTTTGCCCTTCGGCCTAAGATAAACGGAAAAATCGGCAAGCCGTTTTGCTTTGCAATCGGCTTGCCGATTTTGCTCAGCCTTTTGCTTGCTCTTGTTGCTTGCGGAGTTTTGGGCGATACGGCGTCTGTTTCGTCATATCCTCTTTTTGAACTTTCACAGCTTGCTCAGCTCGGCACCGGCGAGCGTGTTGAAGTTGTTTTCACCGCTCTATGGATTTTTGCAATGTTTTTGAAAATATCCGTTTTTCTCTATTGCTCTTCGCTGTGCTTCGGGAAAAACGAAAATCGAAAAAAATGCTTGATTTGCGGGCTTGCAATGCTCGGCTTTACGGCTTTGATTTTATATACAAGGCTGTATTCATTGGTTAACGATTGGCTTGTGTATATTCCTTTTGGGATTTTCGGTATTGCAGTGCCGGCAGGATATTTGCTGCTTGGTAAAAAGGAGAGTTTATTTGAAGGGCATTAAAGTAATTGCGGCGCTGCTTATTGTGTGTCTTGCTTTAAGCGGCTGTTCATCAAGAAAAAATCTAAAGGATTTAAGCGTTGTTGAAGGGCTTGGAATAGACAGTGATTCAAATGGCGTTTGCCTTACAGTGCAAACGCTCAATCTTGTTAACGGGGGAAACGGCACGGATGCACTTTCCGGAAATATAACTCTAAACACATCTGGCAGCGGTCAAAATATTTCATCTGCAGCTGCAACCGTTTCGGAAAGTTTGTCCAAAAATTTATTTTTCGGCCAAAACAAATTGCTTGTTTTCGGAATGGATATTGCCGAAAATGATTTGTCACACTGCTTTGATTATTTAACACGCAGTGAGAATTCTCGCCCCAATGTTGCCGTATGTATTTCTTCAGGCAAAGCGGCGCAACTGCTTGAATGCGATCAGTGCGATGCGCTTGTGCCTGCTCAATTTGTTGCAGAGCTTATAAAAAACGGGCAAAGTTCGGGCTTTTCGCTCCATGTAACTGCCAATGAAATGCTTAATCTTTATAATGATAAAACATCCGATATATGCCTGCCTGTTATATCTGCCGATGACAACGGCTCAAAAACAAGCGGAATTGCTATTTTTTCGGAAAACCGGCTTGTGGGTGTTTTAAAAAATGATGAAATATCCGGATTGCTTTTTCTGAAAAACAGAATTAAATCCGGATATATGGATTTTGAAAGTGAAAAATATGGCAGAATAGGTGTTCATATAATAACGGCATCGGTGAAAACCAAAGCTTATGCACAAGGTGAAACAGTTGTGTTTAAGGCCGATGCAAAGCTGTTTTTTTCACTTGAAGAAGCTGAGAATGGGGCAAAAAAATCATTTTCCAAAGCGGAACTTGATGAAGTTGTATCGGAAGTTGAAAAGGCAGTAAAGCGCAATTGCGAAAAAGCGTTTTATTCCTGTACGCAGCAAGGCAGCGATTGCCTTAGAATAGGCGAAAATTTGGCAAAATACGATCCTGCCGCCTATGCACGGTTAAGCAATGAATGGGACGGTTATTTGAGCAACGCAAAACTTGAAATTGAGTGCTCCGGGCATCTTAAAAAAATGAACGAAAATTAAAACGGCAAGTGATTAACTGCCTTCTTTCAAACTGTTCGTTTCGTTGGAAAAAATTGTAACAAGCTCATTTGTGCTGCTGCCCTCTGTGCCTATTGCGGCAGCAACGGGCACGGCAAGCGTCAGAATAAATAAAATCAAAAAAATAATTGCCGCTTTTTTCATTTTGCATCAATTGCCTTTCTTGTTTTAATGTGCTTTTGCAAGCCGTGTTATATGCCTGCCGTGAGCGTGCAAATTTGGAAAATTCGCACATAAATATACACTTTTGCAGCGCGAATTTTCATATTGCGCTCCTTGACTTGATGTGAGGATATATAGTATAATATACTTTGATTTAATTATAATTATATTAGGATAAAACTAACTAAAGGGTTGATAAACTATGTCATCAAAATATATTTCTCCCATATCCATGGATGCCATTTCAAGATTATGCGGCGAGCTTGAAAAAAATAACTCTATCAAGCCACAGGATTTTGAAAGATATCATGTTAAGCGAGGCCTCAGAAATGAAGACGGCACCGGCGTTATGGCAGGGCTCACACGCATTTGCTCCGTTGAAGGCTATTATATTTCAGACGGTGAAAAAATTGCTAAGGACGGTAAGCTTTCTTACAGAGGTTACGATATTAACGACATTGTTGCCAATTGCGTAACGGAAAACAGATTCGGCTTTGAAGAGGTTGTTTGGCTTTTGCTTTTCGGCGATTTGCCTACCGCAAGCCAGCTTGATTCCATTTGCGAGGTTATTGATGTTTGCCGCTTTCTGCCGGATGATTTCATTGAAGATATGATAATTAAAAATCCTTCTAAGGATATTATGAATAAGCTTGCACGTTGCATTCTCGGCCTTTATTCTTATGATGAAAATCCGGATGATATTTCCGTGCAAAATGTTTTGCGCCAAAGCTTGCAGCTTGTTGCCCAATTCCCGTCTATAATGACTGCGGCCTATCAGGTAAAAAGAAGAGCTTTTTACGGCAAATCAATGTATTTGCATCCAATTAAGAGAGGGCTTTCAACCGCTGAATATATTCTTAGGCAAACAAGAAGCGATAAGGTTTATACCGATGATGAGGCAAAGTTGCTTGATATTATGCTTATGCTTCACGCCGATCACGGCGGCGGAAATAACTCCACCTTCGCCACAAGAGTGCTTACCTCAAGCGGCACGGATACATATTCTGCAATTGCGGCAGGCGTTGGCTCGCTCAAAGGGCCTCGTCACGGCGGTGCAAATGTTAAAACCACTGCAATGATGAATGAAATTATTGCAAATGTTGCCGATCCAACAGATAAATCGCAGGTAAAGGATTATCTTGCCAAGATTTTAAATAAGGAAGCAGGCGACGGATTAGGGCTCATTTACGGTATGGGCCATGCAGTTTACACAATTTCGGATCCCCGTGCCGTTATTCTTAAAAACAGCGCAAGAGAGCTTGCTTATCGTTCGGGCTTTGAAAAGGAATTTAAAACCCTTGAAAATGTTGAGGCCGTAACGCCTGAACTTTTGCATGAAATCAAGGGCGATGATAAAGAAGTGTGCGCAAATGTTGATTTGTATTCAGGCCTTTGCTATAAAGTTCTTGGTATTCCGGATGATTTGTTTACACCGCTCTTTGCAAGCGCAAGAATAGTAGGCTGGTGTGCTCACAGGCTTGAAGAACTCACTTCAAGCAAGCGTATTATTCGCCCGGCATATAAGAGCGTTTCTAAGAAAAGAACTTATACTCCGTTGGATAAAAGATAATGAAAAAAAGCAATTTTTCCGTATACGGTGCAGTTTGCCTTGCGTTTGGCATTGCAATTTCAATTGCCGCTTTGGCTCTGCGCTGTGTGCAGGTTTTTAAATATACTGATTTTGAAACGGCACACATTGTTAAATCGGCATCCGGCACGGTGTCGGCTTTTTATGTGTTTCTTGCCGCTTCTGTAATTCTGTTTTCATTTGCTGTTGTCGGCTGCAAACCGTTTCCGTCTGCAAATCGCAAGGGCGGCAAGGCGATTTTTGCCCTGTGTGTTTTGGCCGGTGCGGGAATGTTTTATGATTTTGTTTATCGATGCATTTTGTGCTTTGAATATGCTTCGGCAACCCGGCATCTTGTTGCAAACAGATTTGTTCCCATGATATTCACTGCGGTTTTTGCCCTGCTTTCGGCTGTGTTTTTCTTTGTGCTCGGAATATCGTTTAAAACTGCCCGCTACAAAATGAGCAGCCTTTGGTTTTTGTATATTTCGCCCGTTATGTGGGCACTTTCCGGTATGCTTTCGCTTCTTACCGTTTATGATGATGTTTTTTTTGCAGAGGAAACCTTTTTGAAATATGCCGCCTTAATTGCGGCAATTGTTTTCTTTATGTTTTTTGCTCTCGGAGAAGATAAAGAAAAGTCTGTTTTACCTGCTGTTGTGGCATCGGGGCTGGTGTATGCTTCGCTTGCCGTTGAGCTTGCAGTTCCGAGAATTGTTGCTCTTGCTGCCGGTTTGCCGTTGGCAAAAGCGGATTTTTCTTGCCTTTCTTTTCTTTTTACAGGTTTGTTCGCAGCTTGCGTGGCGGTGAAAACAGCACTTGTTGCGCAAAGCAGCTTGTAATTTGCCGAATAAATGCGAAAAATAGAGTTTTTCTTTACACTTTTTACAAATTGGAATATCTTTTTATCCTATTTGTAAATTTTGTTTTAAAACATATGGAAAAAACTTACAAATTTCTTCCCGTTAAGCTATAATTAAAGGTGCAGATATTTAATGATCTTCCTTTTTATTTCGCTTGCCCGCAGCGAAAAAGTTGAATTTGCGGGGGAAAGGCTATGAATCGATTATGAAACTGATAATAACTATCGTATCTAATAAAGACACGGAAAATGTGCTTGATAAATTGAGCGAGGCTCGTTTCAGCGCCACAAGAGTGTCTACCACAGGGCAATTTCTTGAGGGCGGCCACACCTGCCTTTTTATCGGTGTTGATGATGCTAAGGTAGATGAAGTTTTTGATGTGCTTCAGGGCGCCGTAACAAAAAGAGTTGTTCGCCAGCACGGCGTTAAAAGCACGCTTCAGGGCACTTTGCTTCAGCAACCGATAGATGTTGAAGAATACGGCGGCGTGGCATTTGTTATTGATGTTGAGGAATTTAAAAAGTTTTAATCAGACCTTAGAGATCGGAAAGCGCACTCTGGCAAGGGATATTGCCGAAGCACTCGTGTGCCGCTCTGAAGGGGAGCATCCCTGCGGCGTTTGCAGTCAATGTGTAAAGGCAATAAAACAGTTGCATCCGGATATTTGTGAATACAGTGCTCCCGGCGGAATAAATTCATTTCATATTGATAAAATCAGAGATATTATTTCGGATGTTTATATTACTCCCAATGAGGCGAACTACAAAGTTTATATTCTTGGAAATGCGCATTGCATGAATGAAAATGCGCAAAATGCGTTACTTAAAATATTGGAAGAGCCGCCTTCTTATGCCGTTTTTATTTTAACGGCGCAAAATCGTTCGGCTTTGCTTGAAACGGTGCTCTCAAGGGCTGTGGTTATTTCCGTTGAGGGCGTTTCGCCAAAACTCGGTGCCGAATATATTACCGGCATTGATGAAAACACAGATTATAATGATGCTTATAATGCCGTTGCCGCACTCGGCGGAAATATCGGCAAAGCACATGAAAGCATTGCAGGCGGCGCACTTCAAAGGCTTACAAAGCTTGTTGATGATATTGCAAAAATGCTTGCATCAAACAATGAATATGATTTGCTCAAGGCACTAGCTCCGCTTACCGGCAATAGGCAGGATACCGCCGCGGTTTTGGAAATGCTTGAAACCGTGTTGCGTGATGCCGTTGCAGGCGGAGAAAGGCTTTCGGGGCTTGATAATGCCGTTGATATTCTTAAAGGTGAATTTTCAAAGCAAAAGCTTTTTGCACTTTATAATACCGTGCAAGAGCTTGAGCAGGCGGCAAATAAAAATGCCAATTCGGCATTGCTTATAACTAAAATCTGCTATTCGCTGAGAAAAGCGGCAGGCAGATAGGAGGATCATTTGATGACTGAAATAGTTTCCGTTCGTTTTAAAGATGCGGGAAAGGTGTATTATTTTGCCCCAAACGGGCTTAAAGTTAGAATAGGCGATTATGTTATTGTTGAAACCTCAAGGGGAATTGAATGCGCCACTGTTGCGGCGGCAAACAGATTTGTTGATGATGAATCGCTTGTTTCTCCGCTTAAACCGATTTTAAGAATTGCAACGGCAGAGGATAAGGCCACTCTTGAAAGCAACAAGCAAAAAGAGCGAGAGGCATATGAAATCTGTGTTAAAAAGATTGAAGAACACAAGCTTGATATGAGCCTTTCGGAAGTTGAATATGCGTTTGACGGCACTAAAATAATCTTTTTTTTTACGGCAGACGGCAGAGTTGATTTCAGAGAGCTTGTTAAGGATCTTGCCTCAACATTTCGCACAAGAATAGAATTGCGCCAAATCGGCGTTCGTGATGAGGCAAAAATGCTTGGCGGCCTCGGAATATGCGGCAGACCGTTTTGCTGCTCAAGTTTTCTTAATGATTTTCATTCGGTTTCAATCAAAATGGCAAAGGAGCAGGGACTCAGCCTTTCTCCCGGTAAGATAAGCGGCACTTGCGGCAGGCTCATGTGCTGCCTGCAATACGAAGAAAATTCATATGAATATTTAAACAAAATAACTCCTAAAAGGGGCAGCGTTGTTGATTGCAAAGAGGGCAGGGGTGTTGTTGTTGATGTTTCTCTGCTTGCCGGCAAGCTTAAGGTTGCTCTTGACAGCTCGGTTGAAGGTGCGGCTCCCGTTGTTGTAAACAGGGAAGAATGCGTTGTTGTTAAAGAGCCGGGAAAGCGCCGCAGCGCTTCAAAGAGTGCCGAATAAACGCTGCACCGAACAATGTGTAAAAGCCAAAAAAATTAGCGTATGCTAACCGCCTTTTTCTCTTGAAAAAACAGAATTATGTGTTATAGTATTAGTGAAAGTTGAAACATGGCTTTCGGTAATAATGATGGGAGGTGTCTTGGAATGGCATACAAAATTTCAGATGATTGCATTTCTTGCGGCGCTTGTGCAGCAGAATGTCCTGTAAGTGCGATTTCAGAAGGTGACGGCAAGTTTGAAATCGATGCAGATACCTGCATTGAATGTGGCGCATGCGCTGGTGTTTGCCCCGTAGGTGCACCCGCTCTTGACGAATAATTCCGTTTGCTTTTACAATATCGTAAATAATAAAAGCCGCTGAAAAGCGGCTTTTTATTATGCAAAATATTTTAAAAAAGCAAGCCTTGCGGCGCACTGCTTAAGAAGCTAAACAGTTTAAACTTTCTGAGCATTGCCCGTTGCACTGTTAAAAAATCCCGTTAATACGCAGGTATTAACGGGATTTTGTTAATTTACACACCTGATAAAATCAGTTTACTTAAATTGCTTTGCACTCAAAAATCAAAGAAACAGATAAACGGCAAGGCATAATTTACATAGTTGGCTTGCGCATTCACTTTTAATTAACGCGGCAATTAGCTGCTTGCTTTGTTTTGGGCTTTTATTCCTTATAGTCTGCCACTTGAAACGCATTTTTCTTTACAGAGCGCTCTGTGGCTTGCTTTTTCTTTTACCGAATTGCCCTTATAATCTTAATTCGTCTTCCTTGCGTTGTTTTCTTGCTCTCACTGCCGTTGGGATTCCCCAGCCGCAAAGTCCTCCCGCAGCTGCGCCGCAAAGAGCAAACAACCACCAAAGCGGGTTTTTCTTTTCTTTCTTTTCCGTTTCGCTTGTGTTGGTTTCCTGTGGCTTTTCCTCAATTGAAGTGCTGATTTCTGCTGTTTTTTCAACGCTTTCGCCAAGCTCGTTTTCGCAGTAAATTTTTATTGTGCCTGTTGCATTGCCAAGCTTGTCTGCTGCTATTTTCAGATTCAGGTTTGCACTTTTGCTTTCGCCTGCGGCAATGTCGCCAACGAAAACCGTGCCGCCTGCATTCATTGAATCGGATTCAAAATCAATTTTGCAGTTTGAAATTTTGCCTTTTCCTGTGTTCATAAGGTTAAGCGCAAGAGTCTGTGTGTCTCCTTGATAAACACTTGCCGGAAGCTGAGCGCTTGAAAAATCAAGATCTGCCGGTTGCGAAACGGTGATCGGCAGGCTGTCGCTTGCCGAATATGAAGCGCCGTATTCATCTTCGTATTCGGAAGCAATTGCAATTTTGTGAATTCCGGCCTGAGCCGCCTTTGTTGCGGTTATTTCAAGATTCCAAGTGTATGTGCCGCCGGCTTTAACTGATTGCACATATTGAGTGCCTGTGCCGTTGATTATGATTTCGCCGCTGTCCTCGGAAGCGGAAAGCTTGATATTTTCGATTTTTTTATCTTTGCTTTGGTTTTTTATTGTAATCTTTAATGTGCTTTTTCCGTTTGGGGTTATGTTGCCGCCGGTGTCGTAAGCAGTAACCATAAATCTGGGGTGCGATGTATTCTGCCTTTCCTCGGTTTGTGATTCCGCTTCGGACGGCGCTTCGTAATCATCTGCGGCAAATGCCGGAAATGCCGCAATAATGCAAAGCATAAATGCCAATAAAATCGCTGAAATTTTTTTCATATTCTGTCTCCTTATAATTCTCTTATATTGTCTATAATGCTGTTTTTAGTTTCTTTGCGGATTTTTGATGCCAGGTTTACGGAGCAAATTATAAACAGCAGCACGCATGCACTGAGAGTTTGCCAAATTTCAAAGCCCAACAGCATTGATTGTATTTCTCCGTGTGCCTGTGCAAACATGCTCAGAAAAACAATTAAATAAGCTCCGAAGCCTGCCGCACAGCCCCATATAAACATCGAAAGAAATCGCAAGATATACGATTTTGCAATCAAAGAATGAGTTGCGCCGACTGCACGCATTGTGCCTATGGCTCGTTTACCCTCGCGAATTTCGCCGCTGAGATGGCTGTTTATAACGCCGGCACTGATGCTGAGCATCAAGATAATAACCGAAAGCAAAGCGGTTAGCGTGGCATTATAATTGCTTCTTGTTTCCTGCACAAAATCATAATTTGAATAGATGCTGGGATTTTCAATACCGCTTGCCGCCGCAATGTCATTAAGCATGGCGGTTATTTCTTTATTCACTTCCGGCGTGCATTCTTCCTTCAAATATGCGTAAGCGCTTTTGTATGGCAGGTTGGGAAGATAATTTCTTATTCCCGCCATTGTTGTTATTATTGTTACCGGAGAGGATTCCATGCCTTTTTCAATAGGAATGTTGCAATTGTCGGGCAATTCGTTGATTATTGTGCCGATTGTGAATTCCTTTTCTATTTTATTGCAATTTGGTGAGTATTCGCCGTTTAGTTTTTCAGGATCATCGTTTGAAGATATGAATGCAAGCTTTAATTTGTCTCCCACAGAAAAGTCTCTTTTTGCGGTTTTAAGTAAATGCATTCTTTCGCTTTCCTGTTTTTTTATAAAGTCTGTGCTCTGTGTGTATTCGGAAGCGGTTGTTCCTATTTTTTCAATCGCATATCCTATTTCCTTGGGCGCAATCACCATAATCTCGTTCCCTGAATCCATGGCAGCTGCGTTCGGTGCACCGCTTTCGGCATATTTTGCCAGCATTTCAATTCCCGCATAATCCATAATGGCAACATTTATATTTACCGAATTGTTTGATAAACCGAATTGTTGCTTTGCATCTGCGCATTTATCGGATATTGCCTTGGTAAGCACCGCATTCAAATTTGCCTTATCTGCAATTATTTTATCTGCATAAGCTCCTATTTCATCGTAAGAGCCATTGTCAAACGCAGCATCAAGCGGGCGGCCGTATGCAGTTGTAATATAGTCTGAAAATGATGAATCGCTTTCCAAAAACGCATTGCAGCTTGCAGAGCCGTAAGCTTCTTTTATATAAGGCGATGATTGCAGCCTGGTAATGCCAGAGGAGTTTATACCTTTTTCGTATGCCGGGAAGTTGACCGAGCTTGAATATATTGAATAAGATGAAATGTTTAGCGAATAATCGTAGCCCGGGTCATAATTGAATTGTGTTTGTTTAAGCCATGAAAAGCCCATGCAGGAGATGAAAACGGTTATTGCCAAAAATAAGCTTACGCCAACCTGCTTTTTTCTGTTGAAAAGCATATCTCTTTGCGCAAGCAAGCTTGCCGTGTTGAAGCTTTTTTTTGTTTTGATGTGTTTTGTTTTAACCTTGCGTGTTTTTTCAACATCCCTGATTGATTGCACGGGTGAGATCCGAGTGGCAGACGAGAGCGGTATAAATGCCGCAATCAAAACGCATATAATGCTGAATACTCCGCCTGCGGCAAGCACTGCGAAATTTGGAATAAATACAAAATTTTCACCAAGCAAAGAGATTATTCCCTTAACCGCAAAAAATGAAACGGCAAGGCTTGCAGGCACGCAAATCAAAGTTAAAATTGTTGATTCTCTGCCGTATATGCTTATGATTTGCCGCTTTGTTGCACCAACCGTGCGCAGCATGCCTATCTGCTGCTTTCTGTCGTTTAAATTAGTGCCGAATGCATTAACTATTCCAACGCAGGAGGCAATCATCAAAACTGCTGCAAGCAGTGCCGCAAGGGCAACCGTTTGCACCATTGAGCTGTTTCCTTCGTCGTAAGAAGAAAGCGTTGATAAAAATGAATCGGGCAGTGTGATTATTCTTGAATCCTCGCCGCCGTTCTTGCTTAGTAAATCGTGCAGTTTTGAATAATTGTCGTAATCGTTTTTTCTGCTTCCGTAGTCAAATTTTGTGTAAAGCGCAAGCTTTTCTTTCCCTCCGGGGGCTGCTTGAGCGCCGTTGTAAACATAACCCGATTGCAGATTATCTTTTCTTATATCATATCCGTTTGAAATGTTTGTGAATTTGTTTTGCGCAATGCCGCAAAGTGTAAAGGTTTTTTCAATCGGTGCCTGCAAATAATCGTTTTCTCCGTTTGGGGTGTAAACATTCAGCGTGATTTGGTCGCCGATCTTTGCATCGTCAAGTCCCAAGCGCAAAAGTGATGATTTTTCAAGCAACAGTTCGCCGTCTGCCTCGGGGTATTTGCCTTCTAAAAGCTTTATGCTTGCAAAATCAAGCCCTTTATCATCAAGCCTTGCAATTGCAACACCGTTGTTTGTGCCGGAAGTATCATTGCAGGCATAGCCTGTTATATAAGACAAGCCGTATTCGCCTATTAGCTCTGAATCGTTAAGCACGGAAACGGTTTCTTTGCCGAGATTGCATATGATCATGTTTTCCTTGCCATACATATCAATGTTTCTTTGCTTCAATGAAGAAACAAGCGTTGAAGCAAAAAACAGTATGCTGCTTCCGAAAGACATGGCAAGTATTATGCTTATTATCATTGTGATATATTGCCGCCTGCGCACCTTTAGGTTGCTGCCGGCAATGGTATTAACCGTCAGTTTTCTTTTTTTCAAGGCTCACACCTCCGCAACAGATGCTTTCACAACAGGAGCGGCAATTCCTTTGCTGTCTGAAACTATTATGCCGTCCTCAATGGTCAGCACTCTTTCCGCCTGCTCTGCAACATGCAAATCATGAGTAACAAGAATAAGTGTTGTGCCGTATTTTGAGGCTGTTTCGCTGAGCAAGGAAAGCACCTCTCTGCCGCTCTTGCCGTCCAAATTGCCCGTTGGTTCGTCTGCAAAAAGAATGGATGGCTTGTTTGCAAGTGCACGGGCTATGGCTATTCTTTGCTGCTGGCCGCCGCTCATGGCAGATGGCAAATGATCTATTCTGTTTGAAATTCCAAGCGTTTTTATAATGTCGTTTAAATATTCCTCGTCGGGCTTCTTCTTATCAAGCATTACCGGCAAAAGAATGTTTTCATATCCCGTAAGCTCCTGCACAAGATTATAGGATTGAAACACAAAGCCGAATCTTCTGCGGCGAAGAATGGATAATTGATCGTCTGAAAATTTGCCAAGCGATTTTCCGTCGTATATAACCTCGCCGGAGGTGGGGTATTCAAGGCTTGAAAGCATATGAATAAAGGTTGATTTGCCTGAGCCGCTTGGGCCCGTAACTGCGCAAAACTCGCCTTTTTCAAAGCAAACCGAAATGTTGTTTACAGCTTTAACGGTGTTTTCTCCGCTGATATATTCCTTTGTTAAGTTTTTGCATTCAATTATGTTCACGGAAAAATCCTCCTTATTTGTTTCTAACCTTATAATAACACAGTATTCTTAAATTTGCCTTAATTTAATCTTAAGATTTCGTAAGAAATGCCGCAAAGAGCGGCTTTTAAGAAATAAATGTTGCATATTATATAATTGTATGCTAAATTTAAATTAGCGAAATTGCGGGATTTTTTTGCAAAAATGCTGTGCATAAATTATATAAACCGCAGTAAAATGCCGCAATGGCTTAAAAAATCAACGCTTTCGCATATGCCGGCTGCTTGCAGCCCGAAAGGAAAAGGTGGCTAATATGAATATCGGAATTATAATCGTTATTGCGCTTATTGTGCTTATTGCAATTTATGTGGCAAGTGCATATAACTCTCTCGTTAAGCTCAGAAATTCCGTGGAGGAGGCATTCTCCACCATGGATGTATATTTAAAGAAAAGATGGGATTTAATACCTAATATTGTAGCAACCGTTAAGGGCTATGCAAAACATGAGGCTCAAACGCTGCAAAATGTGATAGCGGCAAGAAACGGAAATTATGCCAATATGACGGCGGAACAAAAGCTTTCTGCGGATAATGAGCTCACAAGGGCACTTGGCAGCATAAATGTGGTTGCAGAACGCTATCCGGAGCTTAAGGCAAATCAAAATTTTCTTGATTTAAGCGAACAGCTTAAAAAGAATGAAGAGGATATCGCAAACGCAAGAAAGTATTATAATGCTGTTGTAAAAAAGTATAACAACAAAACGCAACTTTTCCCGTCTTCAATAGTTGCGTCCATGTTTAAATTTGAGAAAAAGCAAATGTTTGTTATTGAAAATTCAGAAGAAAAAGAGGCAGTAAAGGTGGAGTTTTAATGCCGGCACTTAAAAGGTTTTTTGCTGCGCTTTTTGTGGCTTTTACGGTTTTGGCGTGTGCCGTTCCCGCATTTGCATCATTTGAAAGTGAGCCGTATTATTTGATGCACTATGATGTGCAAATGGAGGTTGAGGAAAACAACACTTATCACATCACGGAATATATAAGCGCAAATTTCAATCAGCGCAGGCACGGGATTATAAGAAACATTCCTTACAAAAACACCGTCAGGCGGTCGGATGGCTCTTCCGCAACGGTTAAAGCAAGAATAAAAAATGTTAAATGCAATGAAAACTTTGATAAATCTTATTCAAACGGAGAGCTTTCCCTTAAAATCGGCGATGAAGATGAAACGGTAATCGGCGCTTGCAATTATGTGCTTTCTTATGATTATATTCTCGGCGAGGATTCGCTTGCGGATGCAGATGAGCTTTATTTCAATATAATCGGCACAGGATGGGACACTTATATAGAAGATGCTTCGTTTAAAATAGTGATGCCTAAGGAATTTGACAGTGAGAAAATAGGCTTTTCAACGGGCGCTTACGGCTCTGAGGGCACAACAAATATTTCTTACACCGTTGATGGAAACACAATCACCGGCAAGGTGCTGAAAACATTGAATCCATATGAGGGTGCAACGGTTCGTATGGAATTGCCGAACGGATATTTCGTTTTTAACAGGAAAGCGGAATTCGCAAAGCTGGGTGCAATCTGCGGGTTGGCGTTTTTTGCATTGCTGTTTACGGTTGCTTCTTGGATAAAATACGGCAGGGATAAGAAACTGCTTGATATAGTTGAGTTTTATCCTCCCGAAAAAATGAACAGCACCGAGGTTGCTTATTGGTATAACGGTATTGCTTCACGCAAGGATGCCGTGCCGCTTCTTATTGAATTGGCAAATGAAGGGTATCTTGCAATAGAGGAAAACGCCTCGGATGCCTTCAACACAAATTATGCAATTGAACGCCTTAAAGAATACGATGGTAAAGATGAGGATAAAAAGCACTTCTTTAGCGGTCTGTTTAAAGACGGTAAAAATAAGATATATAAGGATGATATAGAGGGCAATCTCTATGATGTGCTCGGATTTATTGCAGACGGCTATAATTCTCTTGAAAATCGCACAAGGGTGTTTACTTCAAAATCTCTTATTATGAGGGCTGCTTGCTGGGCAGTGTGCGCTCTTTGCGTATTTGGCGAAATCGTTATTTGCGATTATTGCATTTATCAGGCTCGAATTCCCGTTCTGTTGTGCTCGATTGCGGCAACCGTTGCGGCGGCGGGCTTTGCG
>OHKU01000220.1_pt1 | contig 33909 bp, 47 predicted proteins | sample 1568911 | NCBI WGS metagenome assembly OHKU01 (sample SAMEA3879574, study PRJEB24766) | human gut metagenome | biome: human-associated habitat; feature: feces | place: USA | collected 1985/1987
AAGAGTATCTTCCTTACCGAGAGTAATCATTTTCTCGGCCATAGCGCGAACTTCTTTAGCTCTGGTAACGGTTGTTTCAATCTTACCGTTTTCCAAAAGGTGAGTAACCATTCCTCTGAGCATAGCCTTTCTGTGGTCAGTAGGTCTGCCCAATTTTCTGGTACCTGGCATAGAAATTCCCTCCTTTAGTCGTCTTCATGACTGAGTGAGAAACCAAGTGATGCAAGCTTGTTAACAACTTCATCAAGGCTCTTGCGGCCAAGGTTTCTAACCTTCATCATATCTTCTTCGGATTTTCCGATTAAATCTTCTACGGTGTTTATGCCTGCTCTCTTCAAGCAGTTGAAAGAACGAACAGAAAGATCAAGCTCTTCAATAGTCATTTCAAGAACTTTTTCTTTACCATCCTCATCCTTTTCTACCATAATTTCCTGATTGCCAACCTCTTCGGAGAGATCAACAAAAAGCTTAAGATGGTCGTTAAGGATCTTTGCAGCAAGCGAAGCAGCTTCGTCTGCAGGGATTGTTCCGTCTGTTTCAACATCAAGAACAAGCTTATCAAGATCAGTTTGCTGGCCGACACGAGTATTTTCAACCGTGTAATTAACTTTAAGAACAGGAGTATAAATGGAATCCACAGCAATAGTGCCAATGGGCAAATCCATAAGCTGCTTATTGCGATCGCAAGGAACATAGCCTCTGCCGCTGTCTGCAGTAATTTCCATAACAACTTCTGCACCCTCATCAAGATATGCAATGTGAAGATCAGGATTAAGGATCTCAACATCGGCGCCGTGCTCAATATCACCTGCTGTGATTTCGCCTTCGCCGTTTGCTTTGATATAAAGGGTTTTTTGGCTTTCGTCATGTATTTTAAGAATAACGTTTTTAAGATTAAGAACAATCTCTGTTACATCTTCTTTAACATGAGGGATAGTTGAAAATTCGTGCAAAACACCATCAATCTTAACGGAAGTGATAGCATAGCCCGGAAGTGAGGAGAGAAGAACTCTTCTCATTCCGTTTCCGAGAGTTGTGCCGAAGCCTCTTTCAAGCGGCTCAACAACAAATCTGCCCACGCTTCTGCTTCCCTGAGTAGATAAATCTACTATCTCGATATTCGGCTTATCAATTTCAATCATTTAAAAGCCTCCTAAAAATATTTTAGATACTAAATAACAGAAATGATTAACTATTATTTAGAGTAGAACTCAACGATCAAACGCTCTTCAACAGGGTAATCGATATCGTCGCGATCCGGCAAAGCAACAACCTTTGCAGAAAGTTCTGCTGCATTTGATTCAAGCCACTTAGGAGCATTTGCATAAGCGCCCTCTTCCTTAACGAGCTTAAATCTGCCGTTATCCTTGCTGTTTTCAGCTACTGCGATAACATCGCCAACCTTAACGAGATAAGACGGAATATCAACTCTTTTGCCGTTTATGGTGAAATGGCCGTGAGTAACAGCCTGCCTTGCTTCACGGCGGGTTTTACAAAAACCTGTTCTGAAAACAACATTGTCAAGACGACATTCACACATTACAAGAAGGTTAATGCCGGTTTGGCCTTCAGCCTTGGCAGCCTTTTCATAATAGGTGTGGAATTGCTTTTCAAGAATACCGTAAATGAACTTAACTTTTTGCTTTTCGTTAAGTTGCAAAGCATACTCGCTCTTTTTGCGGCGAGCTTTGGTGTAGGAATTTCTGAATGTTTCCTTATTTGTATAGCCCATAACAGCCGGCGAAATGCCGAGTGCTTTGCAGCGCTTTGCGATGGGCTCCATATTCTTTGCCATATATTACACCTCCAATAAAACTATACGCGGCGTCTCTTAGGCGGACGGCAACCGTTGTGCGGGATAGGAGTAACATCTTTAATAAGAGTAACCTGCAGGCCAACCGTTTCCAATGCTCTGATAGCAGATTCACGGCCCGAACCCGGTCCCTTAACATAAACTTCAACAGTTTTTAAACCATGCTCCATAGCTGCCTTAGCTGCAGTTTCAGCAGCGGTTTGAGCAGCAAAGGGAGTGGATTTCTTTGAGCCCTTAAAGCCCATTTCGCCGGCAGAAGCCCAAGAAATTGCATTTCCCTGCATATCAGCAACGGTTACGATAGTGTTGTTGAAGGTTGACTGAATATGAACTGTACCACGCTCGATATTTTTCTTATCACGGCGTTTGCGTGTAGCTGTGGTCTTTTTAGTAGCCATATGTGCTGTTTCCTCCTACAATTATTTCTTCTTGTTTGCTATGGTCTTTTTCGGACCTTTTCTTGTGCGTGCATTGTTCTTAGAAGTTTGACCTCTTACGGGAAGTCCCTTTCTGTGGCGAATGCCGCGATAGCAACCAATTTCTATAAGTCTTTTGATATCGAATGCAACGTCTCTGCGAAGATCACCTTCAACAGTTACATTTTTTTCAATATAATCACGAATTTTGGAAACCTCATCCTCAGACAGATCTCTGCAGCGAGTGTCCGGATTGATTCCCGTAGCTTCGATAATTTGAGTAGCGGTTGTTCTGCCGATACCGAAAATATAGGTAAGGCCGATTTCTACTCGCTTATCGTTTGGTAAGTCAACACCTGAAATGCGTGCCATTTTACAGTTTACCTCCGATTATTAGTTCAGGATCAGCCCTGACGCTGTTTATGCTTTGGATTTTCACAGATAACCATTACTTTTCCATTGCGCTTTATAATTTTGCATTTATCGCAAATTTTCTTAACAGAAGGTCTTACTTTCATTTGAATATCCTCCTTAATTATTACTTTGAGCGCCAAATTATGCGGCCTTTTGTAAGGTCGTATGGTGACATCTCGATAGTTACCTTATCACCGGGAAGAATTCTTATATTATTCATTCTGAGTTTCCCGCTGATATGGGCTAAAATAATGTGGTCGTTTTGAAGTGCAACCTTGAAAGTTGTGTTAGGCAATACCTCAACCACAGTACCTTCAACTTCTATCATATCTGACTTAGACATCATTTTACCTCTCTGTATTCATAGGAATAAGATGTTTAATTTAACTGGAATCACATCGCGGCGTAATCGCCTGCAATTGATTTTAGCTTCAGACTTTGGTCATAATAACCGGGCCGTTATTTGTGATGGCAATTGTGTGCTCAAAGTGAGCGGCAAGCTTGCCGTCTGCAGTAACAACGGTCCATCCGTCCTCAAGCTGCTTTACCTTATAGGTTCCCTGATTGATCATCGGTTCAATTGCCAATGTCATTCCGGGTAACAGTCTGATACCACGCCCTTCGTGTCCGAAGTTGGGTACACTTGGATCTTCATGAAGCTTTGTTCCTACGCCGTGCCCCACAAAATCACGAACAACGCTGAATCCGCGCTCCTCGCAATAGGCTTGCACTGCGTGGCCTATATCGCCGATTTTGTTGCCGGGTACAGCCTGTTCGATGCCTTTATAGAGACTCTCGCGGGTTGTATCGATCAGCCGCTTTGCCTCGGGAGAGCAAGTCCCTGCAACAAATGTGGCAGCATTATCGCCGTTATAGCCATTTTTCGCGGCTCCGAGATCAATGCTGACTATATCGCCTTCTTGGATGATACGGTGCTTGCTCGGAATGCCGTGAATAACTTCATTGTTTATAGATATACATGCAGTGGCGGGAAATCCGTAAAGGCCTAAAAAATTGGGAGTCGCTCCCCTTTTTTTAATAAGGTTAAAAGCGATCGTGTCGATTTCTTTTGTTGAAACTCCGGGCTTAACTGCTTCGCCCGCCACCATTAATGCTTCAGCGGAAATTTGGCAAGCTTCTTTCATAAGCTCAAGCTCTCTGCTGCTTTTAAGCACTATCATGTTAATCCTCCAATGCTTTAAAGACGAGTGCGGTTGTATCCGCAACCTCTTCCTGGCCCTCAACAATCACAAGTTTGCCAAGCTTTTCATAGAAATTCTTGAGCGGCTCGGTCATTTCATGATATTCTTTAAGCCTTGCCTGAACCGTTTCCGGTGCATCGTCTTTACGCTGAACAAGTTCGCCGCCGCAAGCATCGCAAACTCCTTCCTGCTTTGGCTTTTTATAAAGCAGATGATAGGAATTTGCACACTTTGCACATACACGGCGACCGGACATTCTTGCTGTGATTTTTTCATCCGGCACTTCAATATCAAGCACCTTATCAATATCCACGCCCATATCCTCAAGTGCCTGAGCCTGAGGAATGGTGCGAGGAAATCCATCAAGAATAAATCCGTTTTCGCAATCTTTTTCTTTAAGTCTGTCCTTAATTATGCCGATAACAACATCATCGGGAACAAGCTGGCCTGCATCCATATAGGATTTAGCCTTGAGTCCCATTTCCGTGCCTGCTTTAAGAGCTGCACGAATGATATTGCCGGTTGATACAGCGGGAATACCGTACTTTTCAACTATTTTTTCAGCCTGAGTACCTTTGCCGGCACCCGGAGCGCCGAGAAGTATCAATTTCATATCCACTAAAACCTTTCTTAATCAAGGAAGCCTTTATAATGACGCATCATCATCTGAGATTCAAGCTGACGAACTGTTTCAAGAGCAACACCGCACATAATGATGATTGAAGTACCACCAAGAGTTACGGAGAAGCCGCCGTCTGAACCGCTCTCTGTGAGAGGAGGAATAGCAGCATCGCAGATGAGAGACCAAACAATCGGAAGAAGAGCAACAACAGAAAGCATCAAAACGCCGATAAGCGTGAGCCTCATAAGAACTTTTGTGATATATTCCGAAGTTGGCTTACCGGGACGGATACCCGGAATTGCGCCGTTGTTTTTACGAAGATTATTTGCCATTTCAATCGGGTTGTACTGAATTGTACTGTAGAAATAAGCAAAGAAAATTATAAGAATGAAGTACATTACCGCATACCACCAAGAATCGCTCTGGAAGGCATTGAAGAATTTCTCCCAGAATGTGCCTTCATACTTATCTGATGAAATAAACATCTGAACAGTTGCAGGCAGCGAAAGGATGGATGATGCAAAGATGATGGGAAGAACGCCGCTCATATTGATTTTAATCGGCATATGAGTGGACTGACCGCCGTACATTTTACGGCCAACAACACGCTTTGCATACTGAATCGGAAGTCTTCTTTCGGCATTATCCATAAACACAATGTATGCAATCATAAGAAGGAATACAATGAAGATGGCCGGAACAAGGAAATTATAAACCATGCGGCCTGTGCCTAAATATTGGATATACTGCTTAATAATTGTTGGGAATCTTGAAACGATACCTGCGAAAAGTATGATTGAAATACCGTTGCCGATACCGTCTATTGTAATTTGCTCACCGAGCCACATAATAACAGCTGTGCCTGCAGTAAGCACTAAAATTATAACGAGTGCCTGGAAAACAGCCGCAAAGCCTGTGAAAGCATTGCCTGCCGCATCCTTCATAAGGTAATCGTTTGCACGAAGGAAGAAGAAATATGCAAGAGACTGAAGAATGCCAAGCACAATCGTAACTATACGAGTGATTGAAGCAATTTTCTTTCTGCCCTCTTCTCCTTCTTTTTGAAGCCTTTCGAGTGCCGGAATGGCAACTGCCAAGAGCTGCATGATAATGGACGAGTTAATGTACGGTGTGATAGACATTGCGAATATCGTGCCGTAAGTAAACGCACTACCTGTCATAAGACTGAGATAGGTAAGAATCGTATTTCCTTTGCCAATATCAATTTCATTAACAATGTTAAGAAACGGCACCGGAATCATTGATCCGATTCTGAAGATAAGGATAACGAATGCCGTGAAAAGCATTTTTTTCCTGATTTCCGGAATCTTCCATGCATTAACGATGGTCTTTATCATTTAAAGCACCTCCACCGTGCCACCTGCAGCTTCAATTTTTGCTTTTGCGGATTCACTGATGGCATTTACCTTAACGGTAAGAGCTTTTGTGATTTCTCCGTTAGCGAGAACTTTAACACCGTCGAGTTCCTTGCGAACAAGGCCGCAAGCCTTAAGGCTTTCAACATCAACAACAGCGTTTGCCTCAAATCTTTCCTCAAGAGCTGCAACATTAACTACTGCATATTCTGTGCGGAAGATATTGTTGAAGCCTCTTTTAGGAACACGTCTTTGAAGGGGCATCTGACCGCCTTCAAAACCTGGACGGCGGCTGTAGCCTGAGCGTGCTTTAGCACCCTTATGACCTTTGCCGGCAGTTTTGCCCTGGCCTGAACCGGCACCGCGTCCGATTCTCTTTACGGCTTTCTTTGAGCCATCAGCAGGAGAAAGTTCATGTAATTTCATTGTCTGCACCTCCTCTTATGCTTCTTCGACCTCAACAAGGTGGCAGATCTTTTTGATCTTGCCCTTTGTTGGATCGTTATCAGGCTGAACCGTAACATTGCCTATTTTGCGAAGACCGAGAGAGTGGGCAGTGGCAATCTGATCTTTCTTGCAGCCGATTAAGCTTTTTGTAAGTGTGATTTTTACGTTTGCCATTATTACACCCTCCTTAGTCTAATATCTTTTTAACGGACTTGCCGCGAATTGCAGCAACTTCTTCAGCTGTGCGAAGCTGAGAAAGACCGTTAATTGTTGCGCGAACAACATTATAAGGATTGTTTGATCTGATAGCCTTTGTACGGATATCACCGATACCTACAGTTTCAACAACCGCACGAACGGGGCCGCCTGCGATAACGCCGGTACCCTTGGGAGCGGGCATAAGCAAAACTTCGCCTGCGCCGAACTTACCGGTGATTTCGTGAGGAATGGTTGTTCCTCTTAAAGCTACCTTAATAACATTTTTCTTTGCGTCTTCTATGCCTTTGCGAATAGCATCCGGAACTTCACCGGATTTACCAACGCCAAAGCCAACAAGACCGTTTCCGTCTCCTACAACAACAAGTGCCGAGAACTTGAAAATACGACCGCCTTTTACGGTTTTGGAAACACGGTTGATGGTTACAACTCTTTCTTCAAGTTCCATTGAAGATACGTCAATCTTTGCCATAAAGTATTTTCCTCCTTCGTTAGAACTTAAGTCCGCCTTCACGAGCACCGTCTGCAACAGCAGCAACACGGCCGTGATAGATGTAACCGCCACGGTCAAATACGCATTCTTCAATGCCCTTTGCCTTGGCTCTTTCCGCTAATGTTTTACCAACGGCTTTAGCCGCTTCTACGTTTCCGCCGTAACCGGCAAAATCTTTTTCAACTGTTGAAGCCTGTGCAAGAGTTACACCTGCTACATCGTCTATAAGCTGAACGTAAATATTGCTGAGGGAGCGATATACGTTAAGTCTGGGACAATCAACAGTACCTGAAATCTTGCCACGAACTCTTGTGTGGCGCTTCTGCCTTGCTTTGTTAGCATCCTGTCTTGAAACCATTGTAATTCACTCCTTCCCTTATTTCTTACCTGCTTTGCCTTCCTTGCGGCGAATATGCTCTTCGGCATACTTAATACCCTTGCCTTTATAGGGCTCCGGAGGTCTCTTTTCGCGAACCTGAGCTGCGAACTGACCTACTGCCTGCTTATCAGCACCTGAAATAACAATCTGATTAGCAGAGGGGCATTCAACTTTAACGCCTGCGGGGGCTGTCATAATTACCTGGTGAGAGAAACCAAGGTTCATAACAAGGTTTTCACCCTGCATTTGAACACGGTAACCAACACCGTTTACTTCGAGAACCTTTTTGAAGCCGTTTGTTACGCCTTCAACCATGTTGTGGATGAGCGCACGGGTAAGACCGTGGAGCGCTCTGTTCTCTTTTTCATCATTGGGTCTTGATACGTTAATCTCGTTGCCTTCAACTTTAACACCGATAACGGGGCATTTTTCCATGGTAAGAGTACCATTTTGGCCTTTTACGGTTACAGTGTTTCCGTCAAGCGTTACATCAACGCCGGCAGGGATTACGATCGGCTTTAAGCCTATACGTGACATCCTAACTGCACCTCCTTACCAAATAAACGCCAGAACCTCGCCGCCAACATTCTGCTTGCGAGCTTCTCTGTCTGTCATAATGCCTTTTGAAGTTGAAATGATTGCAACTCCAAGACCTTTCATTACCTTGGGCATATCCTCAACATTTGAGTAAATACGAAGACCGGGCTTCGATACTCTGCGAAGGCCTGTGATTACCTGTGATTTGCCCTCACCATATTTAAGGGAAACACGGATAACGCCCTGTTTATCATCATCAATAATTTTATAAGCTTTGATATAACCTTCATCAACAAGAATCTGAGCAATTGCTTTTTTCATCTTTGACGCAGGAATATCTACTGTATCGTGCTTAGCCGAATTAGCATTACGAATTCTCGTAAGCATATCAGCGATAGGGTCTGTAATATGCATTGATATTTCCTCCTTATTTATTTAGCAATTCTCGGTTCTTACCAAGAAGATTTTGTTACGCCGGGAATTTCACCCTTGTGTGCGAGCTCTCTGAAACAAATACGACAAACGCCATACTTACGAAGGTATGCATGAGGTCTACCGCAGATTTTACATCTGTTGTAAGCTCTTGTTGAATACTTAGCAGGCTTTGCAGCCTTAACTTTCATAGATGTTTTTGCCACGATAATCCCTCCTTATTCTGCAAAGGGAGCGCCCATAAGCTTAAGGAGCTCTCTGCCTTCTTCATCGGTTTGAGCTGTGGTTACCATAATGATATCCATGCCGCGAACCGCATCAATTTTATCATATTCGATTTCAGGGAATATCAACTGCTCTTTGATACCCATGGCATAGTTGCCGCGGCCGTCAAATGAGTTGGGGTTGATACCTCTGAAGTCACGAACTCTGGGAAGAGCAAGATTGAAGAATCTGTCAAGGAATTCATACATCTTGTCTCCGCGAAGAGTAACTTTAACACCAATCGGCATGCCCTCACGAAGTTTGAAGTTAGCAACAGACTTCTTTGCACGGCAAATGATCGGTTTTTGACCTGTGATGATGCCGATATCGTTAACGATAGCATCAACAACCTTTGAATTTTCACGGGCTTCGCCGCAACCAACATTGAGAACAATCTTGTCAAGCTTTGGGATTTGCATAACAGACTTGTATTGGAATTTCTTCATCAATGCAGGAGCAACTTCGCTCTTATAGGCTTCTTTTAATCTTGCAGCCATTGTTATGATCCTCCCTTACTTAAAATTCATTTGCGCATTCTTTATTTTTGCAAATGCGCTTTCCGTCTTTATGACCTACACGGGTAGCCTGACCGCATTTAGGGCAAACGAGCTGAACCTTTGAAGCATAAAGAGCAGACTCAACCTTAACAAGGCCGCCCTGATCGCCCATCTTGCGGGGCTTTACATGCTTGGTAACTACGTTTACATTTTTAACGATTACTTTACCCTCTTTGGGGCTAACAGCGATAACTTCGCCCTTAACGCCCTTTGATTTACCGCTGAGCACCATTACGGTATCACCGGTTTTAACAAACATTTTACTCATTATCACGCACCTCCATTAAAGTACTTCCGGAGCGAGAGAAAGGATCTTCATAAAATCCTTATCACGGAGCTCTCTTGCTACCGGTCCAAAAATACGGGTGCCACGAGGAGTTTTATCCTCTTTGATAATTACGGCAGCATTTTCATCAAAACGAATGTACTGACCGTCGTCACGACGTACACCTTTAGTTGTACGAACGATGACTGCTTTAACAACTTCGCCTTTTTTCACAACGCCGTTCGGCGCAGCCTTCTTAACGGAAGCAACGATAACATCGCCGATGTTAGCATATCTTCTGCCCGAGCCGCCGAGAACACGGATACAAAGAATTTCCTTGGCGCCTGTGTTGTCTGCAACCTTGAGGCGACTTTCCTGTTGTATCACAGCTTTTTCCTCCTTCGTACTGCAAAATAACACTTTGCATCTTGCAGTTATTATTTTATTAAACTAATTTTAAAAGCTTGTAATTCGAAATGATTACTTTGCCTTTTCAATGATTTCAACCACACGCCATCTCTTATCCTTGCTGATCGGGCGGGTTTCCATAATAAGAACCTTATCGCCAACGCCGCAAGTATTTTCTTCGTCGTGTGCTTTATATTTAACCGTGCGGTTAATGATTTTGCCGTAAAGCGGATGACGAACCTTGTCTTTAATAGAAACAACAACGGTTTTATCCATCTTATCGCTTGATACTACGCCAACTCTTGTTTTTCTGAGGTTTCTTTCACTCATAATCAACTACCTCCCTATCTTAAGAATTTGAGCTTGCAAGCTCGATTTCGCGCTCAACTGTTTTGATGCGTGCGATATCTTTTCTTACAGCTTTAATTCTCATCGGGTTGTCGAGCTGATTGATAGCCTGCTGGAAATGAAGATTGAAAAGCTCTTCCTTAAGCTCTGCAAGCTTTGCTGCACGCTGATCTGCGCTTAAAGCCTTAATTTCTGCTGCTTTCATTACTGCTCGCCTCCCTCTTCTTTAACTACGAATTTGCATTTGATAGGAAGTTTGTTAGCTGCAAGACGTAATGCTTCACGGGCAACCTCTTCGGACACGCCTGCAATCTCAAACATAACACGACCTGGTTTAACTACTGCTACCCAGTACTCTAATGCACCTTTTCCTTTACCCATACGAGTTTCAAGAGGTTTATGAGTTACCGGCTTATCCGGGAAAATCTTAATCCAAACCTGACCGCCACGCTTTGTGTAACGTGTCATAGCGATACGAGCTGCTTCAATCTGAGCTGCCGTAATCCATGCAGGCTCTGTTGCCTGAAGACCAAACTGGCCATAAGTTACTTTGTTACCTCTTGTAGCCTCACCGGTCATACGACCTCTGTGCTGCTTACGATGTTTAACACGCTTTGGTAAGAGCATTATTGATTTCCTCCTTCCTTACGTCTGCTTCTGTTATCTCTGCCGCCATTGCGACGAGAGTTGCCTGATCTTCTCTGGGGCTTGTTTCTGCTTTCGTGAAGAACTTCGCCCTGATAGATCCAAATTTTAACACCGATGCGGCCGTAAGTTGTTGCAGCCTCTGCAGTGCCGTAATCAATATCCGCACGAATTGTTTGAAGCGGAATTGTGCCTTCCTTATATGTTTCGGAACGAGCAATTTCCGCACCGCCGATACGGCCGGATACCTGAACCTTAATACCGCGTGCGCCAAGCTTCATTGTGTTTCTGATAGCCATCTTAACTGCACGGCGGAATGATACACGCTTTTCAAGCTGAGTTGCGATGCTCTGAGCAACGAGAGTTGCATTGAGATCGGGCTGCTTGATTTCAATGATGTTGATGAAAACTTCATCGTTCTTTTTACCGAGCTTCTTAGCGCAGATAGCTTTGAGCTTATCAATTTCAGCGCCCTGCTTGCCGATAACCATACCGGGCTTTGCACAGTGAATGTTAATTCTTACGCGCTTAGCATCACGCTCGATTTCTACTTTGGGAACACCTGCACTCTTGAGAGATTCAAGAAGGTACTTACGAAGATTATAATCTTCAACAAGTGTGTTGCCGAAGTCTGCCTTCTTAGCATACCAGCGGGAGTCCCAGTTTTTAATAACGCCGATTCTTAAACCGGTAGGATTACATTTCTGTCCCATTCAACTTTCCTCCTCGCTTATTCTTCCGTTTCCTTAACGGTGATTGTGATATGAGATGTTCTCTTATTGATTCTGTATGCTCTGCCCTGAGCTCTGGGGCGAATTCTCTTAAGAGTGGGGCCCGCAGTAACATTGCAGTAGCTTACATATAATCTTGAAGTATCCATATTGTTGTTGTTCTCCGCATTAGCCATTGCAGATTTAAGAACCTTTGCAAGCGGTTCGCAAGCTGCCTTAGGTGTGTGCTTGAGAATAGCCATTGCCTTATCGCAAGGCTGATTTCTTATAAGGTCAAGAACGATTTGCACCTTTCTGGGAGAAATACGAACATATGTTGCTTTTGCTGTTGCTTCCATAGTTAATTCTCCTTTCATTACTTCGTGGTCTTTGCGCCTGCGTGACCGCGGAACGTTCTTGTGGGGGCGAATTCGCCGAGTTTGTGTCCAACCATATCCTCGGTAACATAAACCGGAACATGCTTTCTTCCGTCATGAACAGCAAATGTGTGTCCTACGAACTCAGGGAAGATTGTTGAACTTCTTGACCAGGTTTTTACAACCTGCTTGTCGCCCTTTTCATTGAGAGCAACAACTTTTTTATAAAGGCTTTCTTCAACATAAGGGCCTTTTTTAGTACTTCTACTCATTTAATCTTCTCCTTTCTTATTATTTACCGTTACGACGTCTTACGATCATCTTATTGGATGCTTTCTTCTTGTTGCGAGTCTTATAACCGAGAGCAGGTTTACCCCAAGGAGTAACAGGACCGGGACGACCGATAGGTGATTTACCTTCACCACCGCCGTGGGGGTGGTCATTCGGGTTCATAACAGAACCACGAACTGTGGGTCTCCAACCCATGTTGCGCTTGCGGCCTGCCTTACCGATTTTAACATTGGCATGGTCTGTGTTGCCTACAACGCCGATTGTTGCCATGCATTCTGCAGGAACATTGCGAAGCTCGCCCGAAGGAAGTCTGAGAAGTGCATAAGCACCTTCAAGAGCCATAAGCTGAGCGCTGTTGCCTGCCGAACGAGCAAGCTGAGCACCTCTGCCGGGATAAAGCTCAACATTGTGGATAACTGTGCCGACCGGGATATTCTTAAGAGGAAGTGCATTACCTGCAACGATATCTGCGTTCGGGCCTGCTTCAACGGTTGCGCCTACTTTAAGGCCTTCCGGAGCAATGATGTAGTTCTTTACGCCGTCCTCATACTGAATGAGAGCGATGTGTGCAGAACGGTTGGGATCATATTCGATTGTCTGCACTGTTGCAGGCATATCAAATTTCTGTCTTTTGAAGTCAATAACACGGTATTTTCTTCTGTTTCCGCCGCCGCGATGACGAACGGTGATTCTTCCGTAAGAGTTACGGCCTGAATTTTTGCTGATGGGAACAAGCAAGGATCTTTCAGGGGCAACTTTAGAGAGGGAAGAATAATCGGTAACCGACATGTTTCTTCTTGAAGGAGAAGTCGGCTTAAAATTCTTAATAGCCATTATTATTTTTCCTTTCTGAATAACTTTGCGAAGGGATGGCACCCTTCATACTTCATCATCCGAAATATCTCTTTTTGCTATACTATATATAATAGTAGCCGTTACATCATATCGTTGAAGAATTCGATTTCTTTAGAATCTTCGGTAAGAGTAACGATTGCCTTTTTCCATGAAGGAGTGTAGCCCTTGTTTACACCCTGACGGCGCTCACGGCCACGAACATTTATTGTGTTTACCTTAGCAACTTTAGTGCCGGGGAAAACCTCTTCAACGGCTTTGGCGATTTCAATTTTGTTTGCATCTTTAGCAACCTTAAAGGTATATTTCTTCATCATAAGGCCGGTCATTGATTCCTCAGTGATAATCGGCTTAACGATAATGTCATGAGCAGTTTTCATTATGCATATACCTCCTCGATTTTCTTAGCTGCATCTTTAAGAACAACGATTTCGTTGCAATTAAGGATGTCATATACGCAAAGAGTGTTTACGGTAACAACCTTAACGCCCTCAATGTTGCGTGCGCTCTTGTAAACAACTTCGTTGTTCTCAGGAAGAACGAGAAGAACCTTTTTGCCGGTTTTGAGCTTAGCAAGCATTTCGGCAATTGCCTTTGTTTTGATTGCTTCAAGCTCAATCTTGTTTACAACAAGCATTTCAGACTCTGCAACCTTTGTTGAAAGGGCTGATTTCATAGCGAGTCTTTTAACTTTCTTGTTGATATTTACAGTGTATTTTCTTGGCTTGGGGCCGAGAGCAATACCGCCGTGTGTCCACTGAGGGCTTCTTGTTGAGCCCTGACGAGCACGGCCTGTGCCCTTTTGCCTCCAGGGTTTTGCGCCGCCGCCTGAAACCTCAGAACGAGTGAGAGTTGACTGCGTGCCCTGGCGCTGTGCAGCAAGATAGCTGACAACTGCAAGATGCATTGCATTTGCGTTTGGCTCAATGCCGAAAACCGCATCTGCAAGTTCTAATTTTGAAGTCTTGCGACCTTCTTGGTTATAAACCTGAACCTGTGCCATTTGTATCTCTCCTTTCGTTAAGCTTTAACAGCGTCTGCAATTACAACGATTCCGCCCTTAGGACCGGGAACCGCACCCTTGATTGCGATAAGATTGTTTTCTGCATCAACCTTAGCAACCGTGAGGTTTTGAACTGTTACTGTTTCGTGACCGTAATGACCGGCCATCTTTCTGCCTTTGAATACTCTTGACGGGCTTGAGCACGCACCGAGTGAACCCTGGTGACGAGCATTTGGGCCTGTACCGTGAGATTCACGGAGTCTTGAGAAATTCCAACGCTTGATTGCGCCGGCAGTTCCGTGGCCCTTAGATGTGCCCTTTACATCAACGATTTCGCCTGCCTCAAAAGCATCTGCCTTAATGATGTCGCCAACATTAAGAGCTGAGCAATCTTCAAGACGGAACTCTTTAAGAGTTTTCTTGGGAGCTACATCGTTCTTTGCGAAGTGACCCTTCATAGGCTTGTTGAGCTTGTTGACTTTAACATCGCCGAAGCCCACCTGAACAGCCTCATAGCCATCGTTTTCGATTGTTTTTTTCTGGGTAATTACGCATGGACCTGCTTCAACTACTGTAACGGGGATTACATTTCCGTTTTCATCGAAGATTTGGGTCATGCCGATCTTTTTACCGATAAGACCTTTTTTCATATTTTTCCTCCTTGGTTATTGGTTGGTTTCCCAACTTGACCTCGTCAAGCGTGATTATAATTTGATTTCGATTTCAACGCCTGCCGGGAGCTCAAGACTTGTCAGCGCTTCAACAGTTTTGTTTGAAGGTCTGAGAATGTCAATGAGTCTTTTGTGTGTTCTCTGCTCAAACTGCTCACGGCTGTCCTTATACTTGTGAACAGCACGAAGAATCGTAACAACTTCCTTCTCGGTGGGAAGCGGAATCGGGCCGCTTACCTGAGCACCGGTAGCCTTAGCTGTTTCAACGATCTTTTCGGAAGCCTGATCAACAAGATTGTGATCATAGCCCTTAAGTCTGATGCGGATCTTAACTTTGCTTGCTGCCATTTACTTTTCCTCCTGAAAAATATTGGTGCGAGTCTTAACCTTTTTTCTTCCACCCACCCGTGTGTTTCAAGCCTGCTCTTTAAAAAACCGAATGACGCAGCATCATTCGGGCAGACCTTATGCAGGTTGCGAACATACGCAAGCTATTCGCATAAGGAAAATCAAAGGTATAATTTCGCCCGGTTTAAAATCGGACATACTCCGCCGAAATTCCCGCTTTGAATCAAGCGCCACCTCCGGCATCATCGCATATCTTGTGGTGAGAAAACCGCATACACAATTATATATAATTATAATATACGCCTTTTCACACGCTCGCTTATTATATATTAAATGCGTTGCTTTGTCAATACAAATTTACAAAAAATTTCAAAGTTTTTTTCGTGATTTTTCACAAAGTTTATATATGTAATTTTGTATACTTGCACAGTGAATTTAGTGTAAAAAAATAAAAAAACACACTTTTTGCTGCCAAAAAATGTGTTTTCGGATTTAACATATTCTTTTTTTAATCATAATAAAAGCTTAAACTTAACCGAGGTCAGCGGTGCACGCCTCCGTAAAGCAAGAGTTCGCTGAAATGAAAATCACCTTGCAAGCAAGCCTGCATCACGCATATTGGCAAGCAAAGCATTAAACTCCTCAACAACGTCGTCTGCTCCGGTTGCATTTGCAACGGCGGCTGCCGGAGTTATCGTGCCTGCAGGTCCGGTAGGGCCTGTTGCTCCGGTTACACCTGCAACACCTTGTATACCCTGAGGGCCCGTTGCGCCTGTGGCACCTGCAACACCTTGTATTCCCTGAGGGCCCGTTGCGCCTGTGGCACCCGCAACACCTTGTATTCCCTGAGGACCCGTTGCGCCTGTGGCACCCGCAACGCCTTGTATACCCTGAGGACCCGTTGCGCCGGTTGCGCCCTGAATTCCCGCAGGTCCTTGTGCTCCCACAGGTCCTTGCGGACCTGTTGCGCCTGTTGCTCCTGTTGCACCTGTTGCACCTGTTGCACCTGTTGCTCCGGCAGGACCGCCGGCAGGACCCGTCGGCCCCATTGGTCCGGTAGGACCCGGTATTCCTTGGCAACAACAAACCGGCGCAGGTTTGCAAGAATTCACTTTGGTTTCGCAATTGCAAAGAGAATTTATATCGCTTCCCTTGTAATAAGTCATATATTTCACCCACCCAATCATCATATGTGATACATAATGTATCTAATTCATTATATTCAAACAATCAGTATGGGTTAACCGTTTTTTGCTTGAAATATTCCCTGTTATACAAATAAGAAGAAGAAAGCGGCCTGCAAGAGCCTGCAATTTCATTATATTCATTCGCCTTGGTATAATCACCAAGCGCGTCGTAACAAATGCAAAGACCGATGGCAGGTATAAAACCGCTTGCATCTGCGCTGACAAAGCCTCCGTTTAATCCGTTTTCCCTTAAAGTTAAGGCAGAATGAAACCAAAACAATGCCTTTTCATATTGCTTTTGCCTTAAAAATAAATTTCCTATATCGCAACACACCTCTGCCTTTACGGGTGCATAAGCAAATGCATTAAGCAGCGAAATCAGCGCATCTGAATTACAACCCTGCTCGATTTTGCAAGCGGCGCAAATTCTGCAAGCCTCAACATTGTTTTCTTCCCAGCCCAAACCTGATTTCAAAAACGCCTCAAGCACCAAAACGGCTTTATCATAATATCCGTTATAGTAAAGCTCTCTGCCGTAATAAAACTCATCTCTTGGCGAAAACGGCTCGCCGAGCGCAAGCTGCTTTTCATAAATTAAAAGATTTCTTTTTCCGTATTCTTTTTTTGCTGACTTATGCGTTACAGCAATATTGCTGCATTCCGTCGGCTGCGGGCAAGAAATCGCCTCATGCACTCTTCCCTGCCATTTGAATCCCAAATGATTTTTGATAAGCCTTTCACGATAAAACCAAAACACAGGCTTTCCCGATTCATCAAAAGCCACATTATAGCGCATATAAACTGCGTTTAAAATTTTTTCAGCCGAAGCTTTAAATGAAATGAGGGCCTCCAAATCCTGCGGTAAAAACACATCATCTGCATCAAGCCATAAAATATAATCACAGGCGGCTTTTGAAAATGAAAAATTCCTTGCGGCTGAAAAGTTATCACACCACACAAAATCAAACACCTTATCGGTGTACCTGAATGCGATTTCTTTTGTTGCATCATTGCTGCCGGTGTCAACAATAATAATTTCATCAACCGCTTTCAAAACACTGTTTAAGCAGCGTGCAAGAACGCTTTGCTCGTTTTTTACAATCATACACAAACTAATGCTAATCAAATTAAGCACCCCCGATACAATATGCAAAAGAAAAATAAGCGTTAAAAAAGCGGCGTGCCGAAAAAGCACACCGCCGCTGAATAATATTAAATTATTTTTGCTCGCCGGAAAGCTGCTTCCAGTGAATCTTGCAATATTCCTTACCGTCTATCGGAGGATATTTGGAATCATCTGTTTTGGCTTCATTATAGCAAACGTATTCGCCCGAATAAGCGCAGCGCTTAACATCGCCGCCCTCTGAAAGGCCCGGAATAAACGCACCGAGGAAAATGGCAACAACAGCAACAGCTATAACAGCAGTGCCTGCCTTTCCCTGAGTCCATTGCAAAAATTTAACCTTTCCCAAATCAAGCTTATCCATTTTTTCAAACAGCTTAACATTTTCGCTCAAATAAACATAAAGCTTTGAAAGCAAATAACCGCAAACACCTGCAAATGTGCCGATTATCATACCGCCGAGCACATCAGTGGGATAATGAACCATAAGATAAACACGGCTGCCCATTGTGCACAAAGCGATCACCGGGAAAACCCAAGAAAGCTTCTTTTTACCGTCTTTTCTGAATATGAGGGCAAGAGATATTGCAATTTCAAAAATCCCTGTTGTGTGGCCGCTGGGGAACGAATAATCGCTTTCGCTTAACGCACCTGCGCCTATATAGGCCTTCCAATAAAAATCAAGATCCTGAAGAGTGTTATACGGCCTGATTCTAAGCACTGCAGGCTTTGCAATAACATTGGTTATCAAAGTACCTATAATTATTGCGCCCACCAAAGCAACACCGTATTTTCTTGTTTTCTTAAACATTAAAAGCACAAGGCCGATGATCATTACGGGAATGATAAAATTTTCATCACCGAATGCGGTAAAAAACTTAGCCACAAATGTTAAGAAAGTGCATTGCATTGCTGCAAAGAATTTGAACACGGCAATATCGAAGCCGTAAAAGACCTTATCAAGGCTTTCGCCAACGGTCAGCATTACCAAATCCATAGAATTGCTCCTTTAAGAATAATATATTATATACATAATAACAAAAAGTCGAGCGCTTTTCAAGCGTGGTTTTGCGGATTTGTTACAAGTTATTAACACAAATTCAACATTTGTATGATACCTTATGTTAAAATTCGATATAGATTTGAATCAGCCTAACTATATCACAGCAACAAACACGCTATTCTTATTAAGTATTTACCGATATAAGGAGACTTATGATAACAGACCCATACAAAGTGCTCGGCGTGCCGCACGGCGCTTCCGAGGAGGAATGTGCCAAGGCTTACAGGAGGCTTGCAAAAAAATATCATCCCGATTTAAATCCCGGCGATGAAAATGCCGCAAAGAAGATGGCGGAAATAAATGCAGCATTTGACCAAATAAAAAACGGCACAACCGCAGCGGGTTATTCCGCAGGCACAAGGCGCCGAGGCTCCGATTCCGCATCCGATTATTACACGGCAGCGGCAAGATTTATAAACAATCGCCAATTTGCGCAGGCAATCAATTTGCTAAACAGAATCGAAGACAGAACGGCGCATTGGTATTACCTTTCCGCCATGGCAAATTACGGCGCAGGCAGCAGAGAAATTGCACTTTCGCAAATTCAGCAAGCATGTGCTATGGAGCCGGGAAATTACACATACTCAACTGCATACGAAAGAATCAGGCGAAGTTCGGCAGGATATGCAAACCCCTTTGGCGGCTTTGCCGATTTCGGAGATTTTGACGAATATGACGATGCGCCGAAGAGGCAGACTGTTTACACCTCAAACGGCGGATGCCTTTCAAGAATATTTAAAATAGTTTGGATAATAATTGCGATAAGGCTTATTTTTTGGATTGCATCATCGGCGATTTCGGCAATAAACAGCACCAAAAACTACAATCCCGGGAAGCAGCCCTCGGCGGGTTACAGCCAAAGCTACGGTGAAACAACAACCGGCAACGAGAGCTATTACGGCAACAACAACTCATCCGGCGGCTATTCAGGCAGCAAAGGAAGCAATGACTACTCATACGGTTATCAAGCCGGTAATCAAGAGAATTATTTCGGCTCATCAAACGGAAATGCAAAAAAGGGATAGTTAATTTCTTTAACGGCAATCAATCGGCACGGTGGAAACAGCCGTGAAAGCAGAAAGGCTTTAATCAATGAAAAAATTTTTCAACAACATAGCTGTTAAGCTTCAAAAATTTATGTATGGCAGATACGGAACGGATTCATTATACAAGGCTTTGCTTTGGATTTTCGTTGGAATCACTTTGCTTGCGGCAATACTCGGCAAAGCCGTTAATCAAACTTGCTATACAGTGCTGTCCGCAATCGGATGGTTGATTATGATTTATGCATTTTACCGTGTTTTTTCAAAAAACACAGAAAAGCGCCGTGCAGAAAATGCAAAGTGGCTTAAAATGACGGCGGGAATACGCAAAAAATTCACACTGCTCGGCAATAAATTCAAATTCAGGAAAACGCATGTATTCAGAACCTGCCCCGGCTGCAAAGCGGTGCTGAGAATGAAAAAAGCAAAAGGCACCCACGAGGTAACCTGCCCTCATTGCGGCACCAAATTCAAGTTTAAGGTTCTTTTTTAAACCATTAAAGCATTGAATTTCAGGCACAATTATGCTAAAATACAAGTTGTGAGGTGATTGTGCTATGCAAATCAAGGAAAGCGCCGAGAACTATCTTGAAACAATACTTGTGATCCACATGCAAAAGGGATATTGCAGATGCATTGACATATGCAATAAGATGGGATTTTCAAAGCCTTCCGTTTCCGTATATATGAAAAATCTTAAAACAGACGGCTATATTTTAATTGACGAAAACGGAGATATTACTTTAACCGAAAAAGGCAAAGAAATTGCCGAAAAGATTTATGACAGGCATAATGTTATTGCCGGATTTCTTATGCAACTTGGCACACCGGAGGATATAGCATACCAAGATTCATGCAAAATAGAGCATGATATAAGCGAGGTAAGTTTTGGCCTTATCAAGGCACAATATCTTAAAAACTTAGGCGCAAAATAAGAATAAAAATCACAAGCAAAAACGCAGCGGTTTAATAGCCGCTGCGTTTCTTGTTATATATTTCTTGATTATTTAAATTCATCCGGTGTGTTATTTATATACATTGCGGTGCCTTCAGGCATAATGCAGAAACCGTGCTTTTCATAAAACGGAACATTCTTCTTTTGATCAGGCATAAGTTCTATATAGAGATATTCGGCATATTTTTCCTTAATTCGCCTTAAAAGCTCACCGGCTATTCCCCTGCCTTGAAATTCCGGCTTAACCAATGCATAATGCAAAAAGGCAACCATTGCGCCGTCATCAAGTGCACGAATAAGCCCAACAAGCTCATCACCGCACCACGCCGAAATAACGGTTTGGGAGTTCATAAGTGCCGAAAACAGCTTTTCGGGATATTTGCCTAAAACCCCAGCCAACCGATAAAAACAACTTCTCAACCTGCTTTTGATTAAATCTTTTTTCCTCTGTAAATTCAATATTTTTCATATTTTGTTTTCTGTTATTTTAAATCCTTTATGTACTTTTCTTTTTTCCATGTTTTATTTTGGCGGCAAATACAGTTATTTAATTTTATATTTTCTGCATGGCGGATAAAAAAGCCGTAAGACGGCAAATTTCTGAATCTGTTTGCCTCCGGATATTCGGCAGCGTATTCGGGAATAAACAGCCTCTTATCAAGAACATACGGCCTTTCCGTGTTTGTAACATCAATATTTTCAAGCAGAATATGTTTAACACGCTTTGTTATGCCGTGCTGCTTATAGCCGCAAATCATAATCGGAATTTCTGCCTCTGTTGCCTTAAAATTTTTAACAACTATATTTTCAATTCCGCTTTTGTGATTGAATCTTTTTTTAGATGCACAGGGCTTGCTTTTAACAGACTTACCGAATTCAATCGCACGGGCGCTTTGAGCGCTCACCTCTGCAGCTCTATTTCTGTTGCCAAGGCGAATAAAAAGCGGGCATTGGCAGCGATCCGCAACAATGTTTTTTATTTTAATGTTTTTAACAACACTTCCGTCCACTGCTTCAATTGCAATTGCGCTGACTGTTCCGGGAAATAAATCCGTCATAAACAATTTGCAATTATCAATACAAACATTTTCAATATTATGCGTTGTTTCGGTTCCAATCTTAATTGAATTTGTGCGTGATATTATTTCGCAATCGGAAATCATGATGTTTTGCATTGTGCTGTCACAACCCTCCCACAATGCATTTTTCAGCACAATTCCGTCGTCTGCAGTTGAGATAAAGCAATGCCTGATGCTAACATTGCTTGAACCCACCATATCAATACCGTCTGCATTTGCAACATTGCGATTATTATTTATCACAAAATCGAATATTTCAACATTTTCACATTTATCAAGGCGGAAAGTCCAATATGCGCTGTTTTCAATTATAAAATTATGAGCCTTTATATTTTTACAATTTTTAAGCACAATCACGCTGCCGTATTTTGACTCATGAGCAAAGCGCAACTGAGCCCTGTAATCTCGGCGTGTTTCAATAATATCAACATATTCGGGAGGCTGAATCATATTTTCGCCCTTCACGGGCTTTCTTCCAAAGAAATTGCCCATTCCGATTATTTTTCCGCCGCCGGTAACAGCAATATTTTCAAGATTTTCGCCATATATCATGGCGTTACGGCTGTATCCTTTGCCGCTTTTGTTTGCGCAAAGCGCACTGCCGCAATCAATAAAAAGCGTTACATTGCTTTTAAGAAAAACGGTTGTTACCGTATAAATTCCTCCGCCGACGTATACATAACCGCCAACGGAAGCTGCTGCTTCCATTGCCGCATTTACGGCATTGGCATTATCGGCATTTTCATTATTCGGCACCGCTCCGAAATCACGAATATCAAAAATATTTTCGGCCGGCAAAACAGCGGAGGAAATATAATTCTGCTCAGGATAATACGAAGAAAAATCATTTTTTCTAACCTGCGAATACACATCCCCGCAGTTTACTCTTATATCTTTGCCATTTAACAAAGTTTTAAGTTTTTTGCAGACAGTGCGTTTATAAGCTGTTTTCATAGCCGAAATCCTCTTTTAAAACCACATGGAACATAAAAAAGAGCATCTGTTTAATACAGATGCTCTTAAAAATGGTCGGAGTGACAAGACTTGAACTTGCGACCCCCAGACCCCCAGTCTGGTGCGCTACCACCTGCGCTACACCCCGCAATCAATTGCTTTAATACTATAACATAACATTTAAAGAAAATCAATATAAAATCCAAAATTATTCAAATTTATTTTGGCTGAAAAAATGCTCTTGAAAGAAAAGAGCATATGTGATAAAATTATTGCAGTTTTTAATATCTCAAAGGGAGTTGTTATATATGAGCGGACATTCAAAATGGAGCACCATTAAAAGAAAAAAAGGTGCTAACGACGCCGCAAGAGCAAAAGTTTTCACAAAAATAGGCCGTGAGCTTGCAGTAGCTGTTAAAAACGGCGGCCCGGATCCGAATGTTAATTCAAAGCTTAAAGATGTTATCGCAAAAGCAAAGCAAAACAATGTGCCTAATGATAATATTGAAAGAATGCTTAAAAAGGCATCCGGCGAAAGCGGCGGAGCAGACTATGAAGAAATTGTATACGAAGGCTATGGCCCTAGCGGCGTTGCAGTTGTTGTTGAAGCACTTACAGACAACAGAAACCGCACCGCCGGCGAGGTTAGGCATTATTTCGATAAGGCCGGCGGAAACATGGGCACAAGCGGCAGCGTTACCTTTATGTTCAGCCGTGAGGGTGTTATTCTGATTGAAAAAGAAGATGTGGATGAAGATGCTCTTATGATGGATGCGCTTGATGCCGGCGCAACCGATTTTATTGCAGATGATGAAGATGTGTTTGAAATTCGCACTGAGGCAAATGATGTGGGCGCAATCAGAGACGACCTTGAAGCAAAAGGCTACAAGGTTATTTCAAGCGAGCCGGCATACATTCCTGCCACCTACACACGCCTTGAAAATCAAGACGATATGATGAAAATGAGCCGCATGATTGATATGTTTGAAGAAAACGAGGATGTGCAGGCAATTTGGCACAACTGGGAAAACCCGGATGATTACGAAGGCTAAAACAAATAAAGGGCAACAAAAAAGGAGTATCTTTGATACTCCTTTTTTTATATCATTTTTTAAACAATCTTTTCAAGGCACGCTTAAGCCTTACAAAAAACGAGGTTTGCGATTGCTTTTTTAAATCGGAAATTTCTTTATTCTTTTTAGAAATAATTTTTTCTTTTTCGGCAATCTGATTTTTAAGAGCCTTTATTTCCCCGCCGCGTGATACCGCTTTTTGATTTATTTCACGCTTGCGCATAAGCAGCTCATACCTGTCTGCCCAATATTCATTTGCAAATGAAGCAAGCAACGCAGCGCCGTCTGTATTTTTAGCTTTAATAAATTCAAGCACTGCCATAATCATTCTGAAAAGCGGCGGATTATCAAAAGCGCTGTGCGGATCAGGCTCTCCGCAGGCATAATATTGCCAAAGGCAAAGATTATCCATGCATGACAATCCATATTTTAAATCCGCACCGAATTTAACGGAAAGAAAATTCACATCAATATCATAATCGATTTTTGACGCGGCATTTGAAATAATCAAAAATGTGTTTTTCTTGTTTTGCTTAATTATATTCTCAAAATTATTACGCTTTAAAAACAAAGCATCGGTCTTTTTTATGCCTGTTATTTGTGTAAAGCTTTCATTATAAGGATATTTTTCAATATCAAGCTGTGGATTTATTGCAACGGCAGAGCTTTCGCAAATAAAGCCGCACACGGCTATAGCCGCCGAGCCGCCGCCCGATCGCCCGTAAAGCGTTATATTTTTGTTTTCAACGCCGAGCAGGCGTGCAATTTCGCAAACAAGCTTTGCAACATATTCCCTGAAATCTTCTTTCTCCGTGCCATAAAACCAGCCAAGCGGAAGTGTGGGGTAATTATAATACATTGGATCATCTATACAAAGCACGCTTGCGTTTGTTTCATTGCCCCAAGACCAAGAAGAAAATGTGGGAAACGGAGCCAGATCTCTGCCGCCGTTTCTTGTGCGGGCGCCGCTGAAAAACACAACAAGCCGATTTGCGCTGCCCTTACTGAAAAAGCATTCAATGCGGGCAGAGCCCAAAACCGAATAAAAGCGTGACGGCGGCAATTCCTTGCCGCCGAAATTAAACAAAACCGAATTTGCGCTAACAAGCTCTGCATCCGTTTTTCTGTTGAATATATTGTTTTTGCAGGATTCAAGCGCCTGCGAGAAATTCGCCTGCAATTCAAACGAATTTATATCGGCAGAGCCGAACAAGGTTTCAAGTTGTTTCATAATAGCTGCTGCTCCAAATTATTCGGCTGCGGGTGCCTCCGCCGGTTTTTCGGAAGCATTACTTTCCGCTTGCGGCTTTGCGGCAACAACCTTTTTGAGGATTTCCTTTTCCTCTTTCATTGCCTTTGCTTTACTGTCTCTGACTCCGCGAGTCATTTCATCATAAATATCTGCAACGGTGTCAACATCACCCTGTGCAATAATTTTTCCGTGATCAAGCAAAATAGCAGTGTCACAAATTGCCTTAACCTGATCAATGCTGTGCGAAACAAAAAGCACCGTTACGCCCTTTTCAAACATTGATTGCACTTTTTTAAGGCTTTTTGTGCGGAACTTTGCATCGCCTACGGAAAGAACCTCATCAAGAATAAGCACATCGGGCTCAACTGCAGTTGCAATTGAGAAGCCAAGCCTTGCCCTCATGCCCGAAGAATAGTTTTTGAGAGGAACATTTATAAAATTACCAAGCTCTGAAAACTCAACGATTTCATCATATTTTGATTCTATATATTCCCTTGAATAGCCAAGGATGGCGCCATAAAGAAAAATGTTTTCTTTGCCTGAATAATTTGGATCAAAGCCGGCACCGAGTTCCAAAAGAGGAGCTATAACACCGCACTTTTCAATCTTGCCCGTTGTGGGCTTATAAACACCTACAATGGTTTTAAGAAGGGTACTTTTACCCGCACCGTTAAAACCGAGAATGGCAAGATGCTCGCCTTTTTTTACATCAAAGCTAATATCGCTCAAAGCATGAAACTTTTTATATTCCAGCTTATGGGTTATAAGCTTGATAACAAATTCCTTCAGATTATCAACTTTCTCTTTATTTAATTGGAAAGACATTGTTACATTCTGAACGGAAATTGCAACATCATCACGCATAAATATACCTGCCTTATTTTAAACTATGCAACACACGCAGCCTGCCCTGCAAACAGCAGAGCCGAGGCAGCGAAAAAATAATCAGTCTTCAAAAACAGCACCCTTTGCACCACTTGTTACATGCTGCGCATATCTTTTAATATAGCCCGTAAGATTTTGAACGGGAGGATGCCAAGCAGCCCTTCTTTGAGCGAGCACCTCATCGGAAACATTAACCTTAAGCACTCTTGCGGGAATATCGATTTCGATTTCATCCCCATCCTCAACAAGAGCAATTGTGCCGCCCTGAGCAGCTTCCGGGCTTACATGGCCGATTGACGCACCTCTTGTAGCGCCGCTGAAACGGCCGTCCGTAAGCAGAGCAACGGAATTGCCGAGGCCCATACCGATAATGGCAGAGGTTGGAGAAAGCATTTCCCTCATGCCCGGGCCGCCTTTAGGGCCTTCATATCTGATAACAACAACATCACCGGAAACAATTTTGCCGCCGTTGATTGCCGCAATTGCATCTTCTTCACTGTTGAAGCATTTTGCAGGGCCTTTATGCTGCATCATTTCTGGTGCAACGGCACCTTTTTTAACAACAGAGCCTTCCTCTGCAAGATTTCCCCAAAGCACGGCAATACCGCCATCCTTTGAAAACGGATTGTCGAGTTTGCGGATAATTTCGCCGTCTGCATCCGGAGCACAGGCAATCCTGTCTGCCACGGTGCCGTTTACGGTGAGAGCATCTGTATTTATCATGCCGCCTGTTGCAAGCTCCTTAACTACCGCCTGAATACCGCCAACATCGTTAAGATCTGTGATAAACACGGAAGAAGCGGGATTAAGCTTGCAGATTTGCGGTGTTTTCTTGCCGTAATCATCAAGCATTCTGAGATCTATATCATGGCCTGCCGCATGAGCAATAGCCGTTAAATGCAAAATAGTGTTTGTTGAGCAGCCGATAGCCATATCGGTGCGAATTGCATTTTCAATTGATTTTTCGGTAATTATATCGCTGGGCTTAATATCCTCTTTAAGAAGCTCCATAACTCTTTCGCCGGTTCTTTTTGCAAGGCGAAGTCTCTCGCTCATAACTGCGGGAATTGTGCCGGAACCGGGAAGCGACATACCGATTGTTTCCGTTAAGCAATTCATTGAATTGGCTGTATACATACCGCTGCAGGAGCCGCAGGTTGGGCAAGCCGTTGAAGCACAGCTTTCAAGATTTTCAAGGCTCATATTGCCGGCAAAATACTTTCCGGAATATTCAAACATTTCAGACAGCCCGATACGATTTGAGGTTTCTGTGCTTTTACCCGGCAACATCGGGCCGCCGGAAACAAAAATGCACGGCAGATTAAGGCGGCAAGCTGCAAGCAGCATTCCGGGAACGATTTTATCACAATTTGGGATAAACACGATTGCATCAAGCGGATGCGCCGTAAGCATAACCTCAATTGAATCTGCTATAAGCTCACGAGAGCAAAGGCTGTATTTCATGCCCTTATGGTTCATTGCAATACCATCGCAAACGCCGATAGTGTTAAATTCAAACGGAACACCGCCTGCATTTCTTATTCCGGCTTTAACCTGATCTGCAATTTTATCAAGGTGCATATGGCCGGGAATATAATCGCTTTTTGAATTAACAACGGCAACAAACGGCCTTTTCATTTCAAGCTCATCTATGCCCAAAGCACGCAAAAGTGAACGGTGAGCCGCCCTTGTTGGGCCTTCTTTAATTAAATCCGATCTCATAAAAACATCTCCTATTTTGCGCTGCCGAGGCGCCGTGTATCAGATAATAATTATTTAAAATTGAAGCATGCAACTGCAAAACAGCGGCATTACACTCGATACATTATAACATCATATATATTAAAATTCAATTACTTTTTAAACTCGTTAATAATTTGTTACCTTATGTAATTCGCTTTTTACAGATACACAAAGCTTGTTTTTCACGCCGGTAATCAGCACCGCAAAGAAACACAATAAAGCTAAAACTCAAACGCCGGCAACAGCAAACAGCAAAAAATGCGCCGAAAAGGCTGAGCGTTAATAAGGAAAGTTTGCTGCAAAACAACGGCTTTTGCACAACAATCAGTTAAACCCCGCAGATATGCGCCGACATCATCTGCGAGGTTTGCTTTTCTTATATTGAAATATATTATTTTGAATTGCGTTGCAGTTTTGCAGCTATAAAAATTCTTTTATGCCGAAGCCGAAAAAGGAAGCGAGGCTTTTTGGCAAAGGTTTAATAGATTTTTATGCAAGAAAACGATATTTCCTTATTAACATTCAGCCGATCACGGCGCACTTAGCTTTTTAATATTTTTATGTAACGGACAAATCAATTAAGCTTAAAATTCATATAAACAGGATTATGATCCGAATATTTAAACTGAAGATCATACACATCACTGTTTACAACAGTTACATTATCGGAAACTATAAAACCGTCTACCGTAAGCACATACTGATTTTCATTATAAGGCCCGTCTGCATTTCTGCATGAAGGCACAGGATTTTCCTCATTAAAAGGAGCCACAAGGCTGAGATTTAAGCCATCAAACAAAGCCAAATCAATAGGCTGTGCCCATGTGAATTCTTCACCGTTTATACCAAAGATTTTGCCGGAATCAACAAGCAAATCCTTATTGAAATCACCGCCGGCAATGCAATAATTTCCGGCAGCATATTCGGCTTGCATATCGCTTAAAAGCATATTAAGCTGATCTGTGGCAATTGTGCCGTCAGAAGTATATGCAGACAGATGAAGCGTAAACAGCACAAGCTCTTTGCCGTTGTTAACAGGAATTCTTGAAACGGAATAGCAACGATCAAGATCCACAAATTTCATAAAGCCGTTTTCAATCGGGAGGCTGCGCCTTAAGCCGCTTTGCATATCATATTTTGAAAGCGTTAACAAGCCCGAATATGATTTACCGTGAGGCTTATTAAGCGGATAATAAAGATACGGGCTGTCAAAATTTACCGCATACATAGAATTATATCCGCAGAGGCTGTTTCTGAGCGCTTCTTCTTCATCATAATGATAGCTTCGTGTTGAATTTTTATCAACCTCCTCAATCATCATAAAATCCGGGTTTTCGGAATTTAAAAATTCGGCAATTCCGCTTGTTACATTTTTCACCGATTCTTCGGATTTAGCACGGCTTTCCTTGCCGCCGTCCATAAAGAAACCGAAATCGGGAGTATAAGCTGCAAAGCCTATGTTATAAGACACAATTTTATATTCCTCACCGACAAGCGCTGCATCGCTTGTTACACTGTTGATTTGCAAAGCTTGATTATCTTCTATTCTGTGATAATCAATCATGGCATAGGCAAAATACCCACCCGCAATTAAAACCGGAACAAGCAAAATAATCAAAATAATTGTTAAAATTTTCTTTCCTTTTGTTGACATAATAATTACCCTCTCCTTGTCAATTATAACAAAATTTTTAATAAGATGCCTAAAATTATAGCACTTTTCCATATTTTTTCAAGCAAAACAGATGCAATCTGTGAAAAGTTTACTTTTGCTTAACAAAGCATAGTTTGTATGGCTTAAAGCAGCTGTGTTTTAAATTTATAAGCAACAAATCTTATAAAACATATGCTTAAAAATCCGCAAAAACAAGTAAAAAGTTCAACCGTCATCGACTCTTACTTGCAGACCGTATAAAGTTTGGTTTGTTTTACGGTTTGTAAATTATCCGTACAAACAAAAAAGCCCTTTGAGAGCAGATTTTTCTTCTCTCAAAGGACAAGTTATTATTTTGATTGCCATACCATTACATATTCTTTTTCCCCGGTAGCTTCATCTAAAGCTTCGGACTGAATTTCAAATCCTTCTCTTTGATAAAAAGATATTGCACGAATATTCTTCCGATACACTCTTAAAGACAATTTAGGTTTCTTGTTTTTTATATAATTCAATAGTCGTCCGCCTATACCTTGCGATTGATATTCATCAGAAACAAAAATGCCCTCAATATATTCGTCATTCAATCCTATAAAACCTTGTATTTGCTGATTGTCCTCATAGATATAGACCTCAGCCTGTATCAGCAGTTCTTTTACCAATTCAAAATTGTTATTCCAATATTGAGCAGGGATAAAAGAATGTGCCTTTATATTTGTATTCAGCCATATATCGGCAACTTTATTTATATCTGCTTTTTGTAATTTTCTAATCATAATAATGTTCTTCTACCCCGCCGATTTGCATTTTCGTTCATAAAAAAACGATTTTCCTTTTCTCAAAGGGCAAGTTGACAAACTTGAAGTTGTTTATTTCTTCTTTTTCGGTTTTGGGGCTGGCAGTTCATCATACATTGCATGAAACAAGCCTGTCAAAAATTCCCTATTATCAACTTCATCTACCAACAACATCTCTTTTGCTCCCTCATAGGGTAATTCATACGGAGCTGTCGGCATATAACTAATTGCTGATTTTACTGGTTTAACAAGTAATCTATCATCATAGATACCGCCTACAATCTTGCCACGATAATAAATAATAAATTCTCCCATCATAGCTCGATAAGTAATTTCTTCTAACTCAGATAGCTGCCCTAAAATAAACTCTAAGTATTCCTTGCTTGATGCCATATTTCCACCTCAAATTCATATTTCTCAGTTTCAAAAACTTGAAATTACTTAACAATATGTGCTGTAATGATTGTATAGCTATATGAATTGATAGTAATTTTGATATTTTCAACCTCGCAATACCAATTTTTACCCTGTTTGTATATATTGCAATTTTTATCTAATACCTTATTTTTGCAATACTCAACAACATCTGCTGTATCTATTTTTAGGTTTCTTTTAATTCTATCAATTCCCATTTCGGTTGTATGAATTTTATCAATATTATCAAGCAATATCTTTTTATCTTCCATTCTTTCTTTTCCTCAACTTCCGATTTGTATTTCTGTTTGTTTTAAAAATGGGCAACTCCGATTGGAATTGCCCATTGCTGTTATATTATTTACTTATCCAAAGGTTTCATTGTCGGGAACAGCAAAACATCACGGATGCTGTATGAATCGGTGAGAAGCATAACGAGCCTGTCTATACCGATACCGAGACCGCCGGTGGGAGGCATACCGTATTCAAGAGCGGTAACGAAATCATGGTCTATCATATTAGCCTCATCATCACCGGCCTCACGAAGCTTCATCTGAGCCTCAAAGCGAGACATTTGATCTATCGGGTCGTTAAGTTCCGAATATGCATTGCCGTATTCACCGCCGAGAATGAAGAGCTCAAATCTTTCGGTAAGGGCAGCACAATCCGGCTTACGCTTTGTGAGCGGGCTTACTTCAACGGGATAATCCATAATAAAGGTTGGCTGAATAAGATTTTCCTCAACAAATTCTTCAAAGAAGCTGTTAAGAATATCTCCCCAAGTTGCCTTACCGGGCTGAATTTCAATGCCCTTTTCTTTTGCGATTTGAATTGCTTTCTCGTTATCGGACATAAATTCGGCAAAATCAATTCCGCTGAATTCCTTAACGGCATCTATCATGGTAAGGCGGCGGAACGGAGTTTCAAGATCAATTTCCGTGCCGTTAAACACAATATGAAGGCTGTCGCAAACCTCATTTGCGGCATTGCGGATAAGCGCCTCTGCTATATCCATCATACCGTGGTAATCCGTAAATGCCTGATAAAGTTCTATGCAGGTAAATTCCGGATTATGGCGCACATCCATGCCCTCATTTCTGAAGTTTCTGCCTATTTCGTAAACTCTTTCCATTCCGCCTACAATAAGCCTTTTAAGATAAAGCTCTGTTGCAATGCGAAGATACATATCCATATCGAGCGTATTATGGTGAGTTATAAACGGCCTTGCAGCCGCACCGCCCGGGATAGTGTTTAAAATAGGAGTTTCAACTTCAATAAAGCCATGGCTGTCAAGATAATTTCTGATTGAAGTTATAATTTTTGAACGCTTAATGAAAGTATCCTTAACATCGGGATTCATTATCATATCAAGATAACGCTTTCTATAGCGTGTATCTGTATCGGTTAATCCGTGGAATTTTTCAGGAAGAGGAAGAAGCGATTTTGAAATGAGCCTGATTTCCTTTGCATGAACGGAAACCTCGCCTGTTTTTGTTTTAAAAACAAAGCCTTTGATTTCAACAAGATCACCGAGATCCCAAGATTTAAACTCTTTAAATTTATCCTCGCCGATGTCGTTCATTCTTACATAGGCTTGAATTCTTCCGTTTCTGTCTTGCACATCAATGAAATTTGCTTTGCCCATGTCTCGCCAAGTCATAATTCTGCCTGCGATAACAACATCCTTGCCCTCAAGCTCATCATAATTTGCTTTAATCTCGTTTGAATGGTGAGTTTGCGTTGCAAGAGTGATTTCAAAAGGATCATTGCCGCTTTCCTGCAAAGCTCTGAGCTTATCAATTCTGATTTGCTTTTGCTCGTTTTCCGAAAGCACAACCTCTGCAACAGCCATAGGAGCGGCGTTTGCATTATTGCCGATAAATTCTATATTTTCAATGGCCTCCGCTTCAGTTGCGGCAGTGCCCGTGCAGGCAACAGCACCTGTTTGAAGAAAGAGAGTATATTTAACCTTATCGCCGTCTTGCTCAACAAGAAATTTGGGATTTGTTTTTTCTTCATCGCCCGCAAGAGTATTTTGCACCTTCATACGGCTGTTTTTCTTAACTGCTTTTACGCCTCTTTTGCACTCATCCTCTTTTGCAAAAACGGGTGAAGCGGCATAAATCTTATCCTCATTTTTAAATTCAAAAGAGAAAGTGCCGTCAGCCAACTTGCTGATTTCAAACTTTCCTGCCATAAAAATACCTCTTAATCAATGCTTAATATTTCATATTCCAAGTTGCCGATTGGAGCTTCAACAACAACCTTTTGGCCTGCCTTTGCGCCCATAAGAGCTTTTCCTACGGGGCTTTCATCGGAAATTTTACCGTGAGACGGATCTGACTGAGAGAAACCAACGATTTCATATGTTGCGTCAACACCGTCGCTGAGGCGCTTAACCGTTACGGTTTTACCGATTGAAACGGTATCTGCATCTTCAACATCAATAATTTCTGCGTGATCAAGCTGATATTCAAGTTCATTGATGCGAGCCTCTATTTTTGCCTGCTCTGACTTAGCCTCATCATATTCACTGTTTTCTGAAAGGTCACCGTAAGAACGGGCAACCTTAAGCTTTTCTGCAATATCTATACGGCCTTCTGTTTTGAGCACCTCAAGCTCTTTTTCAAGCTCTGCTTTACCCACTGCCGTCATCTTAAAAGTTTTTGCTGCCATAAAGAATCTCTCCTTATCTAGATTTTTAATCAACTAATTATATATTATTATAATTTTAATGTCAAGCAAAGAAAAGCGGCAAGCCGCAAAGCCTGACAAAAAAGGCAAAGAGCCGAGAATTAAAAAAACTCGACTCCGATGCACAAATTATTAAATAAATCAGTCGTTGGGGATAAATGCCTTATGAACAGCGGCAACGGCCCTGTCTGCATCCTCCGCAGCGATAATAACGGAAATTTTGATTTCAGAAGTTGAAATCATTTGAATATTGATGTTTTGGGCATAAAGAGCCTCAAACATTGTTGATGCGGTTCCGGGATGAGATTCCATGCCTGCGCCGACAATAGAAACCTTTGCCACATCTGTTGAGCATTTGATTTCTTTATCGCCGATACCGTCCATTTCCTTAAGAACATCAACGGCAACGGGGCCGTTTTCCTTGGAAACGGTGAAGGTAAGATCCTTGGTGCCGTCTCTGCCGACAGATTGAAGAATAATATCAACATTAACATTCTTTTGAGCAAGCTTTGCAAACACTCTGAATGCAACGCCCGGATTATCATCCAAGCCAACAACTGAAATTATAGCAACATCCGTATCTTTTGTTACGCCTCTGATAAGCATTTTTTCCATTTTTACTTTCTCCTTAACGATAGTTCCCGGAACGGGATTGAGTGATGAAAGAACTTCAAGTTCAACAGAATATTTTTTTGCCATTTCAACCGAACGGTTATTAAGCACCTGAGCGCCGAGAGTAGCAAGCTCAAGCATTTCATCATAAGTGATTTCCTCAAGCTTTGTTGCGCCCTCTATTTTACGGGGATCTGCCGTGTATACGCCCTCAACATCGGTGTAAATCTGGCATCTGTCTGCGTGAAGAGAAGCTGCAATTGCAACTGCCGATGTATCCGAACCGCCTCTGCCG
>OHKU01000230.1_pt1 | contig 32958 bp, 22 predicted proteins | sample 1568911 | NCBI WGS metagenome assembly OHKU01 (sample SAMEA3879574, study PRJEB24766) | human gut metagenome | biome: human-associated habitat; feature: feces | place: USA | collected 1985/1987
GAAGGCCTTGGTGTTGCGAAACACCACGACCTGTGCGACTAACGATATGTCATTGAGTTGGCTCATCTCTCCCGGTTGTTCTTTTTATTAGAGTCTTGCGTATAATAGATAACTAATTGTCCGAATCCGGTGAACATGATCAATAGTCCGATGCAACCCATTCCGAAGTTTCCGGTGATGGCCCAAAGGAAGATGAATAATCCGATACCAATAAAGATGTTCTGAATACCTTTGGTGCGGATATCTTCTGTTTTTTCCGCATTTTTGAAGAAGTCCTCAGGTAGTTGTTGTCCACTGGAGAGAGCTTGTTCTGCAAGGCGGTATTTGGCTTTTCTATTTTTGTAATTGAAAAAGAATACCGTAAAGACGATGAGTAGCGGCAGACCGAAGATGAAGACGATGGCAGTGACTGAAATAATGGTTTCGGAGGTTTTGCCGTCTAAGTCGAATAGATTCCAGTGCCAATCACCGTTTTTGTCCTGTTTCCATCTTCTGTCGGCATGGGCAGAATCCCTTCCTTCGTAGGTCATGACGCTGAGCGTATCGGTTACAGCCTTTCCGTCAATGATAGTATCGCGCAGTTCAATTACGCGTTTTTTGTTCCCCAGACTGTCATTTTCTGTAACCGTTCTGTTTTTTGCCTGTACCAGTGAGCATAATGTCATGGCGGCGATGAGTGCTAAAATTATCCGTTTCATAATCATATTTTGTTTTATCTTTTATTGTTTCTTTGTGTGTTAGACGTATCATGTTAGTTCGAAAGTTGCAAAGAGACGATATTTTTTTTAGAAAATCAGTATTATCTGAAATTATTTGCCAGATATTTAGGTTTATGCAAGGTAGGGGATATTAAGTATTCCTTTCTTTCCCGATATGAACACAATCCAACTCCTGATCCGCATAAATAATATTAAGTTTCAGAGGTTAAGCCGCCGCATCGCCACTTTTATCCCTTTTCGCTGCGACGGTTAAGGAAAATTGTAGTAGGTACTTATTCTTTCCACCATGGAGAAAGTTGCTTTCCATCACGGGGAAACTTTCTTTCCACCATGGTGGAAAGAAAGAAACTCCACGGTGGAAAGAATAAACGTTCGGATGGAAAGGGCTAACCGTCGGAAGGGAAAAAGCATAGGAATGCCTAAGAAAGGAATTAGCTGTTGCATTTAGTTCATTTCTTTCCGGTTATGAACAAAATGTGATAATGTGATAAGGTGGTAGCGGGATAACACTCTGTGATATATAGCGCAGCCACTTTATCACCCTACCGCCTTATCACTCTTTTTCCTCCTTTCTTCTCCAATATGAGTCAGCTTTACTTAATGTAATATCGAAATCTTGTACTCATAAGATGTAGGTATTTTGCTCCATATCCGGTTAAAACACCTAAATCCGGTTGCTTCTTATTGTAATTAGTGTTACTTTCGCAAACCTATATTAAAAACGCTTTTGGAGAAGTTACGGAATATACTGAAATGGTTCCTTCCTTTATTATTTATTGCATATTTAGGAGGAATTACGCTGTTTACTCACTCGCATGTGGTAAATGGGGTAATTATTGTGCATTCCCATCCCTTCAAAGGTGAACATAGCCATACGGAAGCACAGGTTGAAACGATATTCTTCCTTTCTTCTTTTGTAGCTTCTTCTCTGCCTGCTATTCTTTTCGCCGCATCGGCTTTCCTTATTTTGTTGCGTGTGCTGAGTGTTCCGGCTGTGGAACATGTCAAGTGCGTGCGGGTTCGTTGCGGCATCAGCTTGCGTGCACCACCTGTAGTTCATTGACAATAGGAGTCCCCCTTCCTTTTTTTATTAAAATCCATAAAAAATAGAACTACATGAAAAAATATATCTTTTTCGTGGTGGGAGTAATGTGTACATTGCTCTCCCACACCGCTTATGCCATTGATTTAAATAAATCCGATGCCAATATCATCGGCCACGTACTGGAGAAAAAAACAGGAGAACACCTTCCCTATATGACAGTAGCCCTGAAAGGGACCACTATCGGAACCATGACTGATGGTACCGGACACTACTTTTTGAAGAACCTTCCGGAAGGTGAGTTTACGCTCTCCGTCAGTGCCGTAGGTTATAAGCCACAAGAACGAAAAGTAACCCTGAAACGAGGCAAGACACTGGAAGAAAACTTCGAACTGGAAGAAGACATGGTAGCCCTGGATGGCGTAGTTGTTACAGCCAATCGTAATGAAACCGCTCGCCGACTGGCACCTACCTTGGTAAAAGTCGTTACACCGAAACTATTCGATATGACCAATTCGCACACCTTATCGCAGGGGCTTGTATTCCAGCCGGGTGTACGTGTAGAAAATGATTGCCAGAATTGCGGTTACTCTCAGGTGCGTATCAATGGTATGGACGGAAAATATACACAGATATTGATCGATTCCCGCCCTATCTTCTCTGCACTGGCAGGTGTCTACGGTCTGGAACAAATTCCCGCCAACATGATAGAGCGTGTGGAAGTGGTGCGTGGAGGTGGTTCGGCCCTATTCGGCTCTTCCGCCATTGCCGGAACGGTGAATATCATCACGAAGGAACCTCTCCGCAACTCCGGTTCGTTTGCCCACTCCATCTCCAATTTCGATGGCTCCAGTTCGTTTGACAATAATACCACGCTCAATCTTTCCCTTGTATCTTCGGATAACAAAATGGGAGCCTACATTTATGGGCAGAACCGCCACCGTTCGGCATGGGATTCCAATGGGGACGGCTTCTCCGAATTGCCCAAATTGAAGAACCAGACAGTAGGCATAAACGCTTATTATAGACTGAATCCCTATTCCAAGCTGAATCTGGAATATCATCACATGGAAGAGTTTCGTCGTGGCGGTAATCGCTTTGATTTGCCGCCTCACATTGCCGAAGATGCCAATCTGAATGGTGCCGGTAAGCCCGGACTGGTGGAACAGATTGAACATTCCATCAATACGGGCGGATTGAAGTTCAGTGCCTTTTCCAAGGACCAGAAACACTCATTCAATGCATACGCCTCTGCCCAGCATATCGTGCGCGATAGTTATTACAGTGCCTATGGGCATACCACAGACTTTACCGGTGTATTGGGTGCTCAGTATATCTATCATTTTGATAAGCTCTTTTTCATGCCTTCCGACTTGACGGGTGGTGTGGAATTTAACCATGATAATCTGGATGACAAGGCAACAGACATGCAAAAATACCGCGATGCTGCCCTGGCGGAAGATCCTACTGCAACAGGCGACCGTCTGCAACAGTTGATTGATAAGTATACGCCCGATCCTTTGAAGCAAATAGTGAACATAGCAAGTGTCTACGTGCAGAATGAATGGAAAAGTGAGCAATGGAGTTTCCTGATAGGCGGACGTTTGGATAAGAACAGTATTATGGATAAAGCCATCTTCAGCCCTCGTGCCAATGTCCGCTACAATCCTACACAAGATATAAATATCCGTTTCAGTTATGCCGAAGGTTTTCGTGCTCCGCAGGCTTTCGACGAAGATCTGCATATTAGCAATGTGGGAGGCGAGTTGATTTCCATCGTTCGTGCCAAGGATCTGAAAGAGGAACGTTCGCGCAGTGTGAATGCTTCGATGGACTGGTATCACTATTTCGGTGACTTTCAGGCAAACCTGTTGGTAGAAGGCTTCTTCACAAAACTCTCTGATCCATTTGTGCTGACAGCACCGATAGAAGATCCGAACGGTAGCGGATATCTGATACAAACCCGTGTCAACGGTTCTGGTGCAAAAGTATATGGCGGTACATTGGAAGGAAAGATTGCTTGGCGTGATAAAATCCAGTTGCAGGCGGGACTGACTGTGCAACGCAGTCTGTACGACTCTCCCGAGGAGTGGAGCGCAGACAAAGAGCACCTGTCTGACAAAGAACGATATAGCGACCGGTTATTGCGTACCCCCGATGTTTATGGCTATTTTACTGCTACTTTCAATCCCACAAAGGCATTGTCGGTGGCCTTGAACGGTAATTATACCGGGCAAATGTATGTGCCTCACCTGATGTCCGAAGTAGATGGTACGGCAGACTTGTTGGTGAAGAGCCCGGATTTCTTTGAACTGGGTGCTAAAGTCGCTTATGATATAGATTTCTCCGGCATGTGCCTGCAATTCAACGTAGGAGTACAAAATATATTCAACTCTTATCAGAAAGATTTTGATAAAGGAGCCACTCGTGATTCCGGTTACATTTATGGTCCGGGAGCACCTCGTTCCTACTTTGCGGGCGTCAAACTTAGTTTTTAGTACCCGGCGGTTTTGTCTTGTATCGCCTTTTTATGTTCCTTTGAAGAAGATAAGCTACATCTTAACATAACTTTTTTATGCAAGCATGAAAGTTATGCATTCGATTTGCATTACCTTTGCGGACATAAAATAATTTGGCACATGGACTTACCCGTATCTTTTGCAGACCGTACCCGTTCCCTCCTGGGAGATGAAGAATATAACAAACTGGCTGATGCCTTGAATGACGAACAGCCCGTAAGCATCCGACTGAATGACGAAAAACTATCCAGTTCTTCATTCAGTCTTTTTCATGCCTCTTCCGATCGTGTGCCTTGGTCGGCAACAGGTTACTATCTCGACCGTCGATTGACGTTTACCTTCGATCCGTTGTTTCATGCCGGATGTTATTATGTACAGGAAGCATCTTCCATGTTTGTGGAGCAGGCATTAAAGCAATATATCGGCGAAACACCCTCTGTAATGCTTGACCTTTGCGCTGCTCCCGGTGGAAAATCTACTCATGCTCGCAGTGTATTGCCCGAGGGTAGCCTGCTGGTAGCAAACGAAGTGATTCGTAACCGTTCGCAAATTCTGGCGGAGAATCTGACGAAGTGGGGGCATCCTGGTGTCGTGGTGACCAATAATGATCCGGCAGATTTCGCTGGTCTGGAAGATTTCTTCGATGTTATCCTGACCGATGTTCCCTGTTCCGGTGAAGGCATGTTCCGTAAAGATCCTGTTTCCGTCAGCGAGTGGAGTCCGGAGAATGTGGAAATCTGCTGGCAACGTCAACGGCGCATCATCTCCGATATATGGCCCAGTCTGAAACCCGGTGGGTTGCTTATCTATAGCACTTGTACGTATAACACAAAGGAAGATGAAGAAAATATCCGTTGGACGCACGATGAATTCGGTGCAGAGATACTTCCTGTAGATGCTCCGGCAACGTGGAACATTACCGGAAACTTGCTTGTAGGTGAAGATTTTCCTATATATCGTTTCCTGCCTCACCGTACAAAGGGTGAAGGCTTTTTCCTTGCCGTGCTTCGTAAACCGGAAGGAGAGGCAGCACAAATCCGCTACAAATCCACTTCTTCACAAGGAAAGAAAAAAACGGGTAGCTCTAAAGTTAACGCCGGAGCATCTAAGGAACAATTATTGGCTGCACGTGCCTGGCTTCTTTCGGCAGAGGACTATGAAGTTTCTGCAAATGGAATGAATATTACAGCTTTCCCTAAAGAATATATATCCGAATTATCCATTTTCCAACAATCCCTTCGCGTTGTTCAGGCAGGTGTTACTCTTGCCGAAGTGAAAGGAAAAGACTTGATTCCCAATCATGCTCTTGCTATGAGCACTGTACCGGTTTCCGATGCTTTTCCTCGTGAAGAGATCTCTTATGAACAGGCTATTGCTTATTTGCGTAAGGAAGCCATTGTACTTTCCGGTTCTGCTCCACGCGGTTATGTGCTGTTGACGTATAAGAATATTCCTCTGGGCTTTGTGAAGAATATCGGTAACCGGGCTAATAACCTTTACCCGCAGGAGTGGCGCATCCGGAGCGGATACTTGCCGGATGAGATACTGATGCTACTGAAATCTTAATCAGATGTTTGCAAGCAACTGTTCAAAAGAATGATATTCGTGTTGTCCCTCTGTGTGTAATATGAAGTGGTCGGCAGCTAAAACCTGCAAACGCGGCGATTCGTTGGTTTCCGGTGAAGAGACAGGGTGACAAGCGTATCCATGACGATTGAGTGCGTTTGTTGTCCAATGCAGTAATACTTCATCATTGGCTTCTACACTGATACGGTGGTGGCTGTCTACTTTGGGATAATATACCCCGTGCGCATAATCAAACCGGATATCGTTACGGGAGAACAAGCCGTCCATCCGGTGACTCAGAATCATATCTTCTGTTACTCCGCATTGCAGTCCGTTTTCTTTGGAAAGTAACCAAAGTTTATCTGCCAGTACCAATGCCTGTTCTATGTCATGAGTGGAAAGCAGAATTGCTTTCTTTTGTTCTACTGCCAGGCAATGAAGCAACGTCATAATTTCAATACGACTCACTACATCCAGGAAAGCTGTCGGTTCATCCAGCAGAATGAGCGGACACTCTTGTACCAATGCCTTGGCAATCATAACCTTCTGCCGTTCTCCATCCGATAGCTCTGCGGTATAACTGTGGGCTTTATGGCTGATGCTTACAGCTTCCAGAGCTTCTTCAATGATAGAATGATCCGTTTTGTTCAATCTGCCGAAGAACCCCGTATGAGGTTGCCGTCCCAGGGCTACCAACTCATATACAGTCAGTCCGCCTGCCTGTGTCTTGTCTGTTAGTACTACACCGATGGTACGTGAACGTTCTTTCTCGGAATAAGCGGACAACGGCTTTTCTTGTACAAGTAATTCGCCCGACAACGCTGGTTGTGAAGCAGCCAAAGTGCGGAGCAGAGTCGATTTGCCGGTTCCGTTAGCTCCCAGCAGACAAGTCAGTTCTCCGGGGTAGAGCCGGAAGAAGAGATGCTCATGTATCCGTTTTTCTTGCTTTCCCTGGCGGTAGCCGATGCATAAATCGCTTGCGGTGATAACAGCTTTCTCCATCAGTTGAAGTATTGTATTTTACGCTGGTTGACAATGACATAAATGATAACAGGCGCACCCAGTACTGGAGTTACCGCATTGAGAGGAATAATACCTGCTTCGCCCGGAAGAATGCAGATCAGATTGCAGAGCAAAGCAATCACACCGCCCGTCAGCAAAGTAACGGGAAGCAGTGAATTATGATTGGATGTGCCCAGCATCAGGCGGGAGATATGAGGAACGGCCAGACCGATGAAAGCCACAGGTCCGCAGAAAGCAGTGGTGACAGCTGTCAGTAGTCCGGTAGCAATCAGTAGCAGATTTCTTGTGCGACGGATGTTTACTCCTAAGTTTTCAGCATAGCGTGTACCCAGTAGCAGGGCATTCAGAGGTTTGATAAGCAAGATGGAAAGTAACAAACCTGCCAGACAGAAAATAGAGAAATAGGGGAGCTGTTGCAATGAGACCCCTCCAAAGTTTCCCATACCCCATATCATATAAGAATGTACCCCTTCGGCTGTTGCAAAGAAATTGAGCAGTGATATAGCGGAAGAAGTGATATAACCAATCATGATACCTGTAATCAGCAGCATGATATTGCTTTTAATCAGTGTAGAAAAGAAAAGGATAAGTCCCATTACCACCATCGATCCGATGAAGGCACCGAGTATCACGGAGAAGAAACCGGATAAGGTGAATACCCCTGTAGCAATGCTTCCTCCGCCTGCCAGCATCACCAACGCCACGCCAAGACTTGCCCCTGAGTTAATGCCCAGGATGGACGGACCTGCCAGTGGATTGTTGAATGCCGTTTGCAGCATCAGTCCCGAAGCTGCGAGTGCGGCACCACATAGTAATGCCGTGACGGCTTGTGGCAGACGGGACTCCCAGATAATAAAAGTCCAGCTGGCTTTTTCTACTTCATTTCCTGTGAGGGTATTCCACACTGCTCCGGCGGGGATATTGATTGAACCGAACCAGAGATTGGCAGCCATCAATACGAGAATGAGGACTGACAGTGCTATACCATATATATATCCTTTTGCTTTCATTCTGAAATAGACCGCAGATTTTACTCTGCTAATTTATTGTAATATCTCAGTTCATACCCTTCCAACAGTGAAGGATGAAATATCTTAATTAAATCTTTCAATAACCAGTCTGGATGGAAAGGTGTTTCTTCATAAAAAGGAACCCGGTTGGTATTGCATCCGTAGATGTTCCGTTCTTTGAAGGCACGGAAACCTGCATAAGGGGCAAACTCTTTTTCAAGTTCCCCGTATGTTTTATCTACGGGTTGATTGTAGCGTATCAGCCAGAAATCCGTTTGTTGACCTTTCTCAAAGATAACTTCGAAAGGATAGGGGAGTGAGCCGCTATGTGTATCTTCTCTGAAAATATAGTTGGCACCTGCATCAGAGTATAGTTTGGCGATGGTACTGTTACCACCCGGAGTGTACCAGGTAGAGCTTGTTTTCAAATCACACATCACGGAGGGAGCAAAAGAGATAGGCTTTACTAATTCTTGCAAATCCTTATAATTTCTTTCTATCGAAGCAAACATAGCATCTGCTTCTGTTTTCTTACCAAATAATAAACCGTAGAAACGCATCCATTCGGCACGTCCCAATGAAGAGGTTTCCATATAGTCGGCACATTCAATGATGGGTACATTCAGTTTCTCTACACGTCCGTATCCACCACTGTTTTCGAAAGGAGAAAGGAGGATGGCATCGGGATGCAGGTCTATGATTTTCTCAATATTGGGATTCATTCCATCACCTACATCGGCGATGGTTCCGTTTCGACATCCTTCCTCTATTTCCGGTAGTTTGATATACTTCAAGTCGCATACGCCACCAATGCTATTCAAATCACCAAAGTCTTTCAGTAAGCTGCAATGAACGGATGAGTAAATGACGGCTTTACTAAGTGGAGTGCGAACAAGGGTGCCTTGAGGCAGTTCATGGGGCAACGGCTGTTTTTTGTCTACTAATACATAGGTGTGTAGTATCTTTGCTGTATCCCAGGGATTGCGTAGCTGTGCAACGATGTAATCTTCGTAATCTATCAGAGAGAGATTAGCGGAGTAGTGCAGCGGGATGGTGTCTCCTTGTGCAGAGCCGGAAGCAGTGCTGTTCTTTCCGCTACAGGCGGAAAGAAGTAACACTGTCACCCAAAAGGTTAGAAAGAAAGAAATTTGTTTCATGCTGTTATTCAGTTACAAAACGCATATTAGTGGTATAGTATCCGGTTTCCAACTTCTTTTTAAGTACGCCGTCACTACCATAAACATATATGTCGTTGAGAGCAGAGAAGGGTTGATCGATGATAATTACATCTCCTGTAGCCGGGTCGACTACAATATTACCAGGATTGGAGAAATCGCTGTAGTTGGCAAACCGCGTAGTTTGCTTGGTATTCATGTCATATACAGAAATGCTTTTAGGAGCGGCATCTTCGTAATATTCTGCATAAATGAGATAGATCTTGTTGTTTTTTATTGCTATTTTGCTGGCTGGGCATATTTCCGTAACCTGATCTGTTTGCGGGTCGATGCATTGTAATGTCTGAACTGGATTTCCTCTGAAATCTCCACATGAAATGAAATATACTTTTCCGTCTTCTCCGGTTGTACAAACATCATAAGGATTGAGAAGTACTTCTATGTTTTTCGTTTTCTTGAAAGTAGCAATATCGACAACTGCCACGTATTTGCCGGTACCATCATTGTTATAATTTGACAGATTTACATAGAGTTTTCCATTTGCAGAAGTCAATGCTTCCGGATGATCTCCTATTTCTATCTTTCCGGTGATGGAGAGGTTCGTGGTGTCCAAGCGTGATACCGTGCCATCGTATGAGGTGAAATAAACATTTCCTCCGGTAGCTGTCATATATCGTGGTTGGATAGACTTCTCACTTTCGTCTTTTAAGTTCAACGTTTTTATACGAGCGAAATCTTTTCTGTCCACCACTTCAATCTTGGCTGAACTGGAACAAGTGATATATATTTTTGTACCATATATACACAAGTCCTGTGCATCACCGATACCTGCTCCGTTGGCAGCTGCAAACAAATCTGCACTAATTGTCTTCAGATCTCTGTCATACCATTGTATAGTACCATTATTCTCTCCCCAGTTTCCTGTATTAATAACATATGCTCCATTAACAGGTGCTATCGGTCCTTTCGGAATTGTCGGTTCGTCATCATCACTACATGCGGTAAATGCTCCTAATGCTATAACCAGCATGGCGGTTTTATACCAATACTTCTTCATAGTTTTTGTTTTTAGTTTATAATTTATAGTTGATTGTTACTTTGTAATTGCGTCCGGGCATCGGGTAGAAGCGGACTATTTCGTAGTTCTTATCACTTAGGTTCAAGGCATCCAGCTGTATGCGTAGTGACTGCTTCTTCCATTTAAAGGTATGCGAGAGTGATATACTGTGGTCAGTGTAAGATTTAATACGATTTTCCGGAATGTTCTGGGCAATTGAATAGCGTTCCGAAGCGTACATTATGTTATAAGTCAGGTTGACATACGGGTTCTCAAAAGTCAGACTTCCTGAACCTGAATGCTTCGGAGTATATATAATCTGATTCCGCCATATTTTAGAATTACGGTCAGTAATATCTTCCGCTTGCATGAAGTTGTAAGTTCCTGTGAGATATAACTTATAATGTTCTGCTAATTCTTTTTCAATTGCCAGGTTAATATCCGTACCAATGGTTTCGACTTTACCTAAATTCATCATCTTCCAGATAAACATAGTGGGTACTGCCACAATTTTATCTTTCACCCGATTATAATAAGCATCTACTGAAAGGCTTAGATAGTCGATAAATTCCAATGAAGTAGAACTCCACGTTGTACCTACATTGAATTGCCGGGTAACTTCAGGCTTTAAATTATGGTTGCCAATTACCAGATAATACAAATCATTGAATGTCGGTGTACGGAAGATATCTTTGTATGAAGCTCTGAAACGTAGACCAAAATCAAATGGTTTCCACGACAGACTGACAGCGGGGGAAAGGCGTTTACGGTCTGCAGCAGCTTTTCCTGTCCGTACATTCTCTGTAATATAAGTATTCAGCAGGGAAGCGGTAGCAGAAAATCGGTTGCTTTTATAGTGTGTGGCTATTGCTGTTAAATAGGTGAAACGTTCCGGATATTGATTGTTCTGTAAAGTCGTTGACAAATAGTTATAGGCGAAATCCTGTGCTAATGAGAAAGATAACCCTTTCACCGGTTCGTTCCATAGGGTAGCGGATAAGTAAGTCTCAGTCTGGCGGAAACGATAGTCTGTAATACCGGAAGATTCATTATTATAGTCCCGGTTCCAGCTGAAGTTAAATTTTCCACTTGCTTGTAGTTTCCATTTCTCTGAGAATCGGTTCTCATACTTCAATTGACCGAAGTAATTACGGTCATATAGTCTTTCGGCAGCATACGGATTGTCATAAATCACTCCGCCGGGTAACCCTCTTTCCGAATCAAAGAGATAAACTTTGGCTTTCAAATCCTGTTTCTCATTCAGAGTTACAAACAAATTTAATTCTGCCCGATAAGTCTCTATATCACTATTGTTTCGTTTGGAGTCAATCAGTTTATTCCCATTCCACATTTTGAAAGGATAATTTCCGTCTGCCCGTAAATAATCAGCATAGGCAGAAAGACTGAAACGGTTACTTAATTTCTGAGCATAAAATAAAGAAGGATTAGCAAGCCCGTAAGAACCGGTTTTCATATTTGCAAGCAATCGGAAAGGTCTGTCACTGAAATCCGGACGTGCGGTTTCGATACTTAAAGCACCGGCAGAGGCAAACATCTTCGCTGTCTGGTAAATATTATCACTCTGACCAATGCTGAGTGCCAGTTCGGAAACATTGTCTAACGAGAAACGGGAGATATCTACCTGGCCTGACTGACAATCGCTGACAGTCACTCCGTCATAGCTGACTGCTGTATGTTGCGCTCCCAAACTGCGTACAGAAACAGTCTTTAATCCACCAATTCCACCATAATCCTTAACGCTGACTCCCGAGAAATGGCGAACTGCATCGGCCACATCCGATACTCCCAAACGTTCCATATCAGTTTTCTTCATTTGTTGGAGCGGGGCGGTTGCTGAGAGAGCCGGTGGCACACGCCGACCTTTTATCCCCACTTCCGGAATGGCATGTACTTTTCCTGTAATGGAGTCTCCCACCTGTTGTGCTTGCAGGCTGACACAAAGCCAACATGCAAAGCAAGACAAATAAAACCGTAGCCGGGCATACCGACATAGATTATCTCTTATCATAAACAGAATGCTATAAAAACTATATACATCTCATGTCCTTTCCTCGAAGACATGAGGGATGATAGGTTTTGCAGGTCTTCTGACTTACTCCGGATTTGCCGCCTTCCCACCATACGAATATTGGCAGTGGCACAGGTGATTGGCAAATCCTGCAATAGGAGTTCACAGCAGCGGGACTGTTTGGGAGTCACACCCAATTCCCTTTTCATGGAGTATACCGAAAGGCATCCTCCAACAAAACCGGGAACAAAGATAGGAAAGATTTATGTTTAATTTGTAATGTAGTGCAGTATTTTATAAATTTATGCATTTATTCTAACAGAGTAACTTAATAGAAAACTAATACTATAATGCTTATGCTAAAGAAAACTATTGCTGCGCTAAGCCTACTCAGTATCCTTGCAGCTTGTCAGAATGATGAGAACCCTTCTCCGGAACCTAAACCACGTCAAGACATCAAACTCACCCGTACGGAACAAGATTTAATGGACAAAGGTACAGACTTTGCTTTCCGTTTCTTTGATCAGGTGTGCAGTACCGAAAAGGAAAAGCCGAATGTCTTTGTGTCTCCATTGAGTGCATCACTTTGCTTATCAATGATTACTAACGGAGCTTCGGGCAATACGCTTACTGAAATGCAGGACGTATTGGGATTTCCTGCCGCTTCTTTCTCTCTTGATGATCTGAATAATTATAATCAAAAATTAACTTCAGCTTTATTGGATTTAGATAATACCACTCAATTAGGAATCGCCAATTCTATTTGGGTAAAACAAGGTTTTAAAGTTTACGATTCTTTTGTGGATGTGAATAAGAAGATGTATGATGCCCGGGTTCAGGAACTTGATTTTACATCTCCCACAGCGAAAGATGTAATTAACCGGTGGTGTGCTGAGCAGACGAATAATTGTATAAAAGAGGTTATACAGAGAATACCGGAAGATGCGCGTATGTATTTGATTAACGCACTCTACTTCAAAGGCATTTGGAAGAGTCAATTCCAAAAATCGGATACTCGCCAGGAGAATTTTACCAATTCTGATGATACTCAGCGGAAGGTGGACATGATGAATCAGACAAAAAGGTTCAATTATGCCCAGAACTCGGCATTCTCTATCGCAGAATTGCCGTATGGTAACGAAGCTTTTAGTATGGTGCTCCTATTGCCTGCTGAAGATAAAACTTTGGATGAGAGTTTGTCCGAACTGACTTATGAAAACTGGAAAGAGTGGAATCAGGTTTTGTCGAGCAGACAATTGCAGGTTAAACTTCCCCGTTTCAATGTGGAATATAACAAGATACTCATAGGCGATATGATTGCTTTGGGAATGAATGATGCCTTTGATAGCAATAAGGCGGATTTCTCCAAAATGTCGGCAGAGGATTTATATATTGGTGTTCTACAGCAATTTACTTACGTAAATGTAGATGAGGAAGGTACTGAAGCCGCTGCAGTTACCGTGGGAGGAAACTTTGCGACTTCTGTCGATCCATCTTCTCCTATACCTTTCTTTGTGAATCGTCCTTTTGCTTTTATAATAAAGGAAAAGAGTACGGGAGCCATCCTCTTTATGGGAAAAATTACAAAACTGTAATTGACTATGTTATTTATAAAGAAAGCGAAGAATCGACTCCTTCAATTGCCGGAGTTGGTTCTTCGCTTTACTTTTTATAATACTAAGAATATATTTTTATAGTTTACTCTTATATATCTGTGCCATTACCTTCTGATACTGATTTTCCAATTGAAGCAGATTCTGTTTACTTTGATAAATCACAGAGACTTCTACAAAATACTCTATCACGCTGATCTGTCCACCGGTAAGGGCTTGTTTCAGCAATGCAAGATCTTGTTGTGAACTGAATGCTTCCCTATATTCCTGTATGGAGGTTTGCAATGATTGCGCTTCGCTGTATAGTTTTGCTAAGGTGGCTTCGGCCTGGAAAGCTGCATTCTCTTTCTGATAGTCGAGATTCAGAGACTGCGCTTTGGCTATCTTCACCTTATTGCGGTTTTCAAACAGTGGGAAAGAAAAGCCCACTACAACTCCATTGAACGGAGTACCGGACTCAGTATTACGGCGATATCCCAGTTCCAATTTTGGCAACCAGCCTTGCTTACTTGCAGAAATCTGTTTGCGGGCAGCAGCACTTTCACTGCTCAATGACAGCAAAGTCTGATCGGCTGCCAACACTTCCGAACGTAACTGTTCATAGTTGTTAGGAAGAAGCGGTAACGGATAATCATTGATGGAGCGGAAACTGCTCAGTTCATTGTCTTGCAAAGACTGGTCTCCGTTGAGTGCAAGGAGAGATTTCCAGGCATTATCAAGCGCAGTCTGATTGGCACGGAACTCTGTACGTACATTTAGTAATTCCAAATTGATCTTGTTTGTTTCCAATACATTGGCATCACCTGTTTCCAGACGTTTCTTGTAGTATGCGGAGAGTTCCTCAGCCTGTTTCATGCGTTCATCCAGAATCACTTGCTGATGCTGTAACATGATGATATCGAAACAAAGCTCCTTGGCTTGCAACAACAATTGTTGACGGAAAGCAGTAGCCTGTGCATCAAGTGCACCGGTTTTGAGTCGATTTACTTTTCCGCGTGTAGCATATAAAGTAGGGAAATCAAAGCTTTGGGAAACAACAAGTTCACCTATCGTCTCGCTCTTATCTTCCGACCCCCACAAATGGGCATACGAGAGAGTGGGATCAGGCAAATTGTTTTCCGACTTATTCTCCAATTTCTGTGAAGTGATAAGTTGCGCATTGGCCTGCAACTCCTTATTGTTCGCTTCAATGCGGTGCAGCACTTCGTCTATGTCAACCGATTGGGCACGCATCCCCGCATATAGGAAAAAAGTGATAAAACTAAATATAAGAATTCGTTTCATTATTTGATATTGTTAATAGTTATATGGATGTTAATTCGCCGGTTTCCGGTGCATCATCAGATAAACAATCGGAATGATGAAACCGTTCAGGAACGTGGAAGTTAAAAGACCGCCAAGTATAACTTTTGCCATCGGACTTTGAATTTCATTACCCGGCAAATCACCGCCCAGTGCCAACGGAATAAGTGCAAGAGCAGAAGACAACGCAGTCATTAGAATCGGATTCAAACGGTCCATTGAACCGCGGATAACACTGTCATATACATTCAGTCCTTCTTCCCGTTGCAAGTGGTTGTAGTGACTGATCAACAACATACCGTTTCGGGTAGCAATACCGAACAGTGAAATAAAACCGATAATAGCCGGAATACTCACTTCTCCCGTTGTCATCAACAAAGCAAACACACCGCCAATCAATGCAAGCGGCAGGTTGATAAGAATAATCGCACTTTCCTTCACACTACGGAATTCATGATAAAGTAGTAAGAAGATCACTGCAATACTCATCAGCGATGTGAGTAATAAGGTGCGGCTTGCTGCCTGTTCGCTCTCAAACTGACCGCCGTATTCAAGGTGATATCCTTCCGGTAATTTGATATCCTTGTCCACGCGAGCCTGAATGTCATTCACCACACTGCGCAAATCACGGTCGGCAACATTGGCAGAGATCACAATTTTACGTTTTACGTTCTCGCGGCTGATAGTATTCGGCCCCATTGCAGAACGCACTTCGGCGATGTAGTTCAACGGTATTTTCTTTCCGTCGCTGGTATCTATCATCAAGTTGCGTATCTTCTCCATTTCGTCGCGAAGGTCATCACGTACACGTACAGTGAGGTCAAAACTTTTGCCTTTTTCGTAAACTTGTGATACGGTTTCTCCTGCAAGACAGACATTCACGAACTCAGAGAATTCCGGTAATGAGATTCCAAACTTAGCCAACATTTCTCGCTTGGGCGAAATGATAAGCTGAGGACGTTCTATCTGTTGCTCCACATTCAAGTCGGCAATGCCAGGAATATCCTGGATGGCACTTTTGATTTCATTACCCAAAGTAAACATACGGTTCAGGTCATCACCGAACAGTTTAATAGCAATGTTTGCTTTTGTACCGCTAAGCATAGCATCGATACGATGACTGATAGGTTGCCCGATTTCTACATTGGCGCCCACAATCGTGCCCAGCTTTTCGCGCACGTCGGCCACCAGCTCGCTGCGCGAACGGTCTTTCAGTTCGAACGGAGCTTCTATTTCGGAAACATTCACTCCAAGTGCATGTTCGTCCAGTTCGGCACGTCCGGTCTTGCGGGCAACGGTTTGTATTTCAGGAATACTGAGTAGCAATTCCTCTGCACGATGTCCCATCTTGTCACTTTCTTCCAGCGAGATACCCGGCAAAGAAGATATGTTGATTGTAAACGAACCTTCGTTGAAAGGTGGCAGGAATGAACGGCCCAATGTGAAAAAACATACTAGGGCTACTACGAACAAACCAATAGTACTGCCCAATACGATCTTCTTATGTCCCAGTACGAAAGCCAGTGCAGCGCCATACCATTGTTTCATTTTACGTGCTACATACGAGTCACTGCTTTCTTTCTCTTCCTTCTTCTTGTCTTTTCCCAAAAGATAAGAGCAAAGTACCGGTGTAACCGTCAGTGCCACTACCGTAGAAGCAGCCAATGCTACAATGAACGCAATACCCAGAGGAACCAGCATGCGGCCTTCCATACCTGTGAGGAAGAATAACGGCACGAAACTAACTACGATAATCAGCGTAGAGTTCAGGATAGGCATACGTACTTCTTTCGATGCGTTGAATACCACTTCCAATATGGAAAGTCGTTCTTCCACAGGTTTCAACTTGTTTTCGTGGAGTCGTTTATATACGTTTTCCACGTCCACAATGGCATCATCCACTAACGAACCGATAGCGATGGCAAGACCACCGAGACTCATTGTGTTGATTGTGAATCCCATATAATGCAGCGTCACCAGTGAAGTAATCAATGAAAGTGGTAGTGTAACCAATGAGATCACTGTTGTACGTACATTTGCAAGGAACAGGAATAGTACAATCACCACGAAGATACCTCCTTCGAACAAGGACTTCTGTACGTTTCCGATGGAGCTTTCGATAAAGCGACTTTGTCGGAAAATGTCTGTGCTGACCTTTACATCCGGTGGCAGATTTTTCTGTAAATCTTTCAGGGATGCTTCCAGTTTATCCGTTAATTCCAGCGTGCTGGTGGCCGGCTGCTTGGTTACAGTCAACAATACGGCAGCTTTACCCCGTTCCGATGCTGTACCCAGTTTGGGTAATTTTGCTCCGATGTGTACGTCTGCAATGTCTTCCAACAGAATAGGAGCACTGCCCGAAGCGGTTCCACCACGTACCACGGCACGTGCCAGTTGATCTACCCGATCGGTAGAAAGTACTCCACGCACAATGTATTCGTTACCATATTCATATAGCACGCCACCGTTTGCATTCAGATTCATTTCACGGGTTACGGTCATGATTTCATTCAGCGTAACACCGTAATGCCGCATCCGTTCCGGATCTAATTGTATCTGATATTCCTTTATATCACCACCCAGTACTGCTACCTGTGCCACACCGCCTGTAGAGAGTAAGCGCGGACGGATGGTCCAGTCAGCTATTGTACGCAGGTCAAGCATAGAGGTAGAGTCGGCAGTCAGACCGATAATCAGCATCTCGCCCAGAATGGATGATTGTGGACCCAGTGTCGGTTTTCCTACACCGGTAGGCAGGCTTTCGCTTACAACAGCCAGCTTCTCGCTTACAATCTGTCGGGCCAGATAAATATCCGTATCCCAATCGAATTCTACCCATACTACTGAAAATCCATTGGTAGATGAAGAACGTACGCGGCGCACACCTGTTGCACCGTTCACTGCTGTTTCAACAGGAAATGTGACGAGTTGTTCCACTTCTTCTGCCGCCATACCGTTTGCTTCAGTCATGATGACAACCGTAGGTGCATTGAGATCTGGAAATACGTCCACTTCCGTGTGCATGGCGGTGTAAGTTCCGCCTATCAGTAACAACACCGAGGCCACAAGCACCAGGATGCGGTTATGAAGTGAGAAATGTATAATCTTGTTTAACATGTTGATTAAAGTGTTAGAGTGTTAATGTGATAATGTGATAGGGTGAAGTTGCTTTATCACTCTATAACTTCATCACTTACCACTGTTTTTTAGTGTTCGTGACTGTGTGCCGGTATTGCATTTGTAGCGCTTGCCAGTTTCACCTGATAAGCTCCTTCGGTTACCACGCGGTCTCCTGCTTTTACACCTGAGAGAATCTGTACGCTTTCACCGTTATCGGCTCCAAGAGTCACGAGTTGTTTCTTATATCCTTCTTCATCCAGTTGCAGGTAGACAAAGAAACTGCCTTGTTCTTCAGTCAATGCTGAATGGGGTAGGGATATTACATTTTCTATAGGGGAAGACAATAAGAAGATTTCTACAAAGGAACCGGGGATGATATCACCTTTGTTGTCAAACTCAAAGGTTACAGGTACATAATATCCACCGTCTCCACCCGAGGCTTTGCCATAGGAGAGAAGACGTCCGTCTAAGTCTTTCAATGCGTATACCTTATTATTATAAGGAGTACAGAAGTTAGCAGAACCAATAGTACGAAGATATTGGTAATATTTCTCTGAAACGTCAGCACGCAAGAATAATTTGCGGTTTTGCGTAATGCTGACTAACGGTTGTCCCACCGCTACGTAATCGCCTTCTTTCACTAACAGGCTTTTTACATATCCACTGATGGGGGAAACCACGGCTTGTCCGCTTGCCGAACTGTTTTTGGCTACGGCTTCGTAGCTGATACGTGCATTCTCATACGCTTGTTCAGCCTGAGCGAAATCCTTTTCAGAAACAATCTTATTTCCTACAAGGGATTTCATACGCTCGTATTCTTTCTTGGATACTTCATAAGCGATGCGTGCCCGTTCTACAGGGTCACCATCCGCCATATTTTTAGAAGACAATATAACCAACGGTGTACCTTTGCTGACACTCATGCCCTCGATAACTTTTCCACGGAAAGTTACTACACCTGCCACTGTTGCTACAGCAACGCTTTCGTCTCCTTGTGCTGCCATTACCTGGCCGCTGGTTTTTATAACTTGATGGAAAATTCCCGGTTCTACAACATTGGATTTTACTCCGGCAGCCTGCGCCTTTGCGGGGGGCAGAATGATTTCGTCGCTATGTCCGGCTGCTGCTACTTCACCGTGGTCATGTCCATCGTGGTTGTGTTCGTCACCTTCGTGATTGTGGTCTTCGCCCTCATGATCATGATCGCAACCTTCGTGCTCATGCTTTTCTGTTTCATGATTGTGACCTTCGTGTCCGTCTCCGGATTTACTATTGCAGGAACCCAATAGGAATAGACCCATGACTCCCATAAAAAGAATTTTTTTCATGATGATATTTTTATGTTCTTACTTTTATCTGTGTGCAAAATTAGAGATAAAAGCCTGCAATAAAGTTGCAGACTTTACGATAAAGTAAGAATACACGGAGGTGCGCGAAGTCCTGTGGCACGTGTAAGATACGTGCCATGAAGTGATTCCTGGTATATGCAGTCCTGTCTTTGCCCGCTTTCTTCGGGTAGGACTAATAATCGGAGGAGTGGTTCGGAAAATAATGTAATAACCAGCGGAAAGTCCGGATGTGCCCATCCATTGTCCGAGCTGGGAGTTTGCTGGAAGAAGTGAGTCGTTACACATCCCGTATCGCAACAGCAATGTTCGTTATCCGAGTTGTGTTGTTGTCCGCAACAATCGGGAGCTATATCATTCTTCATGCATATCAACCCGTTGTTGTGGTGGTGATGAGGAATAACCGGCACTACCAGCATGACCATGCTGATGAACATTAGGAAAAATGTTATATACCGTTTCTTCTGCATCTTAATTTTTTAATTGCGGACAAAGATAGAGGTTAACGGCTTAATTACCAAATGTTAGTTATTAAAAAGCCTTGAATAATCCATTTAAACCTTCACTCATACTGGGATGGGTGAATATAAAGCTACGTAAAGCTGAAGATTTCTGTCCGGTCTTTATGGCAAACGCTACCAGATTAATAAGTTCCGGTGCATTCACACAAAAGAGGGAACAGCCCAGAATTTTCTCTGTATCCGTATTTACGATAGCTTTCAACATGCCATCCATATTCTGCAAAGTACGCGCACGCGGAATAGCTGAGGCTGGCAAACGTGATATCTTGATAGGATAACCTCGTTTCACAGCATCTTCCTCTGTCAGACCGATATGTGCCATCGGAGGATCTGTGAAGATGGCGTAAGGCACAGGATTGCGGTCGTCGATAGATCGTTCCTTATTACCGAATAAATGATTCAGGATAATGCGGGAGTCATCGATGGAAAGGTAATCATACATTTCTCCACCTCTTACATCTCCCAAAGCCCAGATATGTGGTACAGTAGTGCGTAATTGTTCATTTACAATTATTGCTCCCTGTGCGTTGACTTGTACTCCGGCTTTTTCCAGATGCAGATCATCTATCATCGGTTTACGGCCTGTTGCAATGAGCAGGGCATCTCCTTCCAGAAAATAAGGTGTATCGTCCGAGGCATCCGTATAGGCAGCTGTGATACCGTCTGCTGTATCATGCAATGACTGCACGCGGGCATTCAGGCGTATCTCTATATTTTTCCTTTTTAAACTTTCCTGCATGTATTCGGCAATCTCCCGGTCTGCTTTCGGCAGAAAACGTTTACCGGCTTCCAGAATAGTGACCTTACTGCCGAATCCGGCATACATGGTTGCGAATTCCAGTCCGATGGCACCACTGCCTATGATTAGTAAATGTTGGGGAAGAACATCTGCATGGAGTAATGTTTCACTGGTATATACATATTTACTATCTCTTAATCCGTCTAGATCCGGCAGGATAGGTATAGAACCGGTATTGATAAATATTTCTTTTCCTTCCAGTTCGAAAGATTTTTCATCCTTTCCGGATGCAAGAGTTACTTTCACCGTATCTTCGCATACAAAAGAAGCGGTTCCGTCATACAATGTGATATTAGGGTTGCCTGTCAGACTCTCGACATTCTTTTCCCGTAGGTACATGACCAACTTATCTTTGCGTTTCAGGGCAAGAGAATATAACTTGGACTGTTTTTCATAATCATTCTGGTAGATACGCTCAGCAAATTCAGCTTCGTGTATCATGGTTTTGGTAGGGATGCATCCTACGTTTATACAAGTCCCACCGTACATTTCAGGGGAACGTTCTATAACCGCCACTTTCCAGTTGCGGTTGGCTAATTCGGCTGCCAGTAATTTTCCACCTTTGCCAAATCCTATTATTATTGCGTCATATCGTTTCATTATTCTCGTAGTTAAAGGTTTATGGAAATAAAACACTATGACGCAAGAAAAGTTGCAGAAGCCTTGTTAAGGAACGTTTACCTTTCCAGTTCGCGGAGCGACTCCATTTTCTTCTTTTCCAGGAATTCGTAGATACCGCTCAGGTGTTCTTTCACTTGTTTATTACCGAATTCATAGACCTTGGTAACCAGCCCGTCTAAGAAGTCACGGTCGTGGCTTACAACAATCAGTGTACCATCAAAATCCAGCAGAGCTTGCTTCAGGATATCTTTAGTTTTCATGTCCAGGTGGTTTGTCGGCTCATCCAGAATCAGCAGGTTCACCGGTTCCAGCAGCAACTTAATCATAGCAAGCCGGGTGCGTTCTCCACCGGAAAGCACTTTCACCTTTTTCATGGATTGTTCAGGGCCGCCAAACATAAAAGCACCCAGCAAGTCGCGTATCTTGTTACGTATTTCTCCTTTTGCCACATCGTCAATCGTCTGGAATACCGTAAGGTTCTCATCCAGCATAGACGCCTGATTCTGTGCAAAATAACCGATCTGTACATTGTGCCCGAGTGTCAGTGTACCATCGTGCTCAATCTCTTTCATGATACACTTCACCAGCGTAGACTTACCCTCACCGTTCTTACCGACAAAAGCTAATTTGTCTCCCCGTTCTACAGTCAGCGTAGCATTCTTGAATACTACATGGTCACCATAGGTTTTGCCCACGTTTTCCATGATTACCGGATAGTTACCTGAGCGTGGTGATGGCGGGAACTTCAGCCGCAATGCCGAAGTATCTTCCTCATCCACTTCCAGGATTTCCAGTTTCTCCAGCATCTTTACGCGGCTTTGCACTTGCAGAGTTTTGGAATAAGTGCCTTTGAAGCGTTCGATGAAGTCTTTGGTTTCGGCTATGAACTTCTGTTGTTCGTCATACGCCTTTTGCTGTTGTTCGCGACGTTCTTTGCGGAGTTCCAGATATTTGGAGTAATTTACTTTATAGTCATAAATCCGTCCCATTGTCACTTCAATAGTACGGGTAGTGATGTTATCCACAAATTTACGGTCGTGGCTGATGACGATGACAGCCTTACCATTATTGATGAGGAAATCTTCCAGCCACTGGATACTTTCAATATCGAGGTGATTGGTAGGCTCATCCAGCAACAACACATCTGGGTTCTGCAGCAGCAACTTGGCAAGTTCGATGCGCATACGCCATCCACCGCTGAAGTCACTGGTCTGACGGTCAAAGTCTTCGCGTGTGAAGCCGAGTCCTAACAAAGCTTTTTCCACATCTTCCTCATAGTTGGTGGAGTCGATGGAGTAAAATTTCTCACTCAGGGCAGAGACTGTTTCGATCAGTTCCATATAACTGTCACTTTCGTAATCGGTGCGAGTTTCCAACTCCTTGTTGAGGCGTTCTATTTCTGCTTCCATCTCATGCAGATGTGAGAAGGCTTGTGCTGTTTCCTGAAATACAGTTCGTCCGTCTTCCGTCATCAGGTGCTGCGGCAGATAAGCGATTACACTGTCTTTGGGTGCTGAAATTTTGCCCCGGGTAGGTTGGCGTACTCCTGCCAGAATTTTCAGTAAGGTACTTTTCCCCGCTCCGTTCTTTCCCATCAGGGCGATGCGGTCTTTTTCATTAATAACGAAGGAGATATCACTGAATAAGGTGGTGCCGCCAAATTCTACGGCCAGTCCGTCTATTGAAATCATACTCTATTTTTAAATTGAGGCGCAAAGATAGTGCAAATTGAGCGTAGAACTTTCATGCTTGCATGAAAAAGTTATGCCGAGATGCAGCTTATCTTCTCTAAAGATAGTACATTTATATTATTTTTTATATCTTTGCCTCATTAAACAAAAATACATTGGTCATGGAAACAGGGAATTTGTCAGAAGATTACCGTCCGCTGATACTGGTAGCGGAAGACGATGATAGCAACTTTAAATTGATAAAAGCTATTATTGGCAAGAAATGCGAGATATTGTGGGCAAAGAACGGTGAAGAGATGGTTGGTCTGTTCAAAGAGAACCGTGGAAAGACAGCTGCTATCCTTATGGATATCAAAATGCCTATCATGAATGGTCTGGAAGCGACAAAGATCATTCGCGAAGAAGAAAAGGAACTTCCTATCATTATGCAGACTGCCTATGCTTTTACGGCTGATCGTGAAAATGCAATGGCTGCCGGTGCTTCGGAAGTATTGGTGAAACCCATTACGTTGAGTGCATTGCGTACTTGCCTGAGCAAGTTCCTGCCGCAATTACAGTGGTAACAGAATTTTCATAGCATAAATTATACTATAATGAGCGCGGGATGACTTCATAATGTAGTTGTCCCGCGCTCGTTATTTTATGCCTTCACCTTGTGCGATAAATATGTTTCAGCCAATATTCAAATTAATCACTATTGTTACTTTGTTATCGTCTACGTGTTTATTTTCCTTGTTCTGTTTCTTCTCTTTCCTGCATCTTTCGTTTCACGAATTCTACCTTCAGGTGCGCCTCTTCCATCTCTTTTTTTATCTGAGTGACGGATGAAAGTATCTGTGCCAGTTCATAAACCCCTGCCAATGCCTGGCGGTCTATCGGAGACATAGTAGTGGAGTAGGAGCGTTCGCCTTGATAGTTCACTTTGATATTCTTGTTCTTGTTCAAGTAAAGGAATCCTATTACATTACCATCTTCTCCCATTTTGAAGTCCGCCTTTTCTATTTTTTCTCCCAAATCGGTGGTTTCATAACTATCCTTGGAAGCAGGTGTCTCAGCAAAACTACCATCAGGGGCGACTACTTTTACACCTACATGGTGAATATTGCTGGGACCGCAATAAATGGAAGTCATGCTCATTTGCCCATTCTCATTCACTTGGAAACGTAGATAGGAACGGTGCAGATTCTTCTCTATAACTTGTGAAGGGTGCAAATAGTTACCTATTTGTTGATATTCGGTATCTTTTTCGAGTGTGAATTTACCCTTCAGGGCATCCAGTTCTCCTTGTTTTTGTTGAAGCAGGCTATCCAGGTAAACAAGTGTTTTTTCTTGCTCCTTCAGTTCCACTTGTTGCATCAATCCAATGCCCTCCCGGCGGGTTTCAAAAGCCTTGGGATATAGTATTTTAATGCTGTCTATCTGCATCTTTGCTTCGCTAAAGTCTCCCCGTTCGAAGGCTGCGCGGGCTGTTTGCAGTTTCTCACCTGCTTTCTTTTCTACATTTTCACAAGATAAGAGCGTGCAGCAGAGGCACGCAAGGAGCGTCACTTTCTTCATAATTACTGTTGTTCTGTTAGTGAGGGCAAAATTAGAAATAATATCCGTATCTTTGCACACTGAAAATAGATAAATAGTATTTTAGTTTTCCGGAGATATCGGAAGTTTAGAACAATCTGATACCCGGGCCGTACCAACTCCGTATCAAGCCCGTACCAACTCCATACCAAGTCCCAGTGTATAGACACGGAGTAACTACGGAGATGGTAGGGTACAGACAGGGAGCAAGGGAGGAGAAGCCGGGAATATAGACCAAAAACAGTGCTACTTTCTCCGATGAAAACTAAATGATTATTTTAAAAAGTATAGTATGATAGAATTGACGGCAGAAGAACTGAAACAGCATTTCAGCGACGATATATTCAAGCGGATATCCGAGACAGCAGATGAATTAGGATTGGAATGTTATGTAGTCGGTGGATATGTGCGCGATATTTTCCTGCAACGCCCTTCTAAGGATATTGATGTTGTAGTGGTAGGTAGTGGTATAGAGATGGCCGAAGCGCTGGGTAAACGCTTGGGACGTGGAGCACACGTAGCCCTGTTTAAGAATTTTGGTACCGCACAAGTAAAATACCGTGGTATAGAAGTGGAATTTGTTGGTGCACGCAAGGAGTCTTATCAGCGCGACTCCCGTAAGCCCATCGTTGAAGACGGTACATTGGAAGACGATCAGAATCGGCGGGATTTTACGATCAATGCATTGGCTGTCTGCCTGAATCAGAGCCGGTTCGGAGAATTGGTAGACCCTTTCGGTGGTATAGACGATCTGAAAGAAAAAACAATCCGTACTCCTCTTGACCCGGATATTACATTTAGTGACGACCCGTTGCGCATGATGCGGTGCATCCGTTTTGCCACTCAGTTGAACTTTTATATTGATGATACTACATTTGAGTCTTTGTGCCGTAACTGTGGGCGTATATCCATTATCTCCAAGGAGCGTATTGCCGATGAACTTAATAAGATAATACTTTCTCCGGTTCCCTCTAAAGGGTTTATAGACCTGGATCGTTCCGGTTTGTTGTCCCTTATTTTTCCGGAACTGGCTGCCCTTCAAGGTGTGGAAACACGTAATGGGCGGGCACATAAGGACAATTTCTATCACACATTGGAAGTACTTGATAACATTAGTCGTAAAACGGATAATCTTTGGTTACGGTGGGCTGCACTGCTGCATGATATAGCCAAACCCGCCACTAAACGTTGGGAGCCTCGTGCGGGCTGGACTTTCCATAACCATAATTTTATTGGTGAAAAGATGGTTCCTGAGATTTTCCGGAAGATGAAGCTGCCGATGAATGAGAAGATGAAGTATGTACAGAAGTTGGTGAGTCTGCATATGCGCCCTATTGTGATAGCGGATGATGTGGTAACCGATTCTGCTGTCCGCCGTCTTCTTTTTGAAGCCGGAGATGATATTGATGATTTGATGACATTGTGTGAAGCTGATATCACTTCCAAAAATATGGAGCGTAAGCAGCGATTCCTGAATAACTTCCAGTTAGTACGCCAGAAGTTGAAAGACCTCGAAGAGCGTGACCGAGTCCGCAATTTCCAACCGCCTGTCAGTGGAGAAGAGATTATGGAAACTTTCAATCTGGAACCCTGCCGGGAAGTGGGGGCTTTGAAAAGCGCCATTAAAGATGCCATTCTGGATGGGGTGATTCCCAATGAATACGAAGCAGCGCGTGCTTTTATGATGGAACGGGCGGCAAAAATGGGATTGAAACGTCCTTGATTCTTTGGAGAGTAAAAATAAGATGAGCCCTGCAGTATTTGTGTTGCAGGGCTCATTTCGTTATGTCTGAAACTGATATTTAATTATTCTGCCAATTGGAACTTACGGCTTACCTTCATCAGGTTAATAGTGTAAGTAACAACATTCTGTGCTTCCTGTATCATTGTCAGGTATACCATGCTGACTTTGATACTGCCGGACTGGGTCTGAATGCGTTGTAATTCTTCCCGTTTCAGGTGCGACAGCTGTCCGTTCAGATCATTCGCTTTCCGGAGCTCATTTTCAAAATCCTCATAATCATTGTTCTCCATCTTATGGCGGCAGATCTGTAGTAAGTAAACGATATCTTCCGTTACATCAGAGAATTCACCTTTCTGGATGGTATCCAATGGCTTGAAATTATTGTCGATGTGCTCTAGGCAGGGTTCGCAGAGGCGTCCGATACTGTAAACCAGTTCGCTGGCAAAATCATTGCCCTGGTAATAGTAAAGGCCTTTTTCCAATACAGTATTGTTGTCTAAGCGACACATGGCAAGAGTACCTGTACGTTTCATCTGTTTAATGAGTTGTTTCTCGAATTTTACCGATCCCATGGCACGACGCAGACCGCGCAGGTTTTCATGCAAGAAAGCAGTAACCGTACGTTCGAAGTTCTCTTCTGTGAACTCCAATACCTTAACCAGTTCTTCGCGGGTATGTTTACGCAACAAATCCAGAATTTCTGTATTGTTATTACTTTGCATCAGCTGTTTGAGGGTCTCATTACCCTTTTCTTTAGCTTTGCGTTTCTTGTACATTACCTGGCTGCGGATCAGTGTGAATATCGCCAGGCCGATCAGTGCTATGATAGCAAACGTGCCTCCGAAATGGATAACCATGGCCACAAAGAAACAGATGGTAAATGCCGCACCGGCAGTGATGAACCAGCCACCGATTACACTGAGTACTCCTGTTATACGGAATACGGCAGAGTCACGTCCCCAGGCCCGGTCGGCAAGTGAGGTACCCATGGCAACCATGAACGTTACGTAAGTGGTGGAAAGAGGAAGTTTCAATGAAGTACCTAAAGCAATGAGCAGGCCGGCCAGTACCAGATTTACCGAAGCGCGAACCAGGTCGAAAGCTGCACCATCGGCAATGATGGCCTCGTCTTTACGGAAGCGGGTATCGAGCCAGCGTTTCGTGCCTTCGGGCATTACTTTGGATATTCCGTTGGATAATGTCATACTGAAGCGTACCAGTGTACGGGCGATAGGGGTACTTCCGAAGTTTTCTTCTCCTTCATCCTGACGGGCAAGGTCGACGGAAGTTTTGATTACATTATGCGCTTTTTTAGAAGTACAAAGGGCATATACCATGATGACACCTGCTCCAAAGAGGAAATACCACGGTGTCTTGGCCGGGCCGAGGAGTGAAGTCATCAGGAAGCCGTCCGGCGAACTGCCTGCTCCGTTGGTGGTAAAGTCTATGAAAGAGGAATAACCAGCTAAGGGTACACCTATAAAGTTTACGAGGTCATTGCCGGCAAAGGCGAGTGCCAGTGCGAAAGTACCCAGCAGCACCACTACTTTGAATACATTTACTTTGAGCCAGTGCAACACCTGCATGAGTATCGTAAAGAAAATGAAACAGCTACCGATCAGCATTGCCGTGTTATCCTGTATCCACTGTTTGTTGTCAGCAGTCATGAATGAACTGTCTTTCAACCCCTTTATCAGCATAAAGTAGATGATGGATGTAACAGCAATACCTCCGAAGATACCAATGCTGTATTTCATCCTCTTCTTGTAGTTGAAAGTGAATATTACACGTGCCAGCCATTGTACCAGCATACCGAAGAAGAAAGCGATGGCGACGGAGACGAAGATGGCCATAATGACGGATAGGGCTTTGTCTGTATTGATAAGATCGCCGAGCCCCAGTGTGTCGCTGTTGTTTACTTTGATGAGTGCCAGGGCAAATGTACCTCCGAGTAACTCGAATACCATAGACACGGTAGTGGAAGTAGGCATACCCATTGTGTTGAAGACATCCAGCAAGACTACGTCCGTTAGCATCACAGCAAGCAGGATGCACATGATTTCGGCAAAATAAAAGTGCTGTGGCTGATAGATACCGTGCCGTGCAATATCCATCATGCCGTTGGACAATGCTGCGCCGATGAATACGCCTATACCGGCGATAAACAACACGGTTTTGAAAGATGCAGCTTTTGCACCGACTGACGATTGGAGAAAATTGACTGCATCATTACTGACGCCCACGATGAGGTCGAACACCGCGAGGACGAACAGGAAGATGACAATGCATAGATAAATAGTTTCCATAATGATGTATTTTATTTCTGGCTGCAAAGGAACGGAAACCGTGTTGCAGCGAGGTGTCATACATATTACAGAAATGTTACAAAACTATTCAATTCTCTCTTTCAAGTATTCATAAAAGGTATACTGCGAACGTACTTTTTCTTTCAGCGGATGGGCCGATTTCCAGCAGTTATGCAAATTTTCATCCACAAAACAGGCCTTGCGCTTGTCTGAAAGCTGGATGGAGAGCATGTCTATCAGTTCTTGCTTGGCATCGGGGTCCAGTATAGGGGTCACGGCTTCAATGCGGCGGTAAAGATTACGCCGCATCCAGTCCGGTGAACCGAGGAAGAGCTTCGGATTGCCACCATTACCGAAGTACCATATACGGGCATGTTCCAGAAATGTATCCACAATACGTGTTACACGAATGTTACGACTGTATTTCTGTCCCGGTATCAGGCAGCAAATGCCGCGTACGATCAGGTCTATTTCCACACCGGCCTGTGAGGCTTCATACAGACGGTCTATCATGGTGGGGTCCTGCAGCGCATTCATTTTAAGGATGATCCGGCCTTTCTTACCCTTCCTTGCCAGTTTCATTTCATGATCGATGAGGCGGTTTAGTTCCGGTATCAGGTTGAAGCGTGCCACCAGTAACCGGTGGAATACAGGATTCTCTTTTCCCCGTAAGGTGCGGAACAGATTGTGAAGGTCATTGACGATGATGGGATTGCAGGTGAAGAGTCCGCTGTCGGCATACAGTGTGGCGGTCTTTTCATTGAAATTCCCGGTGCTGATATATGCATAGCTGGTCAGTTTCTTATCCTCTTTGTCACGGCGCAGGACGAGGGCAACTTTGGCATGTACTTTTAATTTGGGTATACTATATATAATATTGATACCCGATGCTTTCATCATTTCGGCGGTGGCAAGGTTATTCTCTTCATCGAAGCGGGCTTTCAGTTCCACGAAGACCGTGACTTTCTTTCCATTTTGGGCGGCAGCTATCAGGGTGTTGATAACAGCGGAGTTTTCCGCCACCCGGTATTGGGTTACCATGATTTCGCGTACGGTAGGTTCGTGCACCGCCTCGTACAGGAAGTGGATGAAGTGCTCGAAAGAGTGGTAAGGGTAATGCAATAACAGATCCTTCTTCTCTACATATTGAAAAATGGACTCCCGTTCGTTGAGGCATGTCAGCTTCATCGGTTGCGGTTTCCGGATGGGATGGATATTCGGATTCGGATTGGGCAGATGTCGTAAGTCTTCCAGATTCAGGTGCTTATCCCCTGGAACCAGTTCGCGGCGGTCGATATGGAAAGCATCTATTAGGTAGTCGAGGAAGTCCTGCGGCATGGCACGGTCGTACACAAAACGGCAGACATCTCCTATCTTGCGCTTTTTCACCTTGGTCTTCACCTGTTCTATGATTTCGGAAGTATTGGCGGCATCGTCTATCAGTATATCCGCATCGCGCGAAATCTTGATACAATAACTGCTGTCCACATCATAACCGGGAAAGATCACATCCAGATTGGCCTTGATGATATCTTCGATGAACATCAGGTAATAGTTGTTCCCCACTTTGGGTAGTTCGATGAAACGGGGTACTTTGCTGTAAGGTTGCTTCATCACGAAGTACTGCGTACGTCCGGGAGCACCGGGCGGCAATCCTTTCAGGTGAAGGCGGACGGCCAGATACAGGCGGTTGTCTCGCAGGAAAGAGATAACCTTATCTTTGGAAACAGGTACGGGCTGCAGGAAAGGGAAGATTTCTTCCCGGAAAAAACGTCGTACAAAGTCACGATGAAACGGTTCTACGTTGCGGCTCTGATAAAAGATGATATGGTTTTTCTTCAGGGCAGGAAGTATTTTCTGTTCATAGATGCGGATACGGTCCTCCATCTGGCGGTTTACTTCAAGATTGATTGCGTCTACCAGTTCGATGGTCGATTGTACTGTTTCCTCGTCACTTTGTGCGGCACCGGTAGCTATTGCCTTATGGTCGGCAACGCGTATTTTATAGAATTCTTCCAGGTTGGAAGAATAAATGGATATAAAGTTAATGCGTTCGTATAGTGGAAGAGTATCATCTTCCGCTTCCAGCAGGACACGGTAGTTGAATGACAGCCAACTGATGTCCCGTTTAAAATATTGATATTGGTTTTCCATGGTTTCATCAAGATTTGCCCAAATATAGTTACCTTTGCACAGATAAACAAAAGAAAGATGACAAAAGTTGGTTTATTATCCGATACACACGGCTATTGGGATGAAAAGTATCTGCAATATTTCGAGACGTGTGACGAAATCTGGCATGCCGGTGACATCGGCTCGCTGGAGGTGGCCCGGAAGCTGGAGGCATTCCGTCCTTTCCGTGCCGTGTATGGTAACATCGACGGGCAAGACATCCGTCAGGTCTATCCGCAAATCAACCGTTTCACGGTCGATGGTGCCGAGGTATTGATAAAGCATATTGGCGGTTATCCCGGCAATTATGATCCTTCCATACGGGGCAGTATCCTGGTGCGTCCGCCTAAGCTTTTCATCAGCGGACACTCCCATATACTAAAGGTAAAGTATGACAAAACGCTCGATATGCTGCACATCAATCCCGGTGCTGCAGGTATCTCCGGATTCCATAAAGTACGTACCATGGTGCGCTTTATTGTGGACAACGGAGTGTTCAAGGACCTTGAAGTGATAGAGCTCGCAGGGTGAGAAAGCTCCTAAAAATAATTTAAATTATTTTGTACTGCATTCCGTTTGCATTATCTTTGTAGCCTGAATAGATCACCGAGAGCCGTGGGGCGTTGTCCTCCTTCTTATTTTATTCTATATTTGTATCAACCGAAAAAAGAACTGAAATATGAAAGGAATTATTCTTGCCGGTGGTAGCGCCACCCGTCTTTACCCCTTATCTAAGGCTATTTCCAAGCAGATTATGCCGGTTTATGACAAGCCAATGATTTATTATCCGCTTTCCACGCTTATGTTGGCGGGGATACGCGAAGTGCTGATTATCTCCACTCCACGTGACTTGCCCATGTTTCGCGAATTGCTGGGTACGGGTGAAGAGCTTGGAATGTCCTTTGCTTATAAGATACAAGAGCAGCCTAACGGACTGGCTCAGGCTTTCGTGTTGGGGGCCGAGTTTCTGAACGGTGAGCCGGGATGTCTCATTCTGGGTGATAACATGTTCTACGGACAGGGCTTTTCTGCCATGCTGAAACGTGCTGCCTCCATTGAAAAAGGTGCATGCATCTTCGGTTATTATGTGAAGGACCCTCGTGCTTATGGTGTGGTGGAATTTGATGCCGACGGAAAAGCGATTTCCCTTGAAGAGAAACCTGCACAGCCCAAGAGCAACTATGCAGTGCCCGGTCTGTATTTCTACGACTCTACCGTTACTGCCAAGGCTGCTGCTCTGAAACCTTCCGCCCGTGGCGAATATGAAATTACGGATTTGAATCGTCTGTATCTGGACGAGGGCACGTTGAAAGTCGAAATTTTCGGTCGTGGTTTTGCATGGCTCGATACCGGAAACTGTGACAGCCTGCTGGAAGCAAGCAACTTTGTGGCTACCATACAGAACCGTCAGGGCTTCCGCGTCAGCTGCATCGAAGAGATAGCCTGGCGTAAGGGTTGGATAGATGCCGACCAGCTTTACCGTCTTGGTGAGCAACTTGGCAAAACAGAATATGGCACTTACCTAATGGAACTTGCCAATTCCCACCGCTAATAACTTTTAATATTCAATTTTTAATTTATAATTTAAATGAAGACTTATCTTGTAACCGGTGCTGCCGGATTTATCGGCGCCAACTATATCAAGTACATCCTGGCAAAGCATGATGACGTGCAGCTTGTGATACTTGATGCTTTAACCTATGCCGGAAACCTTGGAACCATCGCTAAAGACATTGATGACGAACGCTGTTTCTTTGTAAAAGGTGACATCTGCGACCGGATACTTGCCGACGAACTGTTTGCCAAATTTAAATTCGACTATGTGGTGAACTTTGCTGCCGAGAGTCACGTAGACCGTAGCATTGAGAATCCGCAGCTCTTCCTCGTTACTAATATTCTGGGTACGCAGAACCTGCTGGATGCAGCTCGCCGTGCCTGGGTGACGGGTAAGGATGAGAATGGCTATCCTACCTGGCGCAAGGGTGTGCGCTACCATCAGGTGTCTACG
>OHKU01000247.1_pt1 | contig 31770 bp, 17 predicted proteins | sample 1568911 | NCBI WGS metagenome assembly OHKU01 (sample SAMEA3879574, study PRJEB24766) | human gut metagenome | biome: human-associated habitat; feature: feces | place: USA | collected 1985/1987
GAAATTTATCTAATGCTTGTGAGGAATTAAAAAAAGCTAGGAACAATAGTATACAAGCAAAAAAAGAAACACCTAAAGAAGTAAATGAGACTAAGCAAGTAAGTAAAAATACAAATAATTCGACTTCAAAACCTAAAAAAGGAAAACCTGCTAAACCTCCAAAAAGCAAGAAAGAGAAAAGAGTAAAAGCAGTAAAAACCAAACACGAACCAAAGCCAAAAAAGTCTAACTTTAATGGCTCTTTTAGATATAAATTCGATACTTTGAAAAGCAATAAAAAGAAATTTAGGCAATTTATTATCTTATCTTCGGTTTATTTGTTAATTATAATTGCTTTAATTATTTTTATTGTTACATATATTTCTAATAAAAATAAAACAGAGAATCCTTATGGTGATTTTAGCACTTACGAAAAAAACACAAATCCATTTAATATTAGTCAAATACTTATAGATAACACAAATTCTACTAAGACAAAAGAAAAAACTTATAGGGACAAAGAAATTCCTTATTCTACTAAATATATAAAAAATGATTCTTTACCAAAAGATGAAAAAATAGTTAAACAAGCTGGGGTTCCTGGTTTAGAACGTGTTAATATTATCAGAACATATGAAGGAGCAGATTTAATTGATGAATCTACTTCTAGTATAGATATCTTACAAGCTCCTGTAGAAGAAATTGTTGAGGTTGGTACTTCTGATTTCTTGGTAAATTATAATGTACATTTAGGAGATACAATGTATGTTATTTCTACAGTTTCTTTAATGGATGCAATTAACAATGGTTCTGAGATTTGTAAAATCACAAGATATATGGATGTTGTTTTATTAGAAGTTGTTGGTGATTGGTGTAGAATTTCTTTTGATGGACAAGAAGGATATGTTCCAGCATCTTCATTAACATCACAATCTACAACTCCTGGTATCGTTTCACAAAACAAAGTACAAAGAATTGTATCTAAATTAAACTTTAATATGGCATTAAATGTTAAGAGTGGTTTATCTCTAGATGATTACAAACGTATATTAGCTGATGAGCCAAGAGATGTGAATAAAGTAATATATAGTAATGCTGAAGCATTTTATAATGCAGAACAAAAATATAATGTTAATGGACTTTTATTAGTAGCCATGGCAATTCACGAAAGTGGATGGGGAACATCTGCAATATCGTTAGACAAGAGAAACTTATTTGGTTATGGTGCATATGATAATGATGCATATAATTCAGCTTACACATTTGATACATATGCAGAGGGAATAGAGTTTGTAGCAAAAATACTTGCTAAAGCTTATTTAAATCCTGCAGGAATGACATTGTCAGATGGTGATACTACAACAGGAAGATATTATTCTAGCCCAACACTTACTGGAATTAATACAAGATATTCTACAGACCCTAACTGGTGTACAAAAGTCTTTTCATATATGACATATTTTTATGATAAACTATAGGGATTTAGGGACGGTGTTCCTTTCCCTTTTATAATATTTTCGATAGGGATTTTAGGACCGTCCCCCCAATCCCCTTTTGGGACCGTCCCCAATTCCTGATTGACTATTCAAAAATTTCTAAAAGGAGATTCAAATGAAGAAATTGTTAAAAAAGAAGGATTTAATTATTTTATTAGTATTAATAGTTATACTAATAAGTTTAATTCCTTTCTATATTTTAAAGATTAGAGATATTATTTATAGCAATAAATTTGCAACTTATTCTTATGAAACTTATACAAATTATACTAACCCAATTTTTTCTATAGAAAAAATTGTATATTATAGTAATGCATTTGTAACAGATAATAGTTCAGATGGTAATTTTCAAAATATAAATATTGGACAATATACAGATATAGCTATATACATTAATAATACAAATGCTTCTGATGAACTAACTGATAAAAATACAATTGCCGAGCTATATATAGATAATATTAAAGTTACAAGTAATTCTAATAAAGGTACAAAAACACTATGTTATAAAAATCCATATTATTTTGCAACCTATAAAGGTTTACAAGAACCTGAAAATGGAAGAATAAATTTTAATATTATAACTAATAACAAAGATAATAAAGAAAGTGCATATAACAATCCTTCTTTTTACCAAGATTGTTCTAATCCAATATCTTTAGGATATATAAACAAAGATATTGTAACAAATTATGAAATTGCAAATACAGATACCCTTTCTTTAAATGGAACTATCTTACAAAAGGCTAATATTACTTTAGATGAGCTAACTTTTAATATGAGCTTTACAATACATATAAAAAATAATAAAGGTGAGGAATTTATTTGTAATATAGACAGACCTGTTTTAAGTGATGAAACTAGCTCACAACTTCTTAATGGGTATATTGCAACTCAATATTCCCCAGATAAAGGAACAGCGCAATTTATAAAAATCTCAGATTAGTAATTTATAGACTATAATAATGTATAATTTTCACCTATTCATGAATATACATGAATAGGTGATTTTTTTGAGAAAATTAAAATTATTTATTTTAAATGGGCTAGTTTTAACTGTTATATCTATTTTTCTGCAGTTAATAGGTGTTTCTTTTGGCGTATATATTTCTAATAAAATTGGTGATGAAGCAGTTGGTTTATACCAACTATTAATGTCTACATATTCCTTTGGAATCACACTTGCTCTTTCGGGAATTAACCTTGCCTGTGTTAGAATTGTATCTGAAGAACTCGCAAAAAATTCTTTTAGAAGTATAAAAAAAGTAATAACGAAATGCCTTATTTATAGTCTGTTTTTTGGCAGTCTAACCTTTTTACTATTTTGTATATTTGCAAATATGATATCTACATACATATTACACGAGAAAATCTCTCCTTTAACTATATGTATAATGGCTATCTCTTTCCCTTTTGCTTCTATTTGTTCATGTTTAAATGGTTATTTTTCTGCTGTTCGCCATGTAGTAAAAAGCGCTTTTATACAAATACTAGAACAATTTTTCAAAATTTTATTAGTAAGTTACATGCTAAATACTATATTTGACACATCTATTAATTCTGCATGTAGTTTAATTGTTCTTGGTAGTTCTATAGCAGAAGGCATTACCTGCATATTAATGTTTATTACATATATAAAAGATAGGAAAAAATTATGTAGCAAAAACGATACATATATACCACAACCTAGCACAGGCATAACTAAGCGAATATTTAAGATTTCACTTCCGATTTCCTCTGCAACTTATATAAAATCTGGGCTTGCAACGCTAAAACAAGTTGTTATACCATTAAAGCTAGAAGCGTCTGGTTTAAGCTGTAGTGAAGCTCTTTCTAAATATGGTATGATTAATGGAATGGTCTTTCCTATAATACTATTTCCTAGTACTTTTTTAAGTTCCTTTAGTGGACTGCTTATTCCCGAATTTTCTTCTTTTAATGTAAGAGGTGAAAATAATGCTATACAAGATTCTATATATAAAATATTAAAATATACACTGATATTTTCTTTTTTTATTATTGGAATATTTTTATGTTTTTCTAAGGAATTAAGTTTATTAATTTATAGTAATACTGAAATTTCTAAATATATAAAAATATTAGCTCCTGTAATCATTTTTATGTATTTAGATAGTATTGTTGATGGAATATTAAAAGGTCTTGATAAACAAGTTAGTGTTATGATTATAAATATTATAGATTTAATAAGTAGTATTTTACTTATCTCTTTTTTACTACCGGTATATGGAACCTTTGGTTATTTAATTGTTATTTTTATAAGTGAAATTTTAAATTGTATTTTAAGCATATGGGTTTTAATTAACACAACTAAAATAAAATTTAAATTTAAATTATGGATATTAAAACCCACTATGATTTTGCTTATAAGTGTAGTTATTACTAATCTTTTAAAAATAAATGCGATTGCTATTATTCCTTTACTAATTAACATATTAATCTACAGCAGTGCATATATTTTATTTAGCTTTATTTTTAAACTGATATCTAAAACTGAAATTAAGAATTTTATTACACTATAAGGACTAATAATTCATCTTGAGTTATTAGCTCTTTTTTTAACAAATCTTCTGTAACTATATAATGAAGTTTTATATTTATTTTTTTATCCTCGTTAGATATTTCCATTATATCGTGATGTTCTGCCATATTATATGAGTTCATATCTATCTCATCTAATAGGCTAATATTTTTTTCTTCTCTATTTAATATGCAAAAATATGCCCAATATTTGTATGCCAAATTGTTAGCATCCTTTTTGTTACAAATCGTAATAAATATTGTATCTTTATCGGTCACAAGTTTTATTCCTTTAAAAACTTTGTTATCTTCTATTAATTCAATATTTGTTAAAGATTTTATATCTTCTCTTAATTTTTGGTTTATTAAATTAATTGTTTCTTTTGTATTGTTTTCGATATAATTTTTTAAAGCTTGTAATTTTTTATTCACAATTAATTAGTCTCCTTTCCAGAGTTTTTACGTTAATATTAAAACATATTTATTAAATTTTTACAAGAATAAATTATCGATATTATTCGTCATCTTTCGACAATATGTCTTATTATCTTTTACCTAAGGTTAAATTTACCGTATTAGTATTATTCCCTCTTCTATACTCTATTTTTATACTTTCTCCTGGATTTTTAGTATAAATATATTCTTTTATATCATTCATAGTATATATTAATCTATCATCTATTTTTAATATTATATCACCTTTTACTAAACCACAACTTGCTGCTGGACTATTGGTAGTTACTGCTTCTATATAAACACCACTATCTAATTTAAAAGTTTTATCTATATATGGAATAATGTTTTTGTCATATCCAGAGATTCCAATGGAAGGTTCTTCAAAATTACCTGTAGTACTATATTTTTCTATTATTGGTTTAGCTACGTTTATTGGTACTGCAAATCCAATTCCCTCTGCAGTATCAATTTTTAGCGAATTTATTCCTATAACTTCACCAGCTGTATTTATTAATGGTCCACCACTATTTCCTGGGTTTATTGTAGCATCTGTTTGGATTAAATCTGTCATTAAGACTTCTTCATTATTTTCTGTAAATTTTAGTGTTCTTGCTTTTGCACTTATTATACCTGATGTTACAGTCCTCTCAAATTCATAACCTATTGGATTTCCTATTGCATATACTGTTTGCCCTGCTTTTACACTAGTTGAGTCTCCCAGTTTTACTGCTTGTAACCCTTCTAATTTTATTTTTACTATACTTAAATCTAAAGTTGCATCTGCCCAAACAACGTTAGCATCATATGTGTTTCCATTCTCTAATGTAACATAGCAACTACTATATCTATCTCCAGAAACATGTTTATTTGTTATAATATAGCCATTTGATGATACAATAACTCCTGTTCCAAGCCCTAGTTTTTCTATTCCATCTTGTGTAAATATAGAACTTCCTATTTCTTTAATTTTCGAAATGCCAACAACACTATGGTTAACCTCTTCTATTATATCTTCTATCGTTGTATCTTGACTTGTAACATTTTGTACAGTTTGAGTTGTTCTTTCCACTTTTAAGTCCTCATTTATTTTTTCCACATCTGTTCTAATATATAGTCGTATAAGTGATGCGATTAAAACTACAGTTAATATTATTATGAATACTATAAAAACATTTTTTCCCGCATTTTTTTTATTTCTTTTTACTCTTCTATATTTTTGCATAAAAAAACCTCCTTTGGAAAACTTTTCTTATACCTTTATGTTTTCCAAAAGAAAATTTTTTTAATCATGTATTTTTAAATTTCTATTGAAATTTCTAGCAATATATATATATAATAGCCTTATATTGATTTACTTATTATGGGGGGATTACTTTATGGAAAAATATCAATTAACTTTTCCACAATTATCACTTTGGAGTGTAGAACAATTTTATAAAGGCACAAGTATAAATGTCATAACTGGATTTATAAAAATAAATGAAACTGTAAACTTTCATTTATTTAACGACGCTATAGAAATATTAATTAAAAATACTGATATCTTTGGAATGCATCTATCATACGAAAATGGCGAATTAACACAAGTTTTGACAACACCTAAAAATAAGGGAATTCGCTTAATAAATGTATCTTGCAAAGAAGAATTAGAAAATTTACAAAATACTATTGCCAAAACCCCTTTTAATATCTTTGAAGACGACTTATTCGATTTTACTATATTTAAACTTCCAGATAACACTGGGGGTGTTATTGGGCGCTTTCATCATATTATTTGTGATGCATGGGCTACTAGCTTAATAATTACTAGAATAATGACAATTTATCAAAATTTATTGAATAATCTATCACCTACTGAAGGGATTAATTTTGAATCCTATGTTAACTATATTGTTTCTGAAGAATTATATGTAAATAGTCCGAAATTTAAAAAGTCAAAAGAATTTTGGCTTAATACTTTTAACTCTAATTTTTCCTACAGCTATTTGTCTTCGAATGTTTCTAACTCTTGCACTGCAGACAGAGCAACATATTCGATCGAAAAAAATCTAGCCCAAAAATTAAATGATTTTTGCGAGGTAAATTCTATTTCTTTACCTTTATTATTAATTTCTGTAATTGGAATTTATTTGGCAAAAATTAATAATAATTCTTGCGCTACAATTGGCCTTCCTATTTTAAATAGAACTAATTTTAAAGAAAAAAACTCAATCGGTGCATTTATAAGTACTATTCCTTTTAAAATGGATATTGATTATAATAAAACATATTTAAATTTTATTTTAGATTTAAAAAAGGATTATTTTAATATCCTTAGAAATCAAAAATATCCATATACAGCTATACTAGAAGATTTAAGGAAAACAACAAATATATCGAAAAGTCTTTATGACATTTCATTTTCTTATCAAAATGCCAGAGATAATAACCAATTATCTTCTATTAATTATACTACTGGTTGGGTATTTAATGGTTGCGTTTCTAATAATATGGATATTCATATATATGACATGGACAACACAGGTGATTTATCAATATTATTTGATTATAGAAAAGATTTATTCAAAGCTTCTGACGTTGAAGAAATATATAATAATTTGATAAATATTTTAAATCAGATTATATCTAATCCTAATATTTTATTAAATGATATCTCTTCGATTGATAAAAATGTAGAAAATTTTATTACGAATAACTATAACAACACAAAAGCCGAATTTCCAGGGAATACACCTATTATAAAATTATTCGAAGAACAGGCAAAATTGTCTTATACTAAACTCGCCCTTATAGAAGGCGAAAAAGAACTGACCTATGCTGAACTTCTTAATAGTGTTAATAATTTAGCTTATAATCTTTCGAAAAATGGTCTTAAATATCAAGATAAGGTATGCTTGTTTTTTGACAACTCTATAGAATTGGTTGTTTCCATACTTGCATGTTTAAAGCTAGGCGTTTGCTATATTCCTTTAAACACTTCTTTTCCTTTTGAAAGAGTTAAATATATCATGAATGATAGTAACTCTGCCAAAATTTTAACCAATTCTAAAAACATTTCTAAATTGGCTGAATTTAACAACTCTATAATTATAGATTATGAAGATCTAAATTTTGAAGCAAAACACTCATATAATGAAAAATTGCTAAACTCAAATGATTTAGTATATATAATTTACACCTCTGGTTCTACTGGAAATCCTAAAGGTGTACAAATTGCAAATAAAAGCTTAGTAAACTACATCTATTGGTGTACAAAACAGTATGTAACAACTACCCCATGTAATTTTCCATTATATTCTTCTATTGCTTTTGATTTAACAGTTACATCAATATATACACCTTTAATCTCTGGTAATTCTATTTATATTTATAACAATTCAAACCCAGAGTTATTAATTAAAGAAATTGTTGCTGATAAAAAAATACAAGTTCTAAAATTAACTCCAGCACATCTTTCTTTATTATTAGATGTTGCTACTCCAGATTCTTGTATTAAAGAATTAATTGTTGGTGGTGATATTTTAACTACCGAAACATGTAAAACTATTATAAATAAATTTCATAATGGAATTAAAATATATAATGAATATGGTCCAACAGAAGCCACAGTTGGTTGTATGATATATGAATATAGCCTTTTGGATGATTATGTTTCTGTTCCTATTGGAAAACCTATTAATAATGTACAAATATATTTGTTTAATTCATGTATGAATTTAATGCCTTTTAATACTATTGGAGAAATGTATATAGGTGGAGATTGTTTGGCTAAGGGATATTTAAATCTACCTACAGTAACTGAAAATAGTTTTATAAAAAATCCATTTAACGAAAATGAAATTTTATATAAAACTGGAGATTTAGCTAAATTACATCCAAATGGATCTATGGAATATATTGGTAGATGTGATTTTCAAATAAAAATAAATGGATATAGAATAGAAACTGGAGAAGTACAGTCTCAAATTTTAAAGTATCCTAATATAAAAGATTGTTATGTCATAGATATGCAAATTAAAAATAATAAAGAACTTTGTGCATACTATGTAGAAAATAAACATGTGGATATAGATGATTTAATTTCTACTTTAGATAAAAAATTACCTAATTACATGATACCTAAACATTTTATTAAAATGGGCAGTCTTCCAATGACTGTTAATGGCAAAATAAATAGAAAAGAACTTCCTTTACCAACAATAAAAAGAAAGGTTGCTATTGTTAAACCTGCTAATACAATTGAAGAATTACTTTGCAATATTTTTTGCAAAGTTCTGGAAATAGAAGAAATTAGTACAGTAGAAAATATTTTTAACTACTATGTAGATTCTCTTAGTTTAATAAAAATTCAAACTATCTTATATTCAGAAGGATATAATTTGGATACACAGGACTTTTATAATAATAAAACTATAAAAAGTTTAGCAGATAAGATTATAAATGGCTCTGCATCAGAAGAAGATTCTACAGAGAATTTTAAAGATATAAACTTTTCTATATCTGATATCCAAAAAGATATTACTACAAATATAAATTTCAAAAACATTTTTCTTTTTGGAGCAACAGGATTTTTAGGAATCCATATATTACATGAATTATTACTTAATACTAATTCTAATATTTATTGTTTAATACGAAGGAAAAATGGTTCTATTCCTAGACAAAGGCTAGAAGAAAAATTAAAATTTTATTTTCCAAATGAAAATTTAGAAAAATATAAAGACAGAATTATAATATTAGAAGGTAATTTACTAGATGAACATTTTGGATTAGATAAGGTTGTTTATAATAAACTTATTCGAGATATTGATATCTGTATACATTCTGCAGCTCTAGTGAAACATTATGGGGACTATAATTTATTTCATCAAACAAATGTAGTCTCTACAGAAAAAATTATTGATTTCTGCAATGAAGGGCATAGTGTATTGGAATATATATCTACAATCTCAGTATCTGGATATGGCTTAGTTAATACTCCTGATACTACTTTTACAGAAAATAATTTATATATAGGTCAAAATTATAAAGAAAATGTATATGTACATAGTAAGTTTGAAGCAGAATACCTAATTATAGAAGCATGCAAAAATACTAATTTAATAGCTAGCATTTATAGAGTTGGTAATTTATCTAATAGATATACTGATGGAGTATTCCAAGAAAACGCTTACGAAAATTCTTCATTAAATAGAATTATTGCTTGTATAAACTTAAACTGTTATCCTAAAGAATTTCAAACTTTTCCTTTAGAATTTTCGCCTGTAGATATCTGTGCACATAATATAGTAAAATTATTGCCTGACCAAAATAAAAATTTAAATATATATCATCTATATAATAATAATGTTACTAACTTTTTAAATATTCAACATCTATTGGAGAAAAATAATATTTACTTAAAAGCTATTTCTTCAGAAGATTTTAAAAAACTTTTAATAGAACAATCCAATAATTATTTTGGTTTTGCAAATATCATAAATAACAAAGTTACTAGTAATTTAAATATTTCAAATGAATATACTGATTCTATTTTAAAAAAGCTTAACCTAAATTGGCCAATAATTGATGATTTATATATACAAAAGATTATTGATTATTTAATAAAAAATAAATTTATAGGAGAAAAAACAAATGAAACTAGAAAAGAATAAAATTTTTACAATAAATTCTATACCCAAATTAGTAACAATAAATATGATAATTTTTTTATTAATTTGTATTATATTGTATTTAATTATACCATATGTATTAAATTATCCGCCTAATTCTATAGATAACGATTTTCAGGTTGAGGTAGTAGGAATTAAATATACCTCTCAGTTTATTGTATTAGCTACAATACTTTCCATATTTATATTAGGTGCATTAACTTTTTTATATAATATGCTTTCTATTAAAAAAATAAAAAATAAACATACGAATAAAATTGATAAAAAACAAGTAGAAAAAATAAGGAAAAGAAGTTTTAGTTTTCCTTACATAACATTATTACTTACTCTACTTGTACCACCTGCTATAGTTTGTTTTTGCCTTGTATTATTTAATACTACGCCAGAACTAAATCTAAGAATTACAATTATCATTTTTTGTATGTCAGCAATATTTGCGATTTTTTCGTATATTGTAAATAAAAACTTTTTTGTTAATACACTAGTAAAAACTGCAAAAATATCTAACAACAAAGCTACTGGACTAAGGCTTAATCTATATACAAAAATACTATTACAAATGTTACCAATATTTTTATACTCTTTTATAATTATATTGCTATTATCTCTTTCTCTGTTAACTACAGAAAAGGGAAACTTATTATACAATTTGTATCGCCAACAGCTTTCAAATTACTTTTCTAAAGAAGAAGTTTATGATTTAGCTGATTTGCCAAATATTCTTAAAAATAATATAACACTGCAAAATGAACAAGATAATTTCTTTATCATTTCTTGTGATACTGATGATGTATATTATTCCGAAGAAGAACTAAATACTTTTTTTAAAAAATATTTGAATGAATTTTATGAAAAAACAAATGGTCATGTATATGATAACTATGGTCAGAATATAGAAGCTTCTGCGATAAAAGTACATACTACAAATGGTGATTATTTCATTGGCGTAAGATTTTACGTATTTTCTTCATCATTTATAACACCATTTATTATTGCAGCCATCATATTACTTTTCTTTAATATCTTATTTGTTTTATATATAAGTAAAGATTTAAGTAATGATATAAAAACCATAAGTAGACAATTATATGTAATCGCTGCATCAGATAATATTTCTAATGAGCATAATTTGCCAGTTACTTCTAATGACGAACTTGGTGATTTAACTACAGCATTTAATAAAGTTCAAGATAAAACAAAGGAATATAATACTACAATTAAGACTAACCAAGAAACTCTTATGGAAAGCGAACGTCTTGCCTCTTTAGGTCAATTAATTGGTGGTATAGCACATAACTTAAAAACTCCTATAATGTCAATATCTGGTGCTTCTGAAGGCTTATCTGATTTAGTAAAAGAATACGATTCCTCTATTGATGATCCAGAAGTAACTTCTAAAGATCATCATGATATTGCAAATGACATGACCGAATGGATTGATAAAATAAAAACATATACTTCATATATGTCTGATGTAATAACTGCTGTTAAGGGACAAGCTGTAAATCTAGCATCTGATAATACTGCATATTTTAAAGTTGATGAACTTTTAAAATATATTAATATCTTAATGAAGCACGAATTAAAAAATGCTTTGGTTTCTTTAAATATACATAATTATGTAAGTTCTAAAATTCAAATTAATGGAGATATTAATGCATTAGTACAAGTAATAGATAATATGATATCTAATTCAATTCAATCTTATAACGGAAAAACAAATCAAGTTATAGATTTAACATTAAGAACAAATGATTCTAATTTGTTAATAGAAATTCAAGATTATGGTTGTGGTATGACTAATGAAGTTAAAGATAAATTATTTAAACAAATGATTACAACAAAAGGAAAAAAAGGTACTGGCTTAGGTTTATTTATGTCTTATTCAACTATCAAAGCACATTTTAATGGTGATATAAAATTTGAATCTGAACATAATAAAGGAACTACATTTACTATTATATTACCTTTATCATAAAAAATTTTTGCTTTAACTTTTACTATTAAACTAATTACTAGGTAATTTTACCTTGTTTCATAGGAAAAAGGAACTATAAATAGCTATAGTTTCTTTTTTTGTACTTTTTTTGACTTTTTTCTTGCTTTTATATATTTTTATTTATATAATTTCTATATTAGGAGGTCTGTTATTATGAGAAAGAATCAAGTTACATCCAAAAGTGCTGATTTTAAAATAATCGCTGTAGATGATGAACAAGGAATTTTAGATTCATTATCTATATTTATGAAAAGATCTGGCTATGATTTTGTTGGCATAACAGATCCTATAGAAGCTATAAATCGCGTAAAAACAGAACATTTTGATTTAATGGTACTGGATTTTATTATGGATCCAATTCATGGTGACAAAGTCGTAGAAGAAATTAGAAAATTTAATAAAGATTTATATATTCTTCTTTTAACTGGTCATAAAGATTTGGCTCCACCATTAGAAACTATTCACGAGCTTGATATCCAAGGATATTGCGAAAAAAGTGATAAATTTGACCAATTATTACTATTAATAGAATCTGGATTAAAATCTGTAAATCAAATGCGAACAATAACTAGAATGAATGGCAATTTAGAAAAAGCTTACATAGACAGTATAGAAATATTAAGACACACTGTTGAAGCAAAAGATCCTTATACTAAAGGTCATTCTGACAGAGTTTCTGAATACGCAGTTCTATTAGGAAAAAAACTTAATTTGCCTGACGATGATATCGAAAAGCTAAAAATTGGCGGTCTTTTTCATGATATAGGAAAAATTGGTATTCCAGACAGCATCCTTCTAAAAGAATCTAAATTAACAGATGAGGAATATACAAAAATTAAAGAACATCCCGTAATTGGATATAACATTTTAGAAAATGCTGACATGTTTAAAAATATTCTAGATATCATAAAATATCATCACGAAAGATTTGATGGAAATGGATATCCAGAAAGATTAGCAGGAACAAATATCCCTTATCTTGCTAGAATCACTTCTATAGTTGATAGTTTTGATGCTATGACTTCAAAAAGAAGTTACAGAGATTCTTTACCAATGGACGTTGTAAAATCTGAAATATTAGAAAATTTGGGTTCTCAGTTTGACCCAGAAATAGGTATAGCTTTCCTAGATATTTTAGATAATGATTTTAATTCTATTAAACAAATACAAGAAAAGTACTAACTTTATTTGTATTTAATATAATTAATTAAGGAGGGGATTTAAAAATGGTTTTAACTGCTTCAGAAACAAGAAAGCAAGCCAGAGAATCTTTAAAAGGTAAATGGGGAGTTGTGGTTTTAATTACCTTAATATTTTTAGGATACTCATTTTTAGTAGGATTACTTTCTGCTATTCCTTTTTTAGGATTCTTAGTTTCTATAGCTGCTATTGTCATTGATATTCCAATAATATATGGTTTTATGATGACTATGATGAAGCTAAAAAGAGGAGAAAGTGTAGGATACTTTGATTTCTTTAAAGATGGTTTTACTAATTTTAAAAGAGCTTGGTGCCTTACAGGAAGATTACTTTTAAAAATGATTGCTCCGCTAATATTAATAATAGTTGCAATCATTATAATGGTAGTTTCTATTATCGCATCTTTGGCAACTGCATTTGCAGTAGGAATAAGTACTTCTACTTCTACTTTAGGTGGTGCTATAGTTGGTGTTAGTGCTTTAACAATAATAGCATATATCGTTGTACTTGCTGCATACATATGGCTTTTCGTGAAGTCATTATCATATGGTTTAGGTATATACCTTGCAATTGATAATCCAACTATGAAACCACTTGATTGTGTTAACAAAAGTAAAGAACTTATGGATGGAAATAAAGGTCGTTTATTCTGCCTATATCTTTCATTCATCGGATGGATTGCTCTAGCTGTTGTAGCATCTTTAATACCTTTTATTGGCTGGATAGCAGCAATCGCTGGTACTATTGTATTAACACCATATATTGGGTTTGCATCAATAGTATTCTATGAAAATAGAGCTGGTATAGATAGTTCTGCTACAGTTGCCGAAGGTACTGTAGATTCAACAGAAAACTCAGATGAAAATACAACAACAAATGAAATAAAAGAACAATCTGGTTCTCAAGATGTAAAAGCAGAAATAGTAGACATACCAAATTTAGACCAAAATAAAGATTAGATTCTTCTTCGGGATTTGGGAACGGTCCTTAAATCCCGATTTTGTTTTTAATTTATCAAATAGTTAAAAAAGCCAAAAACTTCTTACACAATATGTATAAGAAGTTTTTTATTTATTTAAATTATCCAATTTTCATAGAAAGTTTTACTTTTTGTCTTTCATTATCTATTCCGATAACTTTTACTTTTACAATATCTCCAACAGACACGATATTTGATGGATTTTTAACAAATTTTTCACTCATCTCTGATATGTGGACAAGTCCATCATGTTTTACACCGATATCCACAAATGCTCCAAAGTCAATTACATTTCTAACAGTACCTGTTAATATCATACCTTCTTTTAGATCTTCGAATTTTAAAACATCTTGCCTTAGTATTGGTTTTGGCATATCTTCTCTTGGATCTCTTCCCGGTTTTGATAATTCATCTATAATATCTTTTAGCGTCATTTCTCCTACATTTAAAGCTTTTGCTGTTTCGGTTAAATTTATACTTCCTAATTTTTTTCTAAGCTCTACTAATTTATCTTTATCTTTTAAATCTTCTGTTCCATAACCTAAAGTCTTTAATAATTCTTCTGCTATGTCGTAGCTTTCAGGGTGTACTGCTGTATTTTCTAATGGATTAGTTCCATCTGGAATTCTAATAAATCCTGCACATTGTTCAAATGCAACTTTACCTAATTTAGGAACTTTAAGTAATTCTTTTCTAGTTTTTAACTTTCCATTTTCGTCCCTATATTTTACTATATTTTTAGCTATAGTTTTATTTATTCCAGAAACGTATGAAAGCAGTGATGGTGTTGCAGTATTTACATCTACTCCTACCTTATTAACACTGTCTTCTACAACTCCTGCTAGGCTTTCTTCCAATTTCTTTTGATTTACATCATGTTGATATTGACCTACACCTATAGATTTTGGATCAATTTTAACGAATTCTGCAAGAGGATCTTGAAGTCTTCTAGCTATAGATATTGCACCCCTTATAGAAACATTTATGTCTGGATATTCTTCTGTTGCAAGTTTTGACGCAGAATATACAGAAGCTCCTGCTTCACTTACTATGGTATATAAAACTTCATGGTCACATTTTTTTATCATCTCTGATACAAACATTTCAGATTCCCTTGAAGCTGTCCCATTTCCTATTGCAATCATATCTACATGATCTTTATTAATTAATCTTACTAATTCTTTTTCCGCTCCCTCTACGTCATTTTGTGGCTCTGTTGGGTATACTGTTGTAATATCTAAAACCTTGCCTGTTTCATCAATTATTGCGATTTTACAACCTGTTCTATATGCTGGGTCAAATCCCATAACTGTTATACCTTTTATTGGAGCACCTAATAATAATTGTTTTGCATTTTTACCAAATACTTTTATTGCTTGCTCTTCTGCTTTTTCCGTTAAATCTGATCTTATCTCTCTATCGATAGATGGTTCTATTAATCTTTTAAAACTATCTTGAATAGTATCTTTTAAGTACTGTGTAAACTGGTTTTCACCTTTTATTATATCTTTCTCTATTTTTTCTAAAATTTTATCTTCTTCTTTTTCTATTTTAACTTTTAAAAATTCTTCTTTTTCTCCTCTATTTATTGCAAGAATCCTATGACTTGGTATTTTATTTACATTTTCACTATAATCATAATACATTTCGTAAGCAGATTTTTCTTCTGGTTTTGTAGCAGTAGTCTTTATAATTCCTTTTGAATATACTATTTGCTTAATTAATTTTCTATATTCTGGGTTATCAGATATCATTTCTGCAATAATATCTAATGCTCCTTGTATTGCTTCTTCTACAGTTTTTACTTCTTTTTCTTCGCTTATATATTCAGCTGCTATTTCTTGTATATTTTTTGTCTCTTCTTGAGCCAAAATAATTTCTGCAAGTGGTTCTAACCCTTTTGCTTTTGCTACAGTTGCTCTTGTCTTCTTCTTTTGTTTATATGGTCTATAGATATCTTCTACTTCTGCAAGAGTAATAGCATTCTCTAAATCTTTCACTATCTCTTCTGTTAATTTTCCTTGCTCTTCGATAGAGTTTGTAACTTCTTCTTTTCTCTTCTCTAAATTTCTTAAATAGTTTAGTCTTTCTCCAAAAGTTCTTAAAACTTCATCAGAAAGCCCGCCCGTTACTTCTTTTCTATATCTTGCTATAAAAGGAATTGTATTTCCTTCATCTATTAGTTTTATCGTGTTTTCTACTTGTTGTACCTTAATATTTAATTCTTCTGCTATAATTTGCTCTATTTTTTTCATTCTACTACCATGTTCCTTCCTAAAAATAAATATACCTCTTATCTTCTGATATTTTATGCTAAGCTTTCTCTATACTTTTTTAGTCCCACTATCTCACTTATTTGATCCGGTCTTAAGACATAATCTTCTTCTGATACTTCTGTTACCCAATTAATATCTTTCGCAGTCATACCATACTCACAAAGTATATTTGCGTCTTCAAATAATTTTTCACTCGTTTCATGTTTTCTTCCATGTGTCTTTCTGTCTATATAACCATCATCATTTATAGTTGATGAAAAATGTATATGTGCTACATATTTTTTGCATTTTTCTTTATCTAAATATTTCTTTATAAATTCTTTCATTGGCTCATGCCAAATCTTTGCTTGACAATATATGTGGCATATATCTATACATGCTCTAACATTTTGGCTATCTATTTGCTCACATAAATCTAGTACTGTACATGAATATCTTTCTCTCATCATAAATAGGTTTTCTAAAAAAATTGTCACTTTTGTTCCTTTTAAAAATTCTGCAATTTCTTTAATATCTTCTAATGTTGTTAATTTATGTTTTTTCATTATAAATTCTGTATGATATATAATATTTATTTTTATCCCATATTCATTAGCTAAGTCTATTAACTGCTTAAGCTCGCTATATATTAAATCTTTATTTTTATATAATAGTAACTCTATATCATATCCAGAAAGAGGAGGATGCACAGTTATTTCTTCTAAAGCTGGAAATTTTTGCATAAGTCTTCTTATTGGCTTTTCTGCTTCGAAATCGACTAATTTTTCTTCATCTTTAGCAAAATACTGTATCTCAACTCCTTTTTCTTCTTCTATATATTGGCTCATAGCCTCTATTCCTTCTAAAAATTCATTTGTTTTAGGATGTATTTTCATAGTAATTTATCTCCCCCGAGATTTAGAGAACTCCCTCTTTTCCCTTTTACTGGGATTCTAGCACCGTCCCCAAATCCCTATTTTCTATTCTAAGCCTAGGTATTCGTTATAAGTACATTCTTTGTCTACTACACTACCATCTTTTTTGATGTCTATTATTCTATTTGCTACAGTTTGCATTAATTGATGGTCATGTGATGCAAATATCATATTTCCTTTAAACCTTTCCATTCCTTCATTTAATGCAGTAATACTCTCCATATCTAAATGGTTTGTTGGTTCGTCAAAAATTAAGAAGTTTGCACCTGATAACATTAATTTAGATAATACACATCTTACCTTTTCCCCTCCAGATAAAACCTTTACATTTTTTAATGCTTCATCCCCAGAGAATAACATTCTACCTAAAAAGCTTCTTACATATGTTTCGTCTGGGTCTTTAGAGTATTGCCTTAGCCAGTCTGTTATACTTAAATCTTGAGTAAACAAGTAGCTATTATCTTTTGGGAAATATGCTTTAGTTATAGTTGTCCCGAATGATACTTCTCCTTCATCTGGCTCTAATTCCCCTGCTAGTATTTGGAATAATATTGTTCTGGCATTTTCGTTATCTGCAATTATAGCAATCTTATTATCTGTTTTTACTGTAAAAGATACATTATCTAATACTTTCTCGCCATCTACAGTTTTACTTAAATTCTTAACTGTTAAAATATCTTTTCCTGGTTCCCTGTCTGGTTTAAAATCTATATATGGATATCTTCTATTTGATGGCTTTATTTCGTCTAATTGAATCTTTTCTAACGATTTCTTTCTTGATGTAGCTTGTTTTGATTTAGATGCATTAGCACTAAAACGTGCAATAAATTCTTGTAATTCTTTTATCTTTTCTTCTTTCTTCTTATTTGCATCTTTCATTTGTTTTAATGCTAACTGGCTAGATTCATACCAGAAATCGTAGTTTCCTGGGTATACTTTAATCTTCCCAAAATCCACATCTGCGATATGTGTACATACTTTATTTAAGAAATATCTGTCGTGTGATACTACAATTACTGTATTTTCAAAATTTATTAAGAATTCTTCTAACCATTGAATAGTCTTTAAATCCAAATCGTTTGTAGGCTCGTCTAATAATAATATATCTGGATTTCCAAATAAACTTTGTGCAAGTAATATCTTTACCTTTTCCCTATCTTCAATTTCTTTCATTTGTTTATAATGATTTTCTGGAGATATTCCTAAATCATTTAATAAAGTTGCTGCATTTGTTTCCGCATTCCAGCCATCTAGTTCTGCAAATCGTTCTTCTAATTTCGCAGCTTTCATTCCATCTTCTTCTGAAAAATCTTCTTTAGCATAGATTTCTTCTTTTTCTTTCATAATACTGTATAATTCTTGGTTCCCCATTATAACAGCATCTAATACATTATATTCGTCATATGCAAAGTGATCTTGTTTTAAAATAGATATTCTCTCTCCTTTATCTACTGTTACATCTCCTTTGCTTGGTTCTAGTTCACCAGAAAGTACTTTTAAAAATGTAGATTTCCCTGCACCATTTGCTCCAATTATTCCATAGCAATTTCCTTTTCCAAATTTAATGTTTACATCTTCAAATAATATTCTTTTGCCAAAGCGCACTGTTACACCATTTACAGATAACATATTTTCTCCTCCTTTTTTAGCTTGCATTATTATATACCATTTATTATAATTTTACAACTTTAGGCTCTATTTTTACCTTCTCCAATTATTGTTTGTCTTTCGTCTTCTATTACTTTTAAAATATGCTCATCATCTGTTTTTATCATATCTAAATATTTTAGTGCTTCTTCATTTTCTCCATTTTTATATGCTGCTGTTGCTAAACTTAAAAAGTATGTGTTTTGTATATCATCACCTATAGGCTTTTCCTTCATATTTTTTAGCTTATCATAAAATATTTTAGCATTATCACTTTTTTGATATTCTCTCATTATTTTATTATATTTTATGCAAAACTTACGTGATGCTAGTTTTTCTATAAATAAAGTTATCAGGAAATACAATATGCTAAATAATATTACAAAAACTAGTTGTGTAATTATAAATATTTTAATATCTGAAATATCAAAATATTTAAACACAAAGAATATTATAAATTCTAATATTAAAAACACTACTAAATATACTTTATCTAACTTATTACTTTTCATTTGTTTTCTCCTTCTTATTTTATTATTAAATCAATAAAAGCAGATACAAAATTTACCCCTATACTATAAATTTTGTGTCCGCTATTTAAATTAATTTAGCATATCCTTCTTTTTTAACCATACTACAGAAATAATAGTAAGCAATGTTGCTATAAAAATCATTATCCAAAATCCTAATGTATTCCCTTCAAATGGTAATTTTACATTCATTCCCCAAAAACTTGCAATCATTGTTGGTACTGCAATTATTATAGTAATTGAAGTTAATGATTTCATAACACCATTTAAGTTGTTTGATATTATAGAAGCATATGCATCCATTGTGCCATTTAAGATATCGCTATATACTTTACTCATTTCTATAGCTTGTTTATTTTCTATAATGGCATCTTCTAAAATGTCTTCATCTTCATCATATAATTTTATATTCTTTATTTTTAAAGTTCTTTCCATAACCGCTTCATTTGATCTTAATGAAGTAGTTATATATACTAAAGATTTTTCCAAACTTAATAATTTTAAAAGCTCTCTATTTTTCATGGAATTTTTTAATACATTTTCTGCAATTTCTGTTTCTTTATTAATCTTTTTTAGGTATTCTAGATAATCTGAAGAATTGTTATACATCATTTGTAAAATAAATCTACTCTTTTTATAGGTACAAAAACTTTTTACTTTTCCAGTTTCAAATTTTTTTATTAAACTACATTCTCTTAAAGTTACTGTTATGAAAAAATCATCTCTTACTACAATCATACCTATAGGCATTGTTGCATACATATATCCACCACTTTGTGATTTCTCAGTAACTGGTATGTCTATAATGAATAATATTGTGTCATCTTCGTCTTCTACGTCAATTCTGGCTTTTTCTTCATTATCTAGTGCATATCTTATAAAATCTTCTTTTATATTAACATTTTGGCAAACTTCTTTTATTTCTTCTTCCGAAGGATCTACCATATGTATCCATGTTCCTCTTGTATATGTATCTACACTTTCTAGTTTATTTGTTTCCAAGTTTGTATTATATAGTTTTATCATATTATAAACCCCTCCTACTCTTTTTGTTTGCCTTGTGAATTCAAAAAGGGATTTTAGGATCGTCCCCCAAATCCCTCATTGTTAAATATAGGAGCTTTAATACTAAAGCTCCTATTAAACTCCTATTATTAAGTTTACATATTTTTTATTTCTTTGTCAAGTTCTTACTATAAAACTTTCTTCTTTATTACTACAATTCCTGCTACCAATATTCCTAAGCTTACTATAGCAATAACTATTAATGTTAACTGTCTGTTTGCACCAAATGGTACAACAAATGTTAATACTTCTGCTCGTCCAGTATCCACCTCTTCTATATTTTTAAGTGTTGATGGATATGTATTACCTGGAATTTCTACTACTTCCTTATTAGAAGTATCTTCATAATATGGTCTTCTACCATTATCTATAGTTAATCTTATAACTTCTGCTATATTCTGTATTTCATCAGCATTTGATGTATCTTCTGTTCTTGCAATAACTCTTGTAAGAGTTAAGACATCAGTTAAGTTTATTTTATCATTTCTTGCTAATTTTGCTTTTACACCATTTAAATCTGTAACCAAAATTTCGTCTATAGTTTTATTAGCTTCGTCAAATGCTCCTGCCTCTAATAAAGTATCTCTATAAGAATCTGGAAGGTTCTTATTTTCTCTCTTGCTTGCAAGAATTTGCCACAAGTCATTATTGCCTTCTATTCCCCATTCTGATACAGAATTGTTTCCTGTTGCAGTTGTATTATTTATCGTTACCTTTCCATTTGCTTTGGTAAGTTCTACATCATATTGTAATACATTTGGCACATATTCAATTACGCTAGTAGGCTCAATTCTATTCATTGTACTTCTATCTTTAACTACACCTGTAACATAATATGATTTTTCGTTATAGTCTACTTCACTATGGTTTCTTATCTCTAAAGTATATCGTACATTTAAAGTTGAACCATATAGTAAGTTTTCATCTACAGTACCTTGTACTAATCCAGTAGATACCATATTTCCTCTATCATTATATTTGTTTTCTTTCCATGTTAAGTTTGAGGTTGATTGGTTTGTATCAAATATCGTTGTACCATCTGTTGATGTCAATTTAATATGTGATACATTTTTTCCTAGTACAATCTTTGTTCTTGGTCTTTCTATAATACCAAAATCCACATTTTGTACTTTATATGATGTTTTTTCATCCTTTAAGTACTCTATTTCCATCGCCATTTTAGCTGTATTTGCAGTCATATACGTTTTCTCTGCTAACGTTTCCAATAAATCAGAATTATTTGTTCTTGTTGCATTTAGCACTTTTGCAATATCATATTTGTAATCTTTACTATAAGAATTTACTACTTGTCTTCTACCTTCATAATCATCAACCGCATCATTCTTACGTGGTGAGGTATTATTATACCAGTATAAATCTTTGTAATCTCCTTCTGTATAAATTGTAGATTTATAGTCTTGACCTGTATACATTTGATTATTCTTTTGAGGATTTATTAAGCACTCCTTATCACCATAAGTAAATTTAATTAGATAATCTCCTGGAATATATCCTGATAACGTGTAACTTCCATCTTGATTACTTCTTGTCTCTACTTTATTTAAAGTATCAACATCTTCATTGTTTTGGCAAAGTAATTCTACTTTTACTTTATTTACAATATTTTCTCCACTTGTATATTGTCCATCACCAATTCTTTCATTATTATTTAATTTATCTTCAAGTGGTGAATCCTCGAATACAGTACCTGATATTGTTCTTGGTGTATCATCTCTTATAAGTTTTAAGCCAGGTGCAACATCTGCATCATCCTCAAATACTGCCATACTACGTTTTGATTTTTCGTCTCCTTTTAGGCTTTGGTAAGCATCTGTCTTAGATTGTTTTACAAAGTTTTGAACATTAGAAGATGTTGGGTTCATGTTGTCTGGTGTTGAGTCGCAGTCTATTAATCCTGCATTTTCTCCTGCATTTGCCATTACCCTTCCCTCTGTATCTTTTCTTGTATCTGTGTATGTGTTCTTATATCCTGCAATTTCTGCATAATTTTCTTCGGTTGTTTCACCTTTCGATAATAGTTCTCTTAAGGTGTCATATGAAACTTTATATTGCATAAAAATCCATTTTTTATCTGTTATTCCTACATTTGATAAACTTGTTGTATGTATTTTATTATATGTCTTACCATTTCCAGATACACTACCTGAAGAACTCCAATTTATGGCTTTTCCATTTTCGTCATAAGAATTTACTAATTGATATGATGTATCTGCATAGTCATTCAAGTCTAGTACATATCCCGTAATTTTACCAACTGATTGGTTCTTTATTTGTATTTTATATGTTACATATACTTGTAATTTATCTGGATCAGAATCATATTGTGCAGCTGATTTATATTGTAAGTCTGTTTTTCTTAGTTCTCTTTCATAATCTGGTATATCTGTACCTCTTATCGTTACTTCAAGATCTTCTCCTGCGCCATTATATTCATATGTATGGCTTTTTCCATTTATTGATACATCAACTTTTACTAAGTCTTTTCTTAAGTTTAAGTCAAATATATCTCTTTCTTTAATACCTAAATTGATATTTTTTAATTCATCTGTTGTATTATTTTTTCCATATGTCTTTTTATTGTTTGGTCCATCAGGGCCAGTATATGCATAAATGTTAAATGCACTATTTGATGTATCTGTCCATTTTGGAACAGTATGATTTGCGTTTACTGGAGTAAATTTATTATTAAATGTACGTCTTTCATTTAATCCTTCTGTTGCATATGATCTAAATTTTGCTGCTGCTGATGTTTCATTATACGTTGTTGCCTCATAAATCTGTCCATTATATTTAAATCTTATATAATAATTATATGCCTTTGTACGATGTTTAAACTCGTATTTTCCGTTAGAATCTGTATATTTAGTTTCTAATTCTTGGTTGTTATCTGCTCGGTACAGTTTTACTTCTATTCCTTCTACAACTTTATCTCCACTATCATAATATCCATTAGGTGGCCCATTTGCTTTTCCTGTTTTAGCATCTAAGAATACCATACCACCTATATCTATATAACTTTCATTATATACATACACATTTGTGTCGTCATCTAAGTTTACATTTATATTAGTAACATCTGGATATGTTGTTCCATTTATTGTTGCATGTCCTGCAATGTCGAATCCATAAGGTACATATACTTCTTTTATTGTATAATCCCCTATTAATACTTCGTCTAATAGTAAGTGACCACTACTATCTGTTGTTCCAGAGTATTGTTTTTTACCATCACTCCATAATTCATACTTAGCACCAGGTACACCTACATCAGGTAAATATTTGTCTCTTTTATATATATTTAATTCTATTATTCCTAATGCTCCCGGAAGATTAACATAATCTGTGGTTGTTGAAGAATCTGTTTCATTTCCCCAACATTCTAATACTTGGCAACTTGCAGGATTCCAACATCCATATCCTCCATGTGAACCTGCTGTCGCATAACAATGCAATTCATATCTATAGTATCCTGTTACATATACTGTTCCTGAAACGTTTACCCTAACACCTTTTATTTGCTTTACTCCTGTCGACTTTTTAAGATATATATAAAAATCGCCTCCGTCTGTTATGTTGCTTACACTGTAGTTTCCATTTGAAGATGTAGAATTATTCTTAAGTGTAACTGAACCTTTATCTGTACTTATAACTACTGATGATATATTTCCAGAATAACTTACATTATATGGTCCTACCTGATAAGTTGTGTCATTATATTTCTTCCAACTAACTTCACCTGTATTTGAACTAATACTTGCAGCAGTTCCACTTGTACCAACTGTATTTAGTAAAGTTCTACTTGTAATTGAATAATAGTGTGAGCCCCCAGATGCTGAACCACATAATGGTTTTTTCCCTTGTTGTGTACAGTTGTATGGCTGTGAAGGATCATATTCAATTAGATTATCAAATATGATATTAAGCCCACTTTGTCCAACATAATATGCATATGTTTTATTCGCGCCAAAGAATAAATAATAAGCTACTATTAAAAGCATACATATTAATATTCTTTTTAGTATTTTCATTTTTTTCCCTCCTTTCTTTATCTATACTTTTTTATTATAAATAACCCACTTCCGATTATCGCTAATAAAGCAATAATTCCAATAATATTCAATACAATTCTACCTGTACTTGTTCCTATTATTAATTGTGCATTAGCTGTATTATTTTGCATATTGCTATCTTGTACATTATTAGAATCTGTAGCATCAACTGTAACAATATTATTTGTTATTCCCAGATTATCATTTGTTAATTTTTTTGTTGCTGTTAATTTGATAGTTCTTGTTTGTCCTACTTCTAGTTCAGTTAAATTTGTATAATGTATTTTTCCGTTTTCTTCATACCAGCCAGTACTTGCTGCTACATCTAATTTTAGGTCTGCTGGTAATTCATCTACCAATTCTGAAATATATGCTTTAGATTCTCCATTGTTTGAAACTTTTATGTTGTACTCTATAGTTACTTCTGTTCCAACCAAATTTTTGGCTGCAACTTCTAATTTTCCTATCTTTGTACCTTCGTCATATGTATAATTCTGTTCTTTTCCTTTTGGATTTACAGTTTTTATCTTACTTAATGTCTTTTCTACTGCCACATCAAAATTTCCTAATTTTATTAATCCCATATTTATAGAATTTATATTGCTATCTGAGATCTCAATAATGTCTGTCATTCCAACATATTCTACTGCACCATTTATCGTTGCAGTTGCAGAAATTGCTTTAGAATTTAATGTATCTGCAACACCATCTTTCTTATAATTAGTTATTTTATATATGTTTTTATCATATTTAAATATCACTATATATTTACCTACTGGTAAATTAGTTAATTTATAGCCTGTCGCTGTAGATATTGCTCTAATCTCTGCTCCTGTAGAATCTTTTACTAGTTCTGATGTAGTAGCATCTACTACCATAACTTCAACTCCATCCATTAGCGTCTCCGAAGTATCCATTGCACCATTTTCATTAGCATCTAGCCATATAGCACCATTTATACTATATGTATTATTAGGATTTTCTGGTTCTTCTGGATTCGTTGAACCATTATTATCACTTTTACCAAAATGTTGTACTTCGTTTGAAGTTGCAGATTTTACAGAATCTCCATATACACGAGCAATATTTGTTAATGTTGTGTCTTGCTCTAATTCTTGAACAGTTACTGTAATTGTAATATTTATAACAGCACTAGGTGGTAATATAGTAGGAATTCTTAATTCATTCTTTTCTTCATCATATTTAGGAAAAGCTTCACTTGTATCAGTCGTGTTTGAATCTCCTATATCTATAGTTTGTGACAAATCATATTCTTCATTGATTTCTGTAAAATCATCATGTTTTCCATCTAAATTTATATATCTATTATATTTCAATGTTTCTGCTATAACTTCCTTAGGAAATGTATCTACTATATATATTTGTGAATATACCTTATCACTCTTATTTGTAACTTTTATATTGTATGTAATTTGGTCTCCCTCTTTTACTTCTTGATTTGCTGTTGGAGAATCTTTTTCGATTGTTACTTCTGCTACTTCTATCTTATTCTCTGCAATATTTGATCTATATATTTCGTCTCCAACGAAAGTATTTGCAACTATATTAATAGAAGTATTTGTGTTATTTACTTCTGTTACATTTGCAAGAAAATCAAATTCAGCATGTTGACCGCTTTTTAAAGTTTTCATTTTAAAAGTTAACAAATTATTTTCGTTAATTTCTATACTTGTGTTATCTTCATCTTGTGTTCCAATCCCATTATAAATTACTTTAGGATCTGTTGCTAAAATCTCCTTTGGTATTTGTATAGTTGTCGTTAAGTCTGTAAGATCTTCATTCGTTAAATTATCTATAATTAATGTATATGTATATGCATTACGTTCAACCACATAAGTTCTTTTTACAAAAGATAGTTCGGTCTTTATTTTAGCCTTTGTAATAGTGTTTACTAATTGCTTTGAACTCTGCTCAACTCCATTTATCTTTAATATGAAATTTGTTGTTATTGTTTTTGTTTCTTCATCGTTTGCTAAATTTTGCACTCTTACATTATATTCTATTGTTTGTGTTTCACCTTTATCTAGTTTATCCACAACAAGTTCTACCATCTTTTTATCTGGTCTTTCTGTATATACTCCTACATATTCTCCTACTGTGTTATCTCCATCTGGGTCAGAATATGGACTGTCGTTTTTTTCAAGATAAACTAATCCATCTGGTATTGGCATTTCTATAGAAATATTTTCTACACTACTAGAACTATTATTGGTAATATCTACTTTAAAATTAATTACTTCTTGTTCATGTATTTGCGCATTATCTTCTAAAGTTATATCTCCTAATCTTGGAGTAATTTGCATATTAATAGAATTATTAGCCATAACAGTATTATTATCTTTGGCAATATTGTTAATAATGCTAGGAGTTTCAAAGCCTAGAGTTTGTGTGTTTTCTAATTCTTGTTCGTTAATATTATATTTTACTGTATATGTTGCATAAGTTTTTAAGTTTGGCTGTAAGTTACTTGGGATTTTTAAATTAAACTCAAACCCCAATTTATTTCCAACACTAATGTTATTATCTAATACTATTTTAAAAGATTTTATATTTTCAAAATTTTCTACTTGCTCCTTCCAAGAAGAACTATCTTCTGTAGGTTCTGTCTCTTCAGAATAATAAATCTTTCCAGTTATTCCATATGCTTTTATTGCTTCTGTTAGTGTTGTTGTAAATGTACTTCCTAGGACTTTTCCATTTATATCTTTATTGTTTTCAAATGGAATCCTTCCTAAAATTCTTAAATTACTAATATCGCTTTGGTAATTATTAACAATGTTAGTATTAATCTTTGCTATTTTTTCTGCTGATTCTATCTCTAATTGTCCTGTAATAGCGTTTTCGTCCAATGTTCTTTTGGTTTCGCTTCCGTTATAGCCACTTAATTCGCTTATCGTAATTAATCCTGATTTTGCAACTATATTAAATGGTACTTCTATACAATCTTTTCCTTGTAAACTATATTCTGTAGATTTAGCTAAATCATTTGAATATGTTAATTTAAAAGCACTTGCTTTAGTACTAACCGTATCTTTTAATCTTATTACTGCCGGAATTATTATTTTTGTTCCTTCTTGTATTCCTAACTTATAATTAGTTTCTTCACCAGTTAATTTTAAAACTAATACTCTACCATTTTCCTCTAAACGTGCATACTCAAATTTTAGCTCTTCATTATATACTAAAGAAATTTCTCCTGTGTTTATACTTTCTATTTCTTCTGGTAATGTAATCCTTATTTCTGGATTTTTAAATAAGTCATATTTATTGCTATTAGTTACTAAATTTAATGTTAAATTCACATTGTTATCTACAAAAGGCATTAGTTCTGTATTATCCATTTGCAAATCTATTTTTGTATATGTTTCATTTAAATTTAATAAGCTTTCATATTGTTTTGTTAAATTAATTTTTTCTTTTATTGCATAAAACTCTTTTGTTTGATTAATATTATAATTTAACTTTGCATCTATTACTTTATAATTTCTTAGTTCTAGAACGCCTTCAACTTGAGGTTTGCTAATTTCTATTCTTATATTAGTTTGGGCATTTTGATATATTACTTCTAATTCTCCATTACTATTTTTAGCTGTGTTTTTATTTATAGTAGCAATCAGATTACTCTTACTATCGTACACATTTATATAACCTTCTGTGCCAAGAACTTTTTTAAATAATTCTTCTTTTACAGCTAATGATTTATAATATATTTTGTTTGTTAAAATTTCGTACCTATCTGTTACAAAAGAAGGTTCCATAGTCATTATATTAATGCTATTATTTGTATCTTTGTTGTTTATATTTAGCCTATAGTTTAAATTATAGCCTGTTTCATTATAATTATCATAAAGAAAGCCTTTATTTATAGTATCTGTTGTAAATATATCTGCAGTAATATTATCTCCTACTTGTTCTGTGAATTCATAATTGTTTTTATTTTCTTTAGAAATCACATCTACTTTTGAATATAATTTCATATCAGCTTTAACATAAGTCGTTACTTGTAGTTTGTTTTTTAGTAATTCATTAGTATTCTGATCATAAATGTATGTAAGTATATATTCATCTAATGCGCCATAGAAGGCAATCTCTTGATTTTCATTTACATTATTATTTACAGCAATCTCTATGTTCCCTGTATTTTGATCATATTTATAATTATTTGTACCAAAATTTTTACCAAACTCATCTCCATTTGTACCTTTTGTACTGTTAGCAAATACTCTTACTTCTGAAGGTAATACATTGTTAACTTTAGGTGCTGTAATGCTTAATTTAGTTTGCTCTATAGGGCTTTTTCTTTCTATCTCTTTTATATTTATCTTTTGTTGTATTAATGTCCTTTCTCCAAATGGTAAAACATTCGTAATATTTGATGTCAACTCAAAATCAGTATTTAAATTCCATTTAAGTCTAATTTTTAATTCTTTTTTAACCTCTATATTTTTACCGCTATCATTTATATATATAGCTTTCATATTAACAGTTGTTTCTTTATCCAAATAATCTAATCTTAAATTATCATTTTTTTGCATAGTTAATGGTATCTCTAATGTAGTTACATCATTTATGTCGCTTAAATTTATAGTGTTATTTTCTATACTTTTAATCATTTCATTTTGTATTGTTTGCATACCAAAGTTAGGCTCATTAATAGATATCTGCATATTCGTCAAATATCCTGCACCCACATTTATCTCAATTTTTAGTTTTGCGACACTCTCATCTACAATTTCTACACTATGTTTTCTCTCTTGATTCTCCCCAAAATAGACATCAAAGTTTACATTTCTGTTATTGGTATTGTTTCCTTGTTTTTCTAAGTCATCTATAGCAGCATAAGCATTAGTTGGTATTAAAATGATTTCACTTATCATAATAACAAAAACTATTAGAACTGCTATTAATTTGTTACAACTGTTATTTTTGGTTTTCATGTTTTACCTCCTATTTTTGTATATACCATTTTTCTTTTATAAAATACATACTATATTATTATATAATTATAGCCACCCCTTTTTTATAAGTAAATATGCCCTCCTTCTCATTTTTTTCATATAACCACTATCTCTCTACGGCTCTTCATTTTACATTTTAATATTATTTTTTCTTTACATTTATTTCTTTAGTATTTTTGTCTTATGAAATTTTATAGACACATAAAAAAAGAGCAAAAATTTGCTCTTTTTTTGTTTTTATACTAACTTCACTATATTAAACTGACTTTTACTATGGTAAGTATTTTGCTGGGTCAACTCTTTGTGAACCATTTACCCTTACTTCGAAGTGTAAATGTGCTCCACCCTTAGGGTTACTTGGTGTTGGTCTTGGACTTACGTTTCCAGTATTACCTACTGTCATTATTTGTTGCCCTTGTGATACTCTTTGTCCTTCTTTTACTAATCTACTTCCCGGCTTACCATGGGCATATAATGTTATATTACCATCATCATGTAGTATTGCTATATATTCTCCGTAACTTCTGTATTTCCCTATTAAATTTCCATTTAAATCGTAATTTGGAATTGTTCCTGTTAATGTTTCTGAAATAACTACTGTTCCACTTTTTGCTGCTACTACTGGTTTTCCATAGTTACCTCCAAAATCTGCTCCGCCATGACCAGAATATCCATAAAAACCACATGTTATATTAGCCTTGCTTAACCCTGGAATTGGACATATATATCCTTTTGAACTAGTCCCACCTGAACCGCTGCTATTACTTCCGCCAGACGAACTATTTCCATTGTTGCTTGAATTGTTATTATTGTTGTTTTTATTTGCATTTGCTATTTCTTCAAGTCTTTTATCTATAGCTGCTTTATCTTTTTCGAATTGCGCTAAGTCTGCTTGTAGATCCTTTGCTTCCCCTTCTAAATCATCTATGTATTTTTCTTTTTCTTGTTTAGTAGCATTTAGCTCTTGAGTTTTTACTTCTTTTTCACTTTTTAATGTTTCTACTTCGGCTTTATCATTTTCTAGCGATTTCTTAGTTTCTTCTATCTGTTTTTGCTCATTTTGAATCTGTTCTAGTAAATCTAAGTCATAAGAAGCTAATTCTGATATTAAATAATAATTAGATATAAACTCAGTTAAACTAGTAGAAGATAACAATAAATCTATGTAAGATACACTTCCATTCTCGTAAATTGTTACTAATCTTTCATCTAATAATTTAGAATTCTCATCATATGCTTTTTGTTGTTCTTCTAATTTCTTTTCGTTTTCACTTATGTTAGTGTTTAATGTATCTAACTTATCATTTAATGAATCTATAGAACCTTGATATTCATCTATCTTTGTTTGAATATCATCAACTTGTTTTTCTGTATCTGTTTTGGTTGTATTTACATCATTTAATTGTTCTTTTGTTTTATCTATTTTATCTTGCAAATCTTGTGAATCTTGTGATGAAACTCCTAAAGATATATTGGTCATAATCATTATTGCTACTATTATAATAGCCAATATCTTTCTTAACATTTGTTTCATATAAATTTCTCCTTTATAAGTATTATATTGCTTTATTTTGTACTTTCTTTTAATATTGCAACTAATAACTCATTTTCTTGTATCTTAAATGTTTTGCCTTTGTATGTATATTCTTCACCTGTCTTATATACTAAATATCCTGTATTCATCAATTTCTGAGATATTAGACTTAAAAATGTTATAGAATCTTCTTCTGACAAATTTAATTTCATTCTGACCTCATAGAATGAAAATTTTATGATTTCTCTATTCTGTGCTAGTTTTGCATTTAAATAATTATCTACAAATTCTAACGTCATATAAGTACTCCTTATCTTTTTGCCATAATATTATCACATTTTTATTTTATTGTAAATCTATTTTTGATACCATTGTATTTTTCATAAAAGATTTATATAATATCAAAAAAGCACTTTACAAAAGTGCTTTTTATTTT
>OHKU01000252.1_pt1 | contig 31342 bp, 39 predicted proteins | sample 1568911 | NCBI WGS metagenome assembly OHKU01 (sample SAMEA3879574, study PRJEB24766) | human gut metagenome | biome: human-associated habitat; feature: feces | place: USA | collected 1985/1987
CCTTTACTAATTGTTCTAGTTTTTCTTTTTCATCTATACATGTATCAACATCATATTTTTCTTTTATAAGCCGTATTTTAATTGCATCTAATAAACTCATTTCATCTTCAATAACTAAAATTTTCATAATATCAACATTTTAAGTATATAGTTTTTTTATTAAATAGAAATTAAATTTTCATTTTTTCTTCTATAAATTGTTTCATATCTGTTGGTAAATAATCCATAGAATTCATATATTTGATTTTATAATAATACATACTCATATCTGAAATAAATTCTTTTGCATTTGAATATGATGTGTCATTAAGTGGTCTATTTTCATCATTTACATATTTAGTATATAAATCTCTTACATCTAAACTGTTTGATAAATATTCTCCATTTGAGATGTTATACATTTCATCATAATAGTAAGTAAGTTGTTTTATAAGTTCTGACTCATCAGAATTACATTTTATATCTATAAATTGTTTTGTTGGAATAGGTCCGAAAATAATTGAATTACTTTCTTCGTGAATACTATTGTATGTTTCATCATCTAAATACATGATTTTAATTTTGTATTTGAATAAAGATGGAACATTATTGTAAATATTTTTTATTTTATTTTCTGTTGATTCTTTATTACATGTATTTTCTATTTCAATTATTGTACTATCATATTTTATTTGTTTTGAATTGATGTTTCTATAATTAAATGTAGATGTATTGAAATCTGAATATAGAGTAGTATCTTTTTTAAATGATGCGTTAGAATTTGATATGTATTCTGGAAATTTTTCTTTTGATTCTGGATTAGTAGTAAATCCATATGAAATATATCCTAATTTATCAATATTTGGAATTGTTATATTGCATGAATCGTCATTATTATAGATTTCACAAGTTTTTTTATCAAATTCTATATTGCCTTCTCCTGTAAATGTAACTGTTATTGTTTTTTTCGTTATTGCATATAAGTTTTCATTTTTATCCACTTCTAAATAAGGATAATTATTATATATGGGTATAGTATCATTAATATTTCCCCAGCCAATAAATTCATAACCATCTTTTGTTACCGGTGGTTGTTTTACTTTGCATTTTTTTTGGGTATTATAAATTGTACAAGTTTCTGTTGTTGTTTTATTTTCATTAAATGTAACTGTTATATCTTTTTTTGTAATTGCGTATAGAGTTTTTTTAGTATTTACTTCTAATTCAGTTTCTTCTTTATAAGTTGCTTCTTTTGCGTCTTTATTTTCACTAAAACCAAGGGTATCAAAATCATCTCTATCTATTTTTGGCAATTGTATTTTGCAAGATGTTTCATCATTAAATAGTGTACAATAGGCACTCGTAATGTTTACATTTGAACCATTTGAAGAGAATGTTACTTCTATTTCTTTTTTTGTTATTGCATATAGTGTTATATCTTCTTTTAATGTCAATTTGCTTTTAACTTTATATTTCGCTACTTTTGAATCTTTATCGTTGCTAAATCCAAGAATATTCCATCCGTATTTAATTATGTTTGGTAATTGTATTTCACATGTATCATTATTTGGTTCTATAAAACAATGCATTTTATCTCTTTCAATTGCATTTGCACCATTTTTAATAAATGTTATAAATATCTCACGTGCATATACTGAATATAGTGTTATATCATTTGAAATATTTACTTCTTCATTTGGCTTATATTTTACCATTTTTTCACTTGCTTGATTATTCCATCCTCTAAATGAAATGTCTTCTTTATTTGGAAGTTTTACTTTACATTTCTCTGCTTCATTATAAATATCGCAAGATAAAATATTTTTATCATTTTTATCTATTAATGTTACTTCTGCTTTTCTTTTAGTTATTGCATAAAGTATAATGTCATTATTAATTTTTATTTTTTCTTTTGATGAGTACTCTTTTTTGGTATCGTTTCTTTTTGTTGAAAATCCAATAATTTCATATCCTTCTCTTTTAATTTCTGGTAAATTAACTTTGCAAAAATTGTCTTTTGTTGTACATGAAAGAACTGTATCTTTTATATTTGATCCATTTGATTTTATAGTAACTGTATATTCTTTTAGTGTTTTATTACTTTTAGTATTGTTTAAAAATATAAGCATTATGATTACAAAAATTATCATTATAAGTATGAGTATTATTTTTATTTTTTGTTCATTTTTATTATCTTTCATGATATCACCTATTTGTATATATTATACTATTAAATTAATATTTTTTTAATTGTTTTGTTTTTATAGTTTAGTAATATATACTGAAAGTTTACACTATACATATAATTAGAATAATAGAGGTGATATTGATAATAAATAAATATATAAAAATTAAATGTTTAAGAAGAAATACTCTTGATATTTATAAACATAATATATGCATTTATGACAAGTGTAATAAATTAGTATTTAAGGGTGTTACAAATGAAATGGGATATGTATGCTTTAAACCGAGTTGTTATGGAATATATAAAATTGTTGCAACTGAAAAATGTACTAGGTTAAAAATACTGAAAGTTGTTTGTTTTAATAAAGATTTTTGTGACACTTTAATATTTACATTTGATGAGATTAAGAAATATCATTTAATAAATTTTAAGTTAGTAGATAAATATTATGGTCTACCAATAGAAAAATGAGAGTTAATTTTATGGCGAAAGATCACTTAATACCTATTACTAATGGAGTTGGTAGTAAGGAACTTCTAAGTGGAAGTTATGATGTGTCTGCAAATGTTTCTGGTTATGATAATTCTAGTATTAATCCTAAGATATTAAATGTCTTGAATAATGAAAATACTTATAATCTTACTATTGTTGCATCAGGTACTCTTACTATTCATGTATCTGATGATGGGACTAGTATAGGTGTTCCGATTATTGGTGCTAAGTTTTATAGAACTGATAATGTGGGTGAAGTTGTTACTTCAGATGATGAGGGTAATGCTGTTTTAAATAATGTACCATTTAATGTAACAGCTACATCACCAATTGTTTATTTTATACAGACTGCTTCTGATGGTGAACATACTTTTAGTGAGGAAGTGCATAGTGCTACTATGAATGCTCAAACTGTAACAATTGAAATAAAAAATGAAGATGCCATGATAAGAAATTTTATTTTAACCGATGCTAATTATAGTGGTATGAAAATTGAAGATGGTAGTATTACATTGATGGAGCAATAACAAAACTCAACTATTGTTGAGTTTTAGTTTATTTTTTGTTTTTTCTTTAGTGCTATATTATTAATTATTATAAACAATATAGAATAGCATATTAATATTAACATGTTAAAGAATAATGGTTTTAGTGAATTTAAGTTAAGTATTTCTATAGTTGCTAATTTGTCATTTGTTATTGCATAATAATATGTTGGTAAGATTTTTGATATTCTTAATACTGAATTTGGCAACCATTCTAGTGGTATAAAACTTCCACATAGGAATGCAGAACCAAGTGCAACTACATTTACTACTCCACTAATTGCTCCTTTATTTTTTATTAGTGATGAAATTAATAATGCTATTGTTAATGATGTTATTGTAAATATCAATACATTTAATATATATATTAAGCCCCTTGTCTGTAATAATATATCGCCAAGTAATATTATTCCTAGTAATACATATAGTATCCAAACTATTATTGAGTATAACAAACTTGCAAATAATATTTGTTTGCTGTGTTCTTTATAGTTCATACTGCTAATTATAGTTCTTTTTCTGACTGTTTCGTTGTTGAAACTATTTAATACTAAGCACACTATATATATTATTACTGCCATAATGCTATAACTTGCAAAGTTAAAATATCTAGAAACTTTTAATAATTTATTTGTATCTAATTTTGTTGTTGTTTGTATATTTGATTTTTTAGTTAATGTATTATTTATGGAATTTATTATTTCTTTTTCGTCTTTAATTTCATTTGCATATATATTTTGTATTTTAATATAATTTTTTAAAATCATTTCTGCAAGTGAAGAATTATAATCTTTGGAACTTTTTATATTTATAGTAGGATTTTTGCCTTCTAAAACGTCTTTTCTATAATTTTTTGGTATATAAATTATATAATTTACATCTCTATAAAATAATGCATCATTTATTGCCTCTTCATCATTTTTTATTTCTTTTATGTTTGTATTTTCATTAATATAATTTATTAAATTTTTGGTAAGTCCTTCTTCTTTATCATTATTTATAATTAATATATCTGGTTTTTTATCTACGTATGTGGTTGCTGTATTGTTAGTTTGAAGATTTATACCTCCAAAAATAATAAGCATAGATGTGTATAGAATTATTGTTCCTTTGTATTTTTTTACTACTTTCCAAAATGTTTTAAATACTGTCATATTTTTGCCTCCTTAAACTTTCATAGGATATAATTATCATAATTAAGGAAAATACAAGTAAGCTTATTATGTTTGAGTAAAATCTATTTAAAGTGTCGTAATAATATAATGAATAAAAAGCATCTGTTATCATGTTGGCTGGATTTAGAATGTTTAATATAGGAATATTTTTGTCAATAACATATTTTGTTGTAATGCCCATCATTCCTGATAGTGTAGACCATAACATAGTTATTGCTATTAAGATACCTGTTTTTGCGTTCTCATTTGTTTTTAACATAGTTGATACGCCTAATCCTAAGGTTAAACTTGCTAATGATCCGATTGCAATAAGTAATATTACATGCATTATGTCACTTCCATAATCAACCTTAAGTACAAATATAGTATATACCAGTAATATTAGTAAACTTAACATTTGAACAATATAACTTGCTAATAAACTGCCTAACAATAGTTTTCCTTTTCCTACTTTTGATACAGCCGTTCTTTTTCCCACACTATTCATATTAGCGAGTTTATAATTAACTACATTCATGGATATTAATGCACCATATAAAACTGCCATAGCAACAAGAGTATAATATTCAATCATAGTATAACTTAGATTTTTATTAGAAATATCTTTTAATGTTGCATTGCTATTATTTAGTAACAATGCAATTTTGTTATATATTGCTGTATAGTCGATATTACCTTTTTCTGTTTCTTTTTTAACAAGTGTATTTATGACTTCTTTTTCTCTTTCTATTTCATCTACTATGTTTCTTAGAATTGTTTCATTTATTCCACTTGAATTAACTATAATGTCTATATTGTTTTCATTAAATTTTAAGTATCCAGTTATTTCTTCATTTAAAAGCATTTTCTTTGCTTTTGATATATCAGTATATGTAATATTAAATATTTTGTTTTTGTTATTATCATCACTTAGTGTTTGCATAGTTTCTTTAAATATTTTATCGTTATCAAATTCATCACTATTAATGATTGCAATATCTATAATACTTAGTTTTTCACTTTTTTCTATATTAGAAAAAGCCATATTAAATAAAGTCCCTAATAATATTGGAAAGGCAAAAGTCCAAAATATTAAACTTTTATTTTTTAATAATATTTTTAATGAATATTTAAAATTATGATAAAACATTAATCTCTCAAGCCCTTTCCTGTTAGTTCTAGAAATACATCATTTAATGTAGGACGTTCAGAAAATATACTATTATAAGAAATTTTGTGTTCTTTAAAATAATCAATAAGTTCGCCTAAGTTATTTTTGCCTTTTTTGTATACTATGTGTAACACATTTTCTGATATAAATGCATCATCTACTGTGTTAAATTTTTTTATATCGTTAATTAAATCACTTTTTATATTATTTACTTCTACTGTTATTTTTTCTTCTATATTTGCCATTTTCTTTAATTCATCACTAGTTCCTTGTGCTATTATTTTACCTTTATCTAAAATGATAATTCTATCACATAATATCTCAGCTTCTTCCATATAATGTGTGGTATAAATAATAGTTGCTCCATTATCTCTTAATTTTTTTATTCCATCTAATATATTGTTTCTACTTTGTGGATCTACTGCTACTGTGGGTTCATCTAAAAATATCAATTTTGGTTTGTGTGCAATACCACAGGCAATATTTAATCTTCTTAAAAGTCCTCCTGATAATTGTTTTGGATAAAACTTTTTAAAATCTTCTAATCCAACTAGGTTAATTGCATCTTCTATATATTTTTGTCTTAGGTTTTTATCGTTTATGTATAATCCACAAAAATAATCTATATTTTCATATACAGTAAGTTCTTCAAAAACTGCTATTTCTTGAAAAATTACTCCTATTTTTTCTTTTATATCGTATGAGTCTGGTTTCATTTCTTTATCAAATATAATTATATTTCCTTTTTCATAATTTAATAATGATAGTATGCAATTTATTGTGGTTGTTTTACCACTACCATTAGGTCCTAGTAATCCCAATATCTCTCCTTCTTTTACTTCAAATGATAAATTATCAATTGCCTTTATTTTTTTATATGATTTAGTTAAGTTTTTTACTTCTATTATGTTTTTCATATTGTATCCTTTCTATTTTTAATTAATAGTTTTCTCACTTATATTCTTTCCGAATCTAACACATATTGTTGTTAGATTTTGTCTTTTGGATTTATTTGCAGGATTTCGCATTTATTTTTGTTTGCAATTTCATATGCTATCTTTTTTGTATATCCCATTCTTGAAAAATATACAACTATTTCTTCTTTGCTTTTTCCTATATTTGTGTATTTATTTTCATCTACGTAGAATTTTTCTAGTTTTATTGTATCTCATTATGTCCTCCCAAATTTGACCATTTGTTATTTGGATTTTCTTTAAGCAACATATGAGCTTGAAACTCATAGGATAATAGTTTTGAAATTTCTTCATCTGTAAGATCAATTGTGTTATTTGCAACTAGTGTTGCAATTCCGTGTGTAAATATCCATATTTCTGTATGAAAATTTTCTACAACTTCACTTTTTAATTTTGTATATTTTTTTATAATGTCTAATATTTTGGTAAATTCATCTTTTTGTTTAGTAAGAGTTTCCATGAAGTTTTTGTTGTCACTCATAAATAAAAGTTGAAATAATTTATTTTCTTTTTTAGCAAAGTTAATATAATTAATACCAATTTGTTTATAAGGAAGTGGTGATGTTTCTATATCATTCATTATATATTTATAGAAATATTTGGATATCATTGTATATAATTCTTTGTTTAATTCATCTACATTTTTAAATTGGTAATATATTGGTCTTATAGATGAATTTAGTTTTTTTGCAATTGTTCTATTGCTTACTTTATCAAATCCATCAGTTTTTGTTATTTGAAATGCTACATTTAAAATCATTTCTTTTGTTATTTTAGTTGTTGTTGGTATATTATCGCCTCCTATAAAACACAAATATTGTATCATGTGATACAATATTTGTAAATATATCTACTCAAAAATCCGTAGATTTAAAAGTAGTATACATAACATTAGTTTATCTTCCTAAATATTCGACTATAATTGTTAATAAAGAATTTGTAAAATATGAGTTAGAACTTATATTACTCAAATCTGGAGTAAATAAATATATTGTTTTTTTACCTAAATTAACTATTTCATAAGTAATATTTGTATCTGCTACAGAGATAATTCCATCTGCACTTATTTCTCTTGCTATTTCTTCTGGTGACCATCTGCTAGCACCTATATATATATTATCTGTATTTAATTGTCTAAGTCCAATTGTTACAAAATCGTTATCTGGTTCAAATTTTGTGTCTGTTTTTTTGGAATATGCAGACGCAATAATACTTATTCTATAATATCCAATTTCGTTAAATTTAAGGGTTTGATTTGTTGTGTCTAGTGTAACTAAATTGGTAATATCCAACTCTTTACGATCAATAGGTAGTGGAGAATTAGTATTAACAGGTATTCCATCTTGTGAAGTTCCATCATTAAATGTCACAAAGTATGCAGAACGTGAATTTCTAGAACCACTTGGTCCAGTTGGACCTGTCATTCCTGGAAGACCACGTGGACCTCTTGGTCCGGTTGGACCAACGCAATAAATATGTCTGCATTGTTCACAATTTTCTTTTTTAGGGAGATTTTTTTTGCAATTGTTCATATATGTTCCTCCTTCAATATAAAATATGAGAAACATATAATACTGTAAATTACTTATATCTATAAATGTAGTTAATAAATTTCTATTTTTTGGTTGTTAATAGTTTTTTTGCTTTTTCTTTTCTCATTTTTTGAAATCTTAGTGCATCGTTAAATCTTTTCTTTTCATATGCATAGTTAATTAAAATTGTTGGATATGAATTTTTTATACGACGATATAAAATCGAATTATTATTTATCCATTTTAATACTTCTTTCCTTATATACTCTGTATTATCTTTGTTATTGTTTTTGATTTTATTTTTTAATTTAAATGTTACTATAAAGGATATTACATTATCTATTAAAAATAATATGAATATAATTATGGCAATTAATTGTAAAACTTTTGTTGGTAATAAGCCGATGAGGTAAGTTGTAAAAGGGTGTACAACATATATTACTAAACAACCTAAAATTCCAAATGGTATCATTGTATTTAAACACACTCTACCATTAATATTAAATTTTCTATTTGAGTAGTCCCACCATTTTGCATTAAAGATTTTTTCCATGAAATAGGATGTTAAATACTCTAGAATAGAACAGATGAATATTGTTTTTAAGAACACTGATAAGATATCAGTAGTATTATTTCCAATAACAAGTACAATTGCTAATACTCCATAACCATATATTGTGCATAGTGGCCCGATTAAAAAGCCCCTATTTATAAATCTTTTATATTGAAAGAATTTAGATATTACTTCTAGTGACCATCCCATAAATGAATAAATTATAAAATATATAAATAGTTTAGTTATGTCCATATGTTACTCCTTTTTTATTTGTTTATATTATACAATATAAATTAGTTATAATAAATATTTTTGTAAAGTGTTATTTAAGTTTATTTAAATTTTATAAATATATGATAAAATAAATTTGAAGGAGATATTATGAACTTTTATTTGGCGCAAGTTTTTGGTATATTGGCATGGATATTATTGTTTATTAGTTATTGGAAAAATGGGAATAATAAGTTATTGTATTTACAAATAATTTCTTGCTTGTTTTTTGTACTTAATTATAGTTTTTTAGGTGCAGTATCTGGTATTTTAGTTGTTTCGTTTGAAATAATAAGAGATTATTTGTATACTAAAATTAAAAATCCAATGTCAGTATTTATGTTGTCAATACCATTTTATATAGTAATATCTATATTTAGTTATGATGGCTTTTTTTCGTTGTTTTCAATTTTTGCATCTCTTTTTGATGCATATGCTTTAACTAAAAAGAATAAAAAAGTAGTTGTACTTGGAATAATAACTTATGTTTTATGGCTTATTTATGATATTAGTTATGCTAGTTATTCTACAATAATTCCTGAGATTATTTTGATATTTTCAAATTTAATAATATTAATAAATTATAGGAATGCATATTTAAATAGTAATAAAATAATATTTTCAAGGGGGTTGATTATTAATAATAAAATAATTGATGAGATTTATAAACTGGATAATACTAATTTTGATTCTGATTATAATTGGAGTAAGGATAAAAATAATAGTATTATTAAGAATAATAAAACTGATTTTATATTTATTAAAATTGATGATGCTATAATAGGATATGTGCATATTATAAAGATTACATATGATAAATATTATGAAATGGTTCATTGTAAGAGGTATGTGGATATAGATAGTATTGATATAAAAAGATTCAGTAAGAAAAGGAGTAATTATATAAATATTAATACTATTGCAATACAAAATAATTATCAAAATAAAACGACAGTGGATCTTGTTTCTTATGAAATTAAGAAATATTTGAATGAAAAGAATAGAATGGGTTATAAAATTAAGGGTATTGTGGGTATTGCAACATCTGAATTTGAAAATGAAATATTTTGTAATATGGGGTTTGATAAGATTACTATAAATGTTAGCAAATATTATGCTTATTGTTTAAAAATAAAATAGGAACTAATTATTCCTATTTTTATTCGCTTCTTAAAGATTCTACTGGATCTTTTTTGCTTGCTAATTTTGCTGGTATTAAACCGGCAATAATTGTTAATATTACGCTTATCATGATAAGTATAATAGCACCGTTTAGTGGTAGTTGAGTTATATTGCTAACACCTGTTAATTTTTTTATTATTATGTTTATTGGGATATTTAATAATACTGTTATAAGTATTCCAAACATACCTGAAGTAAAACCTATTATTAAGGTTTCTGCATTAAATACTCTTGAAACATCTTTTTTACTTGCTCCTATTGCTCTTAGTATTCCTATTTCTTTAGTTCTTTCTAAGACAGAAATATAAGTAATAATACCTATCATTATACTTGATACTACTAATGAAATAGATACAAAGCTTATAAGCACATAACTAATTATGTCTACTATATCTGTTACGGATGACATAAGCATTCCAACTACATCATTATAATTAATTACATTCGCTTCTTTTGAGTTTTTTCTTTGTTGTTCATTGTAATCATTTATAATGTTCTTTATAGCATCTTTAGATTCGAAATCTTTAGCATATATGTATATTCCACTTGGATTATCTAAATCTATACTTCCTAATTTCTCTAATACTTTTTCATAGGTAAGTGAATAACTTTCCTTGTATTTTGTAATAACTTCTGCTAATTCTTCTTGATTTAAACTGCTTAGATACATTTGTTGTTCAAAACTTAAATCATTAATATTAAATTCTTCATCGCTAAATTCTAATCCAGTTATTATATTTATTTCTGGATTTTGCTTTTGTTCTTTAATTATTTGTGAATCCTCTACTTTTTTAAGTACATGTTTTTCAAGTGAATCTGTATATAATATTCCACCTAGTGTACTACTAGTAACTGCTGAATCTTTATTTGGTTTTATTATTCCCACAATAGTTATTTCTTCACTATCTTTAAGTTTTTCTCTTAAAAACTCTTCATCTTCGCTTTTATCTATCCATAATCCATTTACTTTTTCGTAGTAATCTGTATTAAGTAATAATTTAAATTTTAATCCAATAAGTTCACTATATTCATAAGAAGTATCAGTGGTTACTACTTTCTCACCTTTTCTCACTTTTTCAAACATGTCTTTTAATTCTTGTTGATCTTTTAAACCAAGTGCATATAAAACATAATCACTAATTCTATTGTTTTTGTCAACTACTAATACAACTTCATTATAATTTTTTGGCATTCTTCCACTTACTATTTCGTACATTTGATTATTTAATTCATCATTATCTATAATTTCACTAAATACATCTTTAAACATAAAGTAAGATGCTTGCATATCTGTGATGCCCATTGTAGATAGTATTGTATTAGGATTTACTTTTACAATTTTATCTTCAATATCACTTTTATATAGTTGTAATTCTATATTATATTTATAATCAATTGATGTGGTATATTTATTTATCTCTTTGTTTTTTTCAATATATTCTTTGAAAGATTTTAAATTGTTACTTTGAACTTTGCTACTCATAATTGATAATGTATCTGTCATCATATTATTGGAATATATTTTGTTAGATTGTTTTGTATTTTCGTCTTTTTTTAGTTTATCCATTTGTTCAGTCATTACGCTTGTTAGATCTACAGAATTATCTTCTATCATAAGTGGGTATGAAGTAAGGGTTTCTTCTTGTACTCTATTTATATAATTTTGTACACCGCTTGATAATGAAAGTATCAATGCAATTCCTATAATACCTATACTTCCTGCAAAGGCAGTTAATATTGTTCTTCCTTTTTTTGTCATTAAATTATTTAAACTAAGTGATAATGCTGTTAAAAAATTCATATTAGTTTTTTTGTCTTTTGTTGTTTCATTATTTTCATCTGATTTATTATATGGATTTGTATCTCCCTTAATTTCTCCATCTTTTAAATCTATTATTCTAGTTGAATATTTTTCGGCTAAATCAGAATTATGAGTTACCATAATAACTAATCTATCTTTTGCAACTTCTTTTAATAAGTTCATTATCTGTACACTTGTTTTTGAATCTAGTGCACCTGTTGGTGCATTGTTTAAATACAATTTATTTAACTTTCAAAATTCCATACTATTTTCATATCTCTTGTATTAGTTTCTTTATTATATTTACCAATATAAATTCTATCAATAAAATCTGAAACAATATCTATATCAATACAGTCGATATGTTTATATTTACCATATATAGTTTCTTTAGTTTTCAATATAGCTTTTTTATCATTGATTAATTTTAGTTCCTCTTTGATTTTAGCTGCTCTATTTTCTAACTTTTCACTATCATCTTTGTATTTACTTTTTAATATTAAATACTCATCAGTATCTAATAAACCACTGATTTTATCTTCATATAAATGTTGAAAGTATGTTTTTTTATTTTGTAATTCCTTATTAACATCAATTAATTCTTTGTTTAAACTATTTATTCTACTCTTGAATAAATCACTATCAGTATCCTTTTCTTTAAATTCTTTTAATTGTTCTTCGTTATAAAAGCGATTTAGTAATTCATTAATTTTAACTAATGCAAAATTGTTTAATTCATCCTTACTTATACTACTACGATTATCACAACTCTTGTACTTTTCTTGTTGGTCTTTGCATCTAAAATATACATGACTAGAATCTCCTGTTCTGCAGTAAATTTTTCCACAGCATTTGCAATAAAGTTTATGGATAAACGGATTATAATATCCATTTTTATTAGCACGAACTCTTTGTTTTAACCTTTCTTGAACTTTTAACCATTGTTCCAACGAAATAATTCTTTCATGTGTATTTTCAACTCTTATCCAATTTTCTTTATCTTTTTTAACTTTTTTCTTATTTTTATAACTTACATTTGTTGTTTTTGATTGAACTAAATTACCTATATATACTTCATCAGTTAGTATTTTTTTAATCATTTGATCACACCACTTACATTTTTTTCTGATGTTTTTTTCATAATCAATTATTTTTTTCTCATCATTAGTTATTTGAATAACATCAAAATAATATTTTTCGTGTTCTATATTATTTTCTAATAATATATCAAATTGATAATTAATTGTATGTTTTCTATCTAACACTTCCACAACTGTCGCTATACATGTTGTATCAAAAGGAATAAGATCATCCTTTCTTAATAGTGTCCATTTTTTTACATCAAAATTATTATAATCAATATCATTATCAGTTGTATAATATATTTTCATCTTTTTTTCGGAATAATTTTTTAAATATAATTTGCATTTATTATCAAAATTCTTTTTGTCTTTAGAAAATATATTATAAGAAATAAGATTATGCAGTATCTCCCTACTTTCATTAATATAACTTATATCAATTTTATAAAGACCTGCTTTTTCAATATAATCATACACTAAATAATTATCAAGATATGCTAATTTTAAATTTGAACCTTTAGACATCTTATACTCATACGGACTTGCAACAAAATTATCGTTCAAATATCTTGCTATTGTTTTAAGCCCCATTCCATTGATATAATTTTCAAATATTTGCTTTACAGTTTCAGAAGCTACTGGATCTATAATTAAATGGTTTTTATTTTCTGGATCTCTATCATAACCATAAGGAGCAAAACTTCCAGTAAACTCTCCACTCGCTCTTTTTGCTCTCAATGTTTCTTTAATGTTTATTGAAGTATCTTCTAAATACCATTCATCTGTCAATCCTAAAATTTGACTAGTCTTTTTAGTTTCTCGTCTTGTATTATCAATATGATCCACAACACTTTTAAACTGTACATTCCACTCTAAAAATTTATTATGCAAATATCTTTCTATAAGTTCCATATCTCTTGCAAATCTGGATTGAGTTTTTGCAATTACTACATCTATTTCTCCAGCTTCACAGGCTTTAATCATTTCATTAAACTGTGGCCTTGAACTATCTGCTCCAGACCAGTCCTCATCATTATAAACGCCTACAATTTCATATCCATGTTCTATTGCATAACTACGTAACATTAAATCTTGATTTTTAATACTTTCTGATTTTTCTTCTTTGGTTAATTTATCTCCATCTTCCTTTGATAATCTTTCGTATAACACCGCCCTTAATATTTTATTTGTACTTGTTTCACTATTCATAAAAAATCCTCTCCTATTTTTTAATCATAGTTTCAAGCCCATTTAAATTATAACGCGTATTAAACATAATTACAGCCCTCTAGCAATGAATTTTCCTTTTTTTTAATATAATTATAGAATTTCTTATTAAATATCACTGATAATTCTTCATTTGTAATCTCTAATTTTGACGTTTTATACTCTTCTTCACAAACATAATTAATAGTTCTTTTTTCTTTTCCTTTCTTAACCATTTTATCCCCCTTTTTATTCTTTTTTATTTTTTAGTAATTTGATTGTTCAAACAACTTACCAATTAAAATAACTTGATATCCTTTTTTATTTGGATTACAAGTTATTAATGTTATATATTTATCATTATTACTAAGCAAAACATCAGCTTTGCCTGTTTTTTCTATATCATATTTATTAGTGATTTTATAATTATACTTAACCCCTTTATAATAAACATAAACACCATCACCAATATTAACATTTATTAATTTCTTAAAATAAGAAATATTACTGTTTCCAGAATGTGCATATAAAATAAAATTACCCTCTTTATCAGGATAATTACTATGTTCATCAACACTTATAGCATAGTTAATTGAACTAAAATTTTTAGTGCTGTCAACTACACCTCTTTTTAAATCTATACTAGGTATTTCTAAAATTGCTGTATAATTTATTTCTTGTTGATATTCTTTTTTTATTTCTGGTTGTTCTTTTTCCATTTCTTCTTCATCTACTATTTTAGTTTCCTCAATGTAATCGTTTACCATTTCTTCATCTTTTTGAGTTTGATAATAATTATAAACACTCAAAAATGATATTATTACTAAAGAAACAATTATGAATATTTGACCTATTATTTTTAGTTTTTTTCTCATATTTGATTTTCCCTTTCTATATTATTCCAAAAAGATATTATCGTTTTTTTAATTCTCTTATTTGTTGCAATTTCTACTGTTATATCATCAGTAAATAATTGTTTTAATTTTATTAAATTCATTTTGTTAAACAATGTAGCTATTTCTAATGTATAAACCTCATCATCATCTTTTATTTCATTAATAATTCTTCCATCAAATAAATCTTTTAATTTTTTTAAAAACAGCAAAGCATTATTCTCACTATTTATATTTTTAATAATTTTTCTCATTTTGTTTTGAGTTTGTCTTTGACTAGAAGTAATTATTTTTTGTGTTATCGCTCTCTCTTTACTATTATTATCCTTCTCATAATAATCTCGCAATTTTTCAATCGTATAATAATTATCAGTTAATCTTTTAAGTACCTTTGTTTCTCTTTCACAAATTGGCACTTTTTTATATTTTGGATATAAATCACTATACATATATGTATCTCTAAATATTGGATTACCAAATACAGGAAAGATAATAGTTTTATATTTAAGTGCAATAATTTCATTTGCAGTTAATAATTCTCTACCCAATAAAGAAGTAGTTTGATTACCGCCTATCTTAAATGGATCGGTACTTGTACTTAATGAGCTAGTTGTTATTGTTGCTTTACCAAGTTTTTTTTCAATAATCTGTGCACACTCCACACTATTAGTTTTCAAATAACATAAAGCCGAGTTATCAATTATTATACTAGCTATTTCTTTACCATATATTTGATCTAATTGTGCAAATGATTGTATAAAGAATATATATCTCATTCCCCTAGAACGAGCCACACTAACTGAAACTTGTATATCTCTTATTGGAGGAATTGAAGCAAATTCTTCAAGAATCCATTCAACTTTAACTGGAAGAGTGCCATTATTTTCAGGTAAGTTCGCAAAATTTGATAGATCTTTAATTAACATTCCTAAAATAATTGTAACTAGTTGATAATAGCTATTATCTTCATCTGGCACAATTATAAAAAGTGCTGTTGGTTTTTTAGCAACATCAGTAAGATTAAACTCACTTATGCTAGTTACATTTTCTACATTTAAATCATCAAATATAGACATCTTTTCTCCAAATACAGCAGTTACAGATTTATAAGTATTCTCAGCTGCTGAAAGTATTGATGTTAAATAATCTTTTGATAAACAACCATAACTTCTAGCATTCAAGTTTCTTTGTAAATATGTTTGATTTTCTTTAATCAATGAAGAATTTTGAAACTTTTTTATACTTGCAATATTGATTTTATTTTCACCGATCAATCCTTTTTTAAAATCCTCTAAAAAAATTCCTGTTAATCCAATAAATAATTGTTTACTACTATTAATCCAAAATGGATCCTTACTTTCTTTTTCAGTAAATATTAAATTTGCAAGAGAAATAACTAAGTGATTAGCCTCTGCTTGATGATTAGAACTTTTATTTTGATTATCTTTAATTTTTTCTAATAAATCATTTGGTGATAATGTACTCAAATATTCCTCTAACTCTTTTTTAGTATGATTCTCAAAAGTATAATTTTCAAAAAGTTTTTTGCTTTTTACATTTTTTTCAATGTCATCCTGATTATTTTTTATTACCTCAATAATATAGTCTGCTAAATTATATTTACTTATAATCTGTTCCATATATTTTTTACTTGTAAACATTTTTGATATTGATATTTTATTTACTTTTATAAAATATGACAAAAGGAACATCATATTTTTATCATACATACAATATTCCTTCCATTCTGTAATGATTGGTTGCATAATATTAATTTTATTTGATTTTGTTGGATTTCTAAAATCTATCGTAACAACATCATAACCATTTTCTTCAAAAATTTTACCAGTTGTTTTAAAAAGTTCTGCTTTGGGATCAGTTAAAACTACTGAATGTTTTTCTTTAGCAGTTGCGAATTGGATGCAGATAGGAATACTAACAGTAATTGACTTACCACTACCAGTAGAACCAATCAAAACATAATGTGGTGATTTATTATCATAATATACATTTTTAAACTTTCCATTTTCTTTTTCATACCAAACTGGAAAACCTGCTTTATTAATATTATTTAAATCTTCTTTATCGAAGTTTGCTTTTATTTCTTTTTTATCAGCAAATTTACTAGAACCATGCTCATTGTTATTTTTTAACTTCCTTTTAAAAATTCTTGGCTCTATTATTATGATAAATACTATAAGTAATATAACTATAATTAATAATATCATCATAGGTGGCGACATAGCATCAAACTTCACACTATCCATCTTTTACATCTCCAAAACTTCTTTATTTTCTTTAAAAAAATCATTGTATTCTAATAATTTTTCTTTTTCTTTTCCATAAACAGTAGATAATGGATAACCAAAATTTTTTTCACTTTGAGAACAACACATTATTTTATTATTAACAAATGTATATAGTTTACCTTTTCTATTTATATAATAATCATAGTTATACCCGGTATCCAAATCTAATTTAGTTAATAAATAATACTTTTCCGGATGAAGTTCTTTATCAGATTCAATATGTTTGATTTTTGATAAGTTACCACTTAATATTGCATCAACATTATCTTTATACTTTTTGTAAGTTTCCACAACACCAATATCTTTAGCATCTTCATAATAATTATCTAAATAGTTATTTAATACTAATTTAGAATATTTGCTATTAGAAGTTGGATGAAAATTACCACTTACCAAGTTATAAATAAATTCAGCATAAGTTTCTTCAAATGTATTTCTTTGACATAAAAATTCTGAATTATAAAAAGTTAATGGATATAAACTTGAATCTGCTAAGTCAGCTGAAATGTTATTTTTTTTCTTATCAATGTTAATATTCTTTATATGATAATAACTCATATTACATCTCCATTTCTTTATCAGAATTCTTTTCCAATAATTTAACTATATCAAATTCCGAAAAATGTATTATAGTTGGATCATATTTTTCTCTTGCTTTTAATGCACTTTCATATAAACTTTTATTTGGATATTTTTTATAATCTTCAGGATCATTTCCTGTAATTCCAATTTTATTAAATTTCTTAATCAACCTTTCATCAGTTATTTTTCCAATATATCTATACCAGTTTTTACCACTACGGTAAGTTTTTATAATTTCTGCTTGAATAGGTATATCAACTAACGAATCTGTATCTTCTATTACAGTTTGAAAGTAAGGAGTTCCATCAGATTCTTCCATTGTGATATTATAACCGGCTACCAAATTAGCATAATCAGAATTTCTTATTGTTGTAGTACCACCTACATCATTAGTTATTGAACATTCACTAATTTCAACTTTATCACCTTCACTCAAATTTCTTTGTTCTCCACTTAACAATAAACCTTCCATTTTTAATTCTTTGATGTCAAATCTTTCTTTTATATAATCAAACAATTCGTTTCTGGAACAGAAATCTTTATTAATGCCACTTATTATAAGTAAGAACCTTAATTTATTATCTCTTATACCTTCAATGACACTACCCATTGTTCCATCAGCACCTGTTCTTATAGAACATTCAGGTTGCCATTCATCTCTCATCTCTTCTATTTCTTTAGCATAATCATTTATTCCCATTGCAAAGCATGCAGTATCAACACCAATATCATATTGTTTTAATTTTGTATTTTTTAAAACTTTTATTTCTCTTTCATCTGTTAAATTACATTCATTTTCATCAGTTTTAATTATTATAAAGAAATGTATATGTTTATCATCATCTTCTTCAAAATCAGTTGTACCAAATTGCATTTCTACAAAAACATCTTTCATATCCATATTTTTATTTTCATATCTACATGCAACATTACTACCATAACTTGGATCAGATATAATAATATCATTTAATTCTTTTATTTTACCCTTAAACTTCATATTTCCCCCTTTATATTTCTAAATTTTGTTCTTTATGATACTCTTCATTAACACCATCAGTTGAATAAAACAGTTCACCATATTCATTTTCAATTTCTGCAAAAGCATAATCTTGTCTTGACATTACTTTTTTCAACCTAGCAACAGCATCTTTTAAATCATAGTATGTACCATCAAGTACAATAGATTCTTTTGCATCTCTATCTTCTTCTGTTTCCCATATCTTAATGCTAAAAGTATCATAATTTATATATTGAAATATATAATCACTTACAGCTTCTTTTATATCGTCAATATCATTACAAACATATTTTGCTCCTGAACTATCCTCAGTTCCTATATACAATTTTTTAGTAGCATTATTATAACTCAATCCAATATTAAAACTTTTATTTAAGTTTTCATTATTATCATTAGTTAAATACCATTTATTATTGTTTTCTACTTCAATATAATAATAATTTTCATCACAATTATCACATAAATAAGTGTAATCTATCAAATCACTTATTAATAATTTATTTTGGCACTTAGGACAATTACAAACTGTCATTAAATCATTTTTATTGTATTTTTTAGTTTGACTATAAGTATTTTCATAAATGTCTGAAATGACAGTTAAAAATTCTTTTATTTTTCCTTGATTATTATCTAATAATTGTATATCAGCATTATCTAAAATATCTATTAAGTATTCATATACAATTTTAGATTCTTTCAACGTTTCATAATAAGTCATTTAATTTTCACACCTACATTTCTATTTCCTTATTAATATCAAAATCTTCTTTCCTATTAGTACCAGTAATATTTATGAACTCATCATATATATCATTATCTTTAACAAATGAATAATAATTCATTAACATTACAAAATCTCCTTCACTTATTAGATCATTCCTATCAACATTTCCTTTTTCGTCTAAGGTTTTAAGTCCAATTCCATTTCTTACTTTATCTGATTCAGTTTGTGTTATCCTCATAATTCTATTATTATTTACCCCTATATCTATGTTCTTTTCAAATAATTTATTTGGATTAATATCTATATCGAATTCAAACTGAAAATTAGATTCCATTTCATAAACAATAAAATCTTTTAGATCTTCACTTGAACAAATATCAAGACCACATTTATTGAACACTTTTTTATTTTCTTCATAAATTTCTTCCAAATATTTACTATTCATATTCTTTTTCATTCTCCCTCTTTTTGCTATATTCTTCTATACTATTTACATTATCAATCACAGAATTAAAATCATCCCAGGCTCTTGTATCTAGTACAAAATTATTATCAATAACCAACTCATATTTTCCATCTGATACTTCGTTAGCTGTAATATTATCAAAACTTATTTTTTTCTTTTTTAATAATTCTATGTAGAAATCTGTAATACTACGCATATTAAACTCATTATCAGCCCCAAATTCTTCAAACGGAATATTATCATTAAAATTAATATCAAATTCATTACAAACTTCTAATAAAGGTTTTAAATTATCTTTATAATATTTAATGCAATCTTTAAAAGATAACACTGAATCTAAATCTATTTTTAATGGCCTTTCAAAATAATTATTGGTATGTATATAAATTTCTCTGCAATTTTTACTAAAATTATCATACGCTATACTTTCATTATTATTTATAGCAAATAAAATAGAAGCATACCTTTCTCTTTCTGCTCCTTCACTAAGTAAAAAACATTCATTATAAAATTTTAAAGCATCATTTTTATTTTTATATACACTCAACGATCCATAACAATTTGTATATACTTCTTCCATCTCACACCGCCTTTATATTTCTTTACAATTATAATTTTTATATATAAATTCTTCTTCTCCAAAATAATCCTTAAATAACTCTTCTAATTTGTCAAACAATTCATCATTTGACATATTTTTATTAAACCATTCTGCCTCTTCTATTTCACTTTCCCAATAACCAGGCTCCAATCTAATAGCATATTCAATAGTTGGAGAGCCATTTCTGTAATGTAATTCTACGCAATGGCAAACATTTTTAAGTCTAGCAACTGTATATGAATAATTATCATTTAAATTCTTTAAATCGTTAATTAATTCTCCTTCAAGATAACCTTTATCTGGTATTTCTTCTATATTCATGTATAAAATACTATTATCAATATTTAACTCCGACAAGATATCTTGTAATGATTCATTATACTCTTCTGAATCAAATTTTTTTAAATACTCAATACAATACTTTTCCCCTAAATCATATTTCTTTTTAATTTTCTTTAAACTCAATTCTTCAAAACATCTCAATATTATCAACTCCACTTTTCCACGTTTTATTAAGATATTTATTATATCTATTTATTTCTTTTTCTACATTTCCCTTATTAAACACTATAATCATCTCTTTCTAATTTAAAATCTTCAAGAAAAGACTTTGTAGATTTTAAACCCTCATACCACTCAATAATATTATAATTACCATATCTGCCTTCATATTCTCCTATAATATCTCTTTCTCCATCATCATAACTATTTTCATAAAAAGTAAAATCTTTGATTACATTATTAACTTTAATTATATCTTCATCATTCAAGCTTTCTTTTAAAGTCTCGTATTCCGCACAACTTTCTACATATCTCAAGTCATTTGTTATTGTTTGTTTATCTATAATACTTTTAAACTTAGCAGTAATATATGAATTATATTTTATTGAATCTCTAGTTTTATATTTTTCAGCTATATCTTTAATCCATTTACCTCCATAATCAATATTTATTTCATTACTGCTTAATTCATTTAATCTAATAAGACCACTATTATTATGTACGTGATTTTCTTTCATTTTAATTGCATCTTTAGTTGCAATACATAAATAATCACCATCAAAGCAATCATAGTAGCATATATCATTATCACAATATACAAGTTTATTTCTACTATCAGGACATATTTTTTTTAGATACAAATCATTTTCTAAATCATCAAGCGATAAATCTAAATACTCTTCAATTACTAATGGCACTTCAAAATTATTAACCAATGAATTTACATTTAATTCTTTTTTCAAATTAACATTTAAAAAATCTGGGATTTTCATTCCAGATCTTTTCATAGCATCATATAAAGTTATATTATCAGCTAAATATAAATCCCTTTCAATTTTCAATCCTCCAAATAATGTAATATTCTCTAATTCTGATAGCATTACATAACCTAGTTCTGCAAAATCATCATTTCCTAGATGGCAATATCCAAACATTTCATAATCACCATTTTCTAATTTGTTGCCCTCTGTAATCAACCATGTCCCAGCACCAACAGGATTAAAATATTTAACTAGAACTTTAGCTTTGCCACCCATACCATCTTGACTATATAGTGGATATCTCTCAAACTCTTTTTCTAATTCTTTTGTCATTAATTTCATTTAGTTTTTCCTCCTTCTTACATATAATTTTTTCTATTCTAAATAGAACACATTTTTCTTCTATACATTTTTCGTGAAGAGGACAATCAAAACAAAAATCAGTTATTTCTAACAAAATTTTATTTTTCATAATCATCTAATTCTTCCTTTACTTCAACGCAATTTTTAATATCTCTATCATCAATAAATCTTGTCTCTAAATCTCCATACCCAACAATTATATATTCTCCGGTGTCAACCTCAATCACTTCATCTAATCCATATTTTTTTATTTCATTATTTAATATTTCTAAATCTTTGTCTGTATAATCTAAATCTTCTTTTAACTCTTTCCAATCTTCATAATCTACATGACACATAGAACTATCAGAACTACACACACAATCATATACATATTTTAATAGTTTAGAGCACTTACTAATCGTTGGTAATTTTTTATAATCATTATAATTATTTAAAATTAAAACTGCAAAAGCATTTTCAAGTTCTTTTTCACTTAATTGATTTTTAATATTTCCAGTTAAATTTCTTATTTGGACTTCATCATAACTTGCTATAATACTTCCTATATTTTTTAAACCATTTCCAATAATGGCTAAACACTTGTAATCATCATAGTCTGTTTTCCATACACTTTGAACATCAACACTATATTCTTTTACTTTTTTATAAAACCATTTTTCATAATCTAACCAATTTTCAGAACTGTAAATTATTTGATCTAACCTTAATTCTGGATGAATATCATTTATATAATTATCAATATGGCCCCACTTTTCTTCACCTATATATTTTTTGATTTCTTCATATTCTTGTAATATACTCAATCTTTATCACCCCTTTATAAAACAAACTCTTCATTTTTTAATTTTTGTAAATTATAGTCTAACATTTCTTGCTCCATAAATTGAAATGGATCAAACTTTTCTGGTTCTACACCATCAGCATAATAATATGATAATGGGAATAATTCCCAATCTGATTCTTTTGTAATTCTATATTCATTTGTTGATAAATCATAACTCATATATTCTTCTTTATTTGGAGATTCAAGATGACCTGAACCATCATCATATTTATACCAATGCCATCCTTCAAGACTTTTACTTTCTATTATGGTTAATCCTTCTTCACACAATTTTAATTCTTCTTGTTCTAACATTTTGCTTATCTTTTTCCAGTCAACAATTTTTTCTATATTAGAAATAAAATCTATTACTTCTCCTTTATTTTTTAAATTTAGTTTTTTAAATTTATTAATCATATTTTTATCTTCTATTTCTGTAGCAATACATGACACATAATCGTCAGCTGTATTAGAAAATTTTTCACAAGATATTAAAATCTTATTATCACGAATTGCTATTCCTTGTAAATGTGGTTCTGTCATATCTACATTTTTTCTATAATCCCAATCACCACATAGTGAAAGAAACGCTAATTCTTTATTCTTAATTTGCATTCGTTACACCATTCCTTTATACAATTTATACAGTTATTATAAAGACTTATTATTTTATCAATAAACTTCAAATTATTATTTTCAATATCACATTTAGTTAATATATCATCAACTATATTCAATATCTCATTAATTTCTCCATCAAAAAAATTATCTGAATCAGATAACTTTTTATTGATCTTTTTTAATATTTTATTCTTCATTTAATTCTCCCATATATTTATCTTCCCTACTTGCAACAATACAACAGGAATACAAAAAAAGAACTAGTACACTTAATACTAATCCTATTATTATTTTTAAAATCATTTATCCCCCTTATTCAATAATATTTATTCTGTCAATGTTTTCAATCAATGGTTCATTATATACTGTAAAATAACTCATAACAGCATCAAGTGAAAAATATTTTGATTGTCTTTGCGGATATATTTCAGGATATATTACCACATTATTATCAATCATTTCAATTATATATTCTAAACTATACAATTTAAATTTTACCTTTTTATTTATTTCAAATTTCTTTTTTAAATCCTCATATTTCACAAAAACCACCACTCACAAAACCATTATATCAAACACACTTTATTTATTTTGTTCTAAAAAATTACATACTTTAACAAAACATGATATTTGATTTTCATTTAACTCTTTAATAGCTACCATGTGTTTTAACTCATCCATAGAAAACCATTTAACTTCTGACAATTCATCTTCTTGAATTCTTATATCTTTAAGATCTACATCCTTATTTACAAAATACATCTTATAACAATCATTACCATCACAACCAGAATCATATTCAGTAAATTTTTCATTTGAAAAATCTAAACCTAATTCTTCTCTAACTTCAGTAATAATTCCTTCTAAAGGTGTTTCACCCGATTTTGGATGTCCACCAGTTACACCCCAATCGCCACCTTTTGACTCTACCCTTTTTTGCATTAAAAATTCACCCTTAGAATTTCTAATTACTACCATTACCACCATAGGATAATATCCATTTGGTATTTGTTCTCCCTTGCGATATGTTTTACCAGTTTTAACACTATTAATATCATACAAATCTCTTAGTTCAGCCATATCATTCCCTCTTTTCTTAATAATAACTATTAGATAAATTGTAATTTGTTATTAAATAGTAAATTCAACTGCTATATTAAAAGATTTGTATTTTCCCTCTTCATATTCATAATCAATTCCTTTTATGATTCTATAAGTTCCTTTTTCAAGTTTACCATATCCATTTTCCCAATTAATTTCAATTTCTTTATTTTCTCTTGCCGAAAGTTGAAAAGCAGGCATAGTAAAATTCAATTCCACATTTATTTTATGCCATTCTCCATCTTTTTTAATCTCTATTTCATAAGGATTTCCATATTGGAAATTTTTATCACTATTATTAGTTAAAACTAGAGTTGCACTTTTATTTGTTAATGTTCCTTCTTTAATAGTCATTATAACATCATTTTGTGAAATTTTAATATCAGACTTATTTCCTATATCAAATTCATTTTTTTGCTTTCCACAACCAGTCATTCCCAATACCATAACCCCACATAATAAAATAGTTAAAATTGTTTTTTTCATAATCAATCCTCCATTTCAACAAATTACTATTTGTCTAACTAATCAATAAATTATAATTATTTGTAAAATCTTAATACTTGATATTGATAATAATCACTGCTATCTAAATAACCAACAGAGATACCTTTTCCGTTATATGCTGTTTTACCAGTAGTCGATTTAGTTTTTGCTTCATCTAATAATGTATTAATTTCAGTTTCCGTTGCCTCATTATAATTTGCCTTTATTAAATGTTTAGCATATGTAAGTGCAGCATCACCATACTTACTAGCTTTATCTACATAAATGAGCATATAGTCTACAATGTCAGTTGCTTTATCTCCTGTATATTTTTCTGGAACAATTACTAATGAAACTCCATCAAGTAATCCATACCAATACTGATTATTATATTCAGTTAAATAATCAGTTGATGCTGGATTTAAAGAAGAACCATCATTATCCATTACTTCAGTATTAAATTTGGCAACTAAAGCATCAGTTGTTTCTTTTTCAACGGAACCATATTTTTCTTGACTTTCTTGTAAATCTTTTTTAGCATCCTCTACACTAGACTTGCCACATCCTGTTAATCCTAAAGCCATAACCCCACATAATAAAATAGTTAAAATTGTTTTTTTCATAATCAATCCTCCTTTTCAACAAATTACTATTTATCTGGTTCTTATATATATTATACCATAGAAATAATAAATAATCTTAATAAGCATATAGTTTCAATCATTAAATTGTTTATCGGTGCCATTTTCTTCAAACATTTCATAAAATTTTTCAGCAGCTTGATCTTGTTCATATCCAAGTCTATCTAAAGCATATAAAATCTTATTCTTATATGTCATTCCTGATAAACAATTTTTTATTATGCTAATTTTATGTTTTTTAACACTTTTAATTTTGTTTAATGAATAATCTTTTTTGTAATTTTCATAAGCAACTTGATTAATAATATCCTCAACTGAAAAACTATTTTTTTTAATTTTATTACTATAATAATTATAATTATACAGAGCATGATTAACTATTGCATTATACACATAGGTATCACTTTTATCTAGCTTTTCTTTTATCATTTTATTTTCTTTTGCAGATTCAAAGCCAAGATTGGAAATATTATTCCTTTTATCTATATCCAATAAAATATTATTTATTTTATCAATAGTCATATATATATCTTTCTTTGCTTCCTTAATTCTTTTATCCTTAAAGATTTCTTTCTTTATTTCCTTAGTCAATATTCTAATTTTGTTTCCTATTTCATCTTTAGGTAAGGAATTGTATTTAATATATTTATTATTTGTCCCTCTTACTTCGTTCAATAAAAACCCAAGTCTAACAATTTTTTCTTCAAGCTCTAAATCTGATACATTTTTTAACGTGAAGTTTTGCTCCTTAGGATTAAAATATGATTTTAACTCTTCAAAATCTTTTTCAAGTTTTATTAATGTTGGAGTATATAATCTTTTTCTTTCAATAGTTAGTGTTGCTTGCCTTTTTAAAAAGTTTCTTTCTTCATCAGTTATTTTAAGTCTAATTCTATGTTCTAATTTTCCATTTTTGTTTTTATAACATTTATTTTTTTCAATCCAAGAAATATGAAAATGATAGTTATTCTCTCTATCAGAATGAAGTGCCACTATCCATTCTAAATTTTCTTTTGGATTTTCATAACCTGAATATGAAAGAAATTTTGGTATTACATCAGTTGCAATTTTCTTTTGCAATTCTTTTATATTTATATTTTCATCTATATAATTTTGATAAAATGATAAAACTGTCATTTGAATATTACTATTCTCTGCATACTTACACCATCTTTTTTGCATTAAAGGTACATCTTTATCCTTTAAAAATGTTCCATCTTTTAGCATTGCTATTTCTTCTCTTTTCATCTGATTTTCTTTCATTATTTCTTCTGTTTTTTTACCACCCATGAAATAGTCAAAAAGTGAATCACTTTTAGTTTTTGAAAAACTTTTAATGGAAGCATGAGCTTTATCTTTATCTCTTGAATATTCATAAAATCCTGTAATATATTCATTAAGTTTAGTTCTATACTCTTCTTTTGATTTGCATTGAATATATCTCCAATTATCAGAGTTTTTTGCCTTTTTATAAATTCGTAAATTATTGGTTGGATTATTAACAGCGTAATATGGATGTGTTATAAAAACAATCTTTGAATCTTCAAACATTATTTATCCATTTTTTCCAATAAAAAATTAATCTTGTTCAATATTTCATCTATTTTAGCATTTCTGTTTAAATCTTCATTAAATTTCAAAATACCCAATTCAAGCAGTTCTATAATTAATTTACTTTTAGTTTGATAAGAATATCGTTCTGTCATGCCATTAATTATAGAATCCAGTTCCTTTGGAAAAATAATACTTCTTTTTATATTGTTCATAATCCAAATCTCCCTGAATATTCTTCATTAATTTTATAAAACTCTTTTAAGCATATATCATCTTTAATTTTTTCATTTAGTGGAAATCCCATGTTGCAAAATAACTGTTCAAGTAATTTTTTATCTATATTTTCTCTGTGAAGTAACCGATTAATCTTCTTATCTATGTCAGTTAAAATCATTCTCAAATCATCTTTATTGGTAGCTTCTTCAATACACTTTTTTATTGCAACACTTTTAAGAGCTATATTATTTTCTTTCATATAATTATTTAATAATGTTTCTATTCTAGTATCAATACTTATTGTATATCTAGCCACTTCATCACCCCTTTTATTTCTTAAATCTAAACTTTTCAAATTCAAATAAAATCATAAATAATAAACCGACAACCAAAATCTCAAAGCAAGAACTCTTTTCTAAAATCAATGCTATCATTGATAATAAAACCATTATCACATTTAAAATTGCTTTCATTTTTCACCCTCCAATTCTATTAAATTACTATATTTTTCACATATTTAACTTCAACAGGATATGGGATAAGCACCTCTGACAAGTTAAAACCCTTATTTTATAAGGCTTTGGCCTTGTCAAAAGAGGTGCAAATCTATTTTCGCACTTGCGAAAATGAGTATAATGATATGCAAAAGATATGCACTATTTATCACATTCCTTTATTTTATAAGAAAAAACGATATGCACATTATGTCAAAACTACTCATTTTTATCTTTTTTAGTAATATCTAATTCTTTAATTTTTTCTGAATTATTTTTTTCTAATTCTACATAATAATTATCTATTTCTTCTAATTCTCTTACATAATCATTATTTGCTCTTTCTATTTCACCAACTATTAAATTTAACTTATAATCTTTTTCTAAAGTTGCAACTAATTTTTTATGCTTAGTATTTTTTACAATTCTCGTATCAGTAAATTCATAATCTATATAACTAATTTTTTTGTTATTAGGATTGTAATTTACACATACATTTTCAAAGCCATTTTTATATTTTAAATTTACAAATCTTATATTTTCAACTTCATTATTTTTTAAGTGTTCAACATCAAATTCAATTCCATAATGTTGCTTAATCGAATTTAATTTTTGTTTATATTTTAATTTTGCTTTATCCTTATCAGCAATCTTTTTTTTGATTAAATCTTCACTATTAATATTCAATACCATCACCCTCTTTTTCTTTATTGATACGTTGTAGTAATGCACTGTTTATATATTCATAATTTCTTTTCAATAAATCTTTGTTATTAATTAAAGCCATATTAATATCTTTAACTTTTGATATATCGTCAAAAGTAGCTATCATAGATGTAGAAAAGGAATTAACATTTATTTTTGCTAATTCCTTTTTTAATTCATCTGTTGCCTTTTTACCAGCACCATCTTTATCAAAAACAATTCCAATAGTTCCATTGAAATTATTTTCTTTTAGAGCATATATAAGTGAGTTAATATTACCAACACCATTTATACTCATTACCTTAACATTTGGATCTATTACTTCTAAAGATAAAGCATCTATAATACCTTCGGTAACATAAACAAGTTGATTATTTTCTTTTATATATTTTTTGTTCCATATATCACTACTACCTCTACTTTTAATCTTATCATTATTAACAACACTTCTGGCAAAATAACAATGTTTATTAATTGGAAAAACAACTAATTGTCTTTCTTCATCATAGCCTATTTTATATTTATCTATTAACTCTCTTGTTATACCTCTTTGTTCTAAATAGGTTGTCTTATATCTATTTTTAAAACATTTATTGTAATAATTTGTATAATCATATATTTTATTATCTATCTCTTTTTTTACTTCTTTTTTAACTGGTACATATCCTAAATATAATTCTTGAACTTTTTCTAATTGTTCTTTAAAATTATGTAAATCATAATCTAAACCAATTAAGTCATAAATATCGTAACTAGCACCACATGAAAAACATTTACAAATATTATATTTATCTGTAAACATCATACTTGGATTATTATCTATATGATTAGGATTTAAACAATGAAAAAATCTCTTTGGACTAGTTACATTATGGTATTTTTGAAGATAATCCCATAAATAAGTTTTATACTCTGAAATCGAACTCATATACTAATTTCTTCCTTTTTTGGTTCATCCCATGTCATTTCCAAATCCTCAAGACGCCCTCTACCAAAAACTCTAAATTCATATATCAAATCAGCAACATCAAAACAGAAACCTTCAAATACTTCTTCAGAACCATCAGTAATATAAACACGTTGTTTTTTACTATCATATTTCACATTTATATTTAAATCATCTGTTAGTCTTTTACTATTAGCATTATATATTTTCCTATCAAAATATCCTTCCCCCATAATTATTTCACCATTTTCCAACATATCACGGACAATATTTTTAGCATCACAAAATGTATCTGCTTTTATATCTACTGTTTGTACCTCTACATCCTCGATATTAATTTTATAATTATTTATACTATCACCCCATCTTCCAAATCATCTGGATATGTATGCAAATTGTTATCATATAATAGTTCTTCATTTATTAAGCGAAAAACAGAATCATCAAATTTATATGATAGTTCTTCCAATAAATTTTTATCGTAATTATAAAATACTTTGTCATCTCCTATATAGTTATCAACCCATTCAAGTTCTTCTGCAACAATTAAATATTTACCAATTTCTCTTATAGATAATTCTTTAATTTTTTTATTTTTTAATTCGTTAAATATATCTTCAAATTCTGAAAAGCCATTATTGTTCATATTCTTGCTCCTCTAAATCCATTTCAAGATTATAATCTCTAATTTCAAAATAATCTAATTCTTCTTCGGAAAATCCTAATTTTCTAAATGTATCAAGCATTTCTGTATAACTTTCTATATTTTCATCTATATAACTAATGCAGGCACATAATAATTCTTCACATCTTTCCGATTTATTACCCATAAAACTATTAAGAATGCTTTTTAGTCTTTTTTTATAATATTCATTTATATCTTCACACCAATCAATCTCAGAAGTATATGCTTGTGATGTTTGCCAATCAATTTCTTCAAATACTGTTTTTGCAATATTGTCAATAATTCCATCTTCAAAATCCCTAGAATGAATTGCATGAACAATGCCATTATATTCATATTTATAATAATATTCATCATGCTTTAAAACTTCTCTTATTTCATCTTTAATAGAATTACGAGTAGATATTACACCCCTTGCTATTAACTTTTCTTTATTTTCATTAACATAGTCAACAAACAATATATCATCACCAAATCCACACTCTGCAATATAGCAAACTCCATCAGGATCATTTTGAAAAGTATTATAATCTTTATAACAATATCCATTTGGTGTTTGACCTGCAACATACATCATTTTTGTATTTAACTTTGATTTAGATTTCGGATCAATGACCTCAGCTATTTCTCCAAAATCTGCTTTGTGTATTTTTTCTTCAAATTTACTCAAATTCCAATTCCCCCTTTTCATTTTCAATTATTTTTTGTTGTAACTCT
>OHKU01000269.1_pt1 | contig 30242 bp, 28 predicted proteins | sample 1568911 | NCBI WGS metagenome assembly OHKU01 (sample SAMEA3879574, study PRJEB24766) | human gut metagenome | biome: human-associated habitat; feature: feces | place: USA | collected 1985/1987
CGTGGAGGTGATGAACGAAACGGGCCACGCCCTTCCGAGCCTCTACCGCGAAACCTCCGAAGGAGGGTTGGCCCGCAACTATACCCAAAAATAGAGCAGGTTACACACCCCTTTTATGAAACATTCGAAACTTTTCATTTTCGCCATTATGACGACACTTGCAGTTTCGGGATGCAAGCACCAGGCGGCAACGTATCCCACGGACACGCTGACCACGAAGAACGGTAGTCAGCTGACGATTACCTTTTTCAAACACGCATCGCTGGCCATCGAAACCGAAGGCCGCCATATTTACATCGATCCGATCAGCCAATACGCCGACTATGCGTCGCTGCCCAAGGCCGATCTGATCCTCATTACCCACTCGCACTACGACCATCTGGACAGCGCGGCCGTCGCCGCTCTCTCCACCGCAGCCACAACCGTCGTGTGCGACCGGACCAGCAGCGAAACGCTGGGAGGCAAATGCCTGACGATGAAGCCGGGCGATACGCTCGCCCCGCGCGACTACCTCTCGATCGAAGCTGTTCCGGCCTACAACACCTCCGAAGACCGTCTGCAATTCCACCCCCGCGAAAGAGAGGATTGCGGTTACGTCCTGACTATCGGAGGTACACGGATCTACATCGCCGGAGACGGGGAAAATACACCCGAAATGAAAGCCCTGCATGGCATCGACATCGCCTTTCTGCCCGTCAATCAACCCTACACGATGACGGTCGATCAAGCCGTGGATGCAGTCAAGGCGATCCGTCCCGCGATCTTCTACCCCTATCATTACGGCGAAGTCGAGGAGAAAACCGACATCGACCGACTGTCCCGGGAACTGACCGACGTAACGGAAATCCGCATCCGGCCGATGGAATAGCGTTTTTTTCCAACCCGATCGGTCTTCCCTTCACATAAAACGGAGGTCCGGCGACATATTTCGCAAAAAGCGGCAGAACACCCCAAACGATGTCCTGCCGCTTTTTACGCTTCGGTCGCTCCGCTGTGGGTCATCGACTTCCCGCTGTTCGAGTGGGACGACGAGACCCAGCGTTACTACGCCGTGCACCATCCGTTCACCTCGCCCAAGCTCGAAGACGTACAATACCTGGACAACGACCCCGGTCGCGTGCGGGCCAACGCCTACGACTTCGTCTGCAACGGCACCGAGATCGGCGGCGGCTCGATCCGTATCCACGACTCGAAACTGCAGGCCAAGATGTTCGAGTTGCTGGGCTTCACGGCGGAACAAGCGCAGGAGTGTTTCGGCTTCCTGATGAACGCCTTCAAGTACGGCGCACCCCCTCACGGCGGTCTGGCCTTCGGTTTCGACCGGCTCTGCTCGCTCTTCGGCGGTTCGGAGTCGATCCGCGACTACATCGCCTTCCCGAAAAACAACAACGGCCGCGACATGATGCTCGACGCACCGGGCTATATCGACCAGGCGCAGCTCGACGAGTTACACATTCAATTGGTAAAACCGGAAGAATAAACCAAAACAAGATCTCGTATGGCCTCTGTAAGATCGCTTCGGCGGCTGCTCAGGTTCTGCATGATCCTTTTAGCATGCAGTTTGGCAATGCTCATCACCGTTTATACATGCGGTACTGCGGCCACGGGCGACAAAGTCCGCGCCTGGGTCACGGTGCTGCTGCTTCTGGCGCTGATGGGAAACAGCTATCGCTCGATGCGCCGCAAGGAGCGCGAACGGCAGGACAAACTGCGCAAATAGCTCCTTTAGCCAGACAGTTCCACGGAATTCAAGGCTTCTCCGAAGAACAACGATGGCTGCAACATAATGCTCGATGCACCGGATTAGAGCGATCTTTCGCCGTTCGACAAACTGTACCGGAATTGAAAAACCGGAGATATTAAAGTTTCAAACATCGCAATATAAGAAAGAGTATCCTTCTGCACAGGATACTCTTTCTTCATACCAACTGAAATGATTACACCAGGGAAGCGATCGCACTCACCAAGATAATCAAAACGATCAACGCGATACACGATATGACAAGCCCGGCGATCGCCAAGCCGCGGGGAGTTCTGAAAATTCCCACGAATGAAAAAATCAAACCCAAGGCCCACAATACCCAGCCGAGCCCCGGAACCCAGCTGAAAATCAAACCCAACAAGGCCAGAATAAAACCGGCGGTTCCCAGTCCGTTCGTGCTTCTCCGCTCCTGCTGATTGATAATGATCGTCTGCCCTTCGACCTGATGTCTGCCGACTTCATTTCCATTCTGCTTCGTAATATTATCCATAAAATTTAAGATTGTATCGTCCGTACCCCGACGACTGGTAATAAAAAGAAAAGCGTGGAACTGCAATATCTGATATTCGAGAAGTCGAATAAAGACGAAAATGAAAAAAAGAGCTAAATAAGTGCAAATATAACCTCTAATATTCAATACTTTATGTGGTATCATATTCGGGAATGACTTTTTAATTTGTCTTAATTCGTTGCAAGTTTCCTCGGGATATATGGGAACATATTCGGGAATTTATTTACCTTTGTCATGTAATCAAAAAGGCATAACAAATGAAAATTTCCGTCTATCTGAAAAAATGTTCCGCGACCACTTCAAACATCTGCTTCCGGGTACGGGAGAAGAACGTGGACATCAAAGTGGTTTCCCCCATTGCGGTCCATGACAAGTATTGGGATGCCGATACCTTATGTTACAGGCGAACGACTGCCGTGACGGCCATTGAACAGAAGCGGGTGCCCGAACAGATCGCCGCCATCATCGAGAGAGCGGAAAAGACCTTCTCGGAGAAGGCTGACGGCAAGTGGATGAAACAGGTCATCGAGGATGTCCTGCATCCAGCGCGGGCTTTCGAGCGTGATCACCCGAACCTGCTCCACCGCATCCACGAGTACCTGGAAAAATATGACGGCGCAGAAAGAACCAAGGAGCACATTGTCCGTTTCGAGCGAACGATGACCAGGTATCACGAGTACCGGCGTGAATTATTGGGCGATACTGACTTCACGCTCTTCGTTGAAACTGTCACCCTGGGGCAGATGAACGACTTCAGGGAGTACGTCGCCAACGAGTACCTGCTCCGCCAGGAGTATCCTGACTTTTATACTCCCCGTATGCTCATCAACCACAAGCCCAAGCCTCTATCCAACACGACCGTCATCAATACCATGAACCTTTTCTGCACGTTCCTGCACTGGTGCAAGAGAATGAAGTATTCCGACAACGAAGTCTATGCTGTTTATGGCTGCAAGGAGCCGACCTACGGCGACCCGTTCTACCTCACATCGGAAGAGAGGAATGTCCTGTACGACGCGGACTTGAGCGACTGCCCGAAACTGGCTGTCATCCGGGACATTTTCGTGTTCCACTGCTATGTCGGTTGCCGTGTCGGTGATCTCTACAGGATGACCAAGGAGAACATCAAGGACGGTTTTTTGGAGTATATGCCTCAAAAGACCAAGAAGTGTCAGGCGAAAACCGTCAGGGTTCCATTGCATGAAAAGGCGGTCAGAATACTGGAACGCTATAGCGGGAATACCGGCAAGCTGCTTCCGTTCAAGCCCATCAATACTTACAATCTGGGTATACGGGAACTGCTGAAACATTGTGGCATTGACCGCATGGTCACCATTCTTGACACGCACGGCTACAACACCGTGCAGAAGCCCTTGTACGAGGTGGCCAGCAGCCACACGGCACGCAAGACCTTTGTAGGTAACCTGTACCGGCAGGTTCCGGACCCCAACCTGATAGCCTCCATGTCAGGCCACGTGGAAGGCAGCAGGGCCTTCCGGCGTTACCGGACGATAGATGATGACATGAAACGAAAACTTGTGGAAATGATAAACTGAGGAGGATATATACATGAAAGTAACAGCATTTATCAGAAAAACATCGGCGAAAAACAACGTGACGGATCTTGCCCGGGTCTATTTCCGTGTCCGGGATATCGGTGGTGTGGACATAAAGGCCGCGAGCGAGCTGTCCATCAACCCGAACCATTGGAGTCCGGAGAGACAAGGCTACAAACCACGTGTGGCTCTTGTCTCGGAAGAGAAGAAGAACGCTTTCGACAGGGATATCCAGCAAATTACCCACCTGATCACCAGGGAATACAGCCGTGGAGTTGACGGAAACTGGCTCAAGGGACTGATAGAAGAATACCATCACCCCAACATCAATGCAAGGGGCGGCAACAAAGCAGAGGAATACCTGTTGTCATACCAGATACAAAAATATGTTGACGAGACCCCACTCGCGTTCGAGAGCCGGAAACATCATCTTGACAATCTCAACAAGGTACTCCGTTACGAGCGTTTCCGCCATGAGGTCATGCACCAGAGGGGCTTCCATCTTTGCATTGACTCCATCACGGCAGATGACATAAGGGATTTCAAATTCTGGCTGCAGGAGGAGCACAAGTACGTTGACATGTATCCCGTGTTTTACCAGAACGAGGTCCGCCGTAATGTCGAGCAGGTACGTTCCGAGAACAGCATGTCGGGAAGCCTGTATCGCATACGCACCGTCATCAAATGGTGCATCAAACGTGGCCTTACACGAAATAATCCTTTCGACCAGTACCAGATCGCGCAGCCCATGTACGGTGACCCGTTCTACCTGACGCTTGAAGAACGGGACAAGGTGTACTATGCCGACTTAAACGGCATGGGTGCCAACTATCCGGTCTATCGTGACATCTTCATGTTCCAGTGCCTGATCGGTTGCCGTGTCAGTGACCTGAACAGGCTGACCAAGGCGAATATCGTGGACGGTTGCGTGGAGTACATCCCCCAGAAAACCAAGCTGGAGCACGCGGGCACGGTACGGGTCCCTCTTAACCAAAAGGCCTTGGATATACTGGAAAGGTACAAGGACCTGGAAGAAGCGCTGCTCCCGAGATTCTCGCATTTCGGCTACAACAAGAAAATAAAGGAGATTCTCAAATACGTGGGAATCGACCGTATGGTCAGGGTGCTCGACCCGAAGACGCGCGAGGATGTGGCAAGACCATTGTACGAGGTGGCCACCACCCACACGGCGAGGAAGACTTTCATCGGGAACCTGTACAAGCAGGTCAAGGACCCGAACCTGATTGCCTCCATGTCCGGGCACTCTGAGGGTAGCCGTGCCTTTGCCCGGTACCGCAAGATAGACGATGAAATGAAGAAGGAGCTGGTAAGCCTTCTGGATTGACCGTTCCTTTTTTCCACCTATCCTTTTATATCCACCGATAATGCAATATGAATATGGACGAGCAGAAGTTGACATACGAACAATTCAAGGAGGATATTCTCCAGTGGAAGAACACGCACCGTGAAGAATACAACCGCTTCTCGCGCCTGATGACAAACGGTGACGAGAGGCAGTATCTTGCCATCTGCAAAGCCATATTCAGGCAACTCCCCAGTATCAGGCGGGAATGGGAATTGTCCTGGAACGATGACAGCACGGATTGCCTTGCAAATATAAACATGCAGTTCGCGGAGAATGCGGTACCCGGGCAGATCGTGGATCTGTACAGGAAACAGAGGGAGGAAAACAATCCTCTGCCCGACAACATTCCACCGGTCACATTGTGGGGCAGGATAAAGTCCTTTTTCAGTGGCAAATCTTCCAAGCCGGGTATCACCCTTTCGGCACCGCTCGTGTTGAGCTGGCTGTATTACGGAAAGAGCTTCGAGGCGATGGTCTCCATGATAGAGAAACAGATGAAGAACCCGAAAGCTGACAATGCAGACAGGCTGGGCTGTTCCCTTGTCGTCAAGCAGATAATAAACGTATCCATCAGGAACGGTTTCCGAACCCGGGCAGACTGGGACAGGTATTTTGCCATGAACAGCGCCATTGAAAAAGGCAATGTCGGCGAATGGGCCTTGCAGACCATCACGGCTGACATGGAAACCGATGAAGAAAGCAGGGATACGATTACAACCCGGACCGAAGACAGCGTCAGGGGACCTGTTGTACAACGCGTGGCCGGAAAGAAAAAAATCCAGGAACGGCCACTCGCCGATTATCTTAATCACGAGAACAAGGAAGTTGTATTACATCATATCCGCGACTTTATTTCCGTCAATACAAGTGCCATTCATCAGGCATTACCGTTCTATGTATTGAAGGAGCTCGGTCTGGTTGCCGGTATGCATACAGCCAAGGAGTACAGCATGGGGCTGACATTGCAGTTCACGGATTTGCCGTCATTGAAAAGCGAGAGCGCCATACGGCAGTCGGTCGGGTTCCTGAGAACGGCAAAACATGTGATCAAGGACGGCAAAGACCAGATGGCACCCCTGATAGAGAGTGACGAGAACCGGGAACTGTTCCAGAAATTGGCACAGGCTATCAGTAATATCCCAGGTACAGGCACGATGGCCATTGCAGAGAAATAAGGCCAATTATAACCTTTTCACGTTGTCATACGGACTTATATTGTCATGACAATTTAAGACAAATCATTATATATCAACCACTTTTAATTTACACATACATTTGCACCGTCAATCCTTTCCCGAGGGCTGGCGGTGCTTCTCTTTTATAAGCCATCGGAAGCGGGGCACCAGGGAACTTTTGAAGATGGTCATCACAAACTTCAAAATTGATATTTATGATTACCATAGAGAGTCTGGTCGAGCAAGGAACGAACGTGAAACTGGAAGTCACTCCCGCTGACCTTAAAATGTTCGCTGAATCCATCGTGCAGCGTACCATCATGGCGCAACAGGAAGAACAGAGAGCCGCGATACTGCGTGAAGCGGAGGAGACTTATCTCAATACAAAACAGGTCCGTGAGTTGCTGAACGTGTGCGAGGGCACGCTCAACCTGTGGGCGAAACGAGGCTATCTCGTACCGGTCAAGGTCGGTAACAAGAACATGTATGCCAAATCTGATGTACGCCGGGTACAGACAGGCAACAAGTCCGAGAGTGTAACATCCTATTGCAAGAGAAAAAATGTGTGATATGGCAACCGGCAGGCTTGAACTGTGTAACAGAATCCGCATGGAGGCGGAGGATATTGAAAGAACGGGATTCCCGCTGGTGGTTCTGCCCCAGGCCGTGCAGTCTGTCATACTCGATATGGCCACATACGAGAACTACAAGATCGAGTTTATCGCGACGGCCATGTTGTCGGCTGTATCCGCGGCCCTGGGAGGCGCATACCGTATCCGCATCAAAGGAGACTGGCAGAGCAGCGGAGCGTTGTACATCATTCTGGTAGGCAGGCCCGGACTGGGCAAGACCCCACCGCTGGAGGCCGCATATCGCCCGATCCGGAAACGTGACTATGCCCTTTTCAAGGTGTACGAGACAGAAATGGAGGCATGGAAAGCCGCGGGAGAAAACGGGAAGAAACCTATCCTGAAACGCACTGTAGTCTCTGATTTCACTCCCGAGTCGCTTTTACTGACCCACCACCACAACCCGAGAAGCGTGGTCATTCTGGTGGACGAGATCATGGGCATGTTCAATTCCGCCAACCGTTATACGAACGGGCAGCTCATAGAACAGCTTCTGACTGCATGGAGTGGCGGGGCTTTGGATGTTACCAGGGTAAACTCCCCTGTTCCTGTACACATCGAGCATCCATGCATAAACATCATCGGAACCACGCAAACCAAGCGTGTACACGAGCTTCTGAAAAAAGGTTTCGAGGAAAACGGGCTGCTTGACCGTATTCTGTTCGTGATGCCCAAATCCCCCAAGCTTTCATCCTGGAAAAACCGGGACGACGATGGGGAAAGGACATCCCTAGCTGCAGTCCGTTGGGAGAACATATTAAACAAGGTCCTTACATTGGACTATGACACCGAAGCGGAAGAAAAAACACCCCACGTGCTGTCTATGGACAGGGAGGCCAGGGAATACTTCTTCTCCTGGTGGAACAGGAAGGTGGAGCGTATCAACCAAATAGAGGATGACGCCGAGGTGGACAGCCGGGAAATGAAACATCCAGCTCATGTAGCCCGTCTGGCATTGATAATTCAGGTTTTGCGTTACGCGTCCAGTGAAAGTCACCTGCAGTTTATAGATGTATCATCGGTGAAAGCCGCCATACGGCTGAACGACTATTTTGAGGAGTCATACACGCGTATCCGTTCTTTCGTGGCGAATGACACCTGTGAAGATCCTCCAAAGATGTTGCTGTCGATGTTACCTGATACCTTTGATACAAAGATGGCCATAACCGTTGGAAAGGAACGGCAGTGCGTCAGCGAGCGGACTGTTATGAACTACCTGAAGGAGTTATGCCGCAGCAGGCTTCTCCGGAAATCAAAAGCCGGACATTACGAGAAAATCATGTATGACAAATCTGAGAAATCCAATGAAAGTAATGATGAATCATCCCCACGAAACTGCAACGTCTGATCCCTTGTTGCAGCCTGCAGTCTTTGCAGTTTTGCAGTTTCTGAGGACTGAAAAGGGGAAATTCCTGCAGGACTGCAAGAACTGCAAACTGCAAATGGTGGTATTCATTTGCAGAAACACGTAATCAACAACATTATGAACGAATATAGATTCCATCTTCAAAAATACAAACCGGGCAGCAAGACCGTCTGTCCGGGGTGCGGAAGGAAGTCCTGCTTTACCCGTTATATCGACGAGGCGGGAGAGATTTCTTTCCCGGGGTACGTGGGTAAATGCGACCACATCAACAGTTGTGGTTATCACTATTCCCCGAAAGAATACTTCCGGGACAATCCGTCAGCAAGGGAAACATCGGCTGGCCATAAAATGAACAGCAGAGCATTTACGGCAGTAAGGTATGCTACCAAACAACCGCCAACAGAACAAGAACCGGAGATTTCTTATCTTCCCTATGATTGGGTGGAGCAATCCATGCGCGGGTACGACATCAACCCTTTGTACCGATACTTCTCCAAAGTGGCGGGAAAGGAGGAAGCCGGCAGGTTGTTCCATGTTTACAAAGTCGGCACGTCAAGGATGTGGAACGGTTCGACCGTGTTCTGGCAGATAGATGTCAAGAGTAACGTGCGTGCAGGCAAGATTATGGGCTACGATGCCGTAACCGGGCACCGGATTAAAGAACCTTTCATTCAAGTCAACTGGGTCCATTCTGTAAGAAAAGTGCCGGACTTCCACATGAAGCAGTGCCTGTTCGGTGAACATCTGCTTTCGGACACTTCCGCTGCCATGTCAGCCAAGCCTGTAGCCATTGTCGAAAGCGAGAAGACGGCACTGGTTGCCGCCATGTTCATCCCTGATTTTGTATGGCTTGCCACCGGGGGAATGCACGGCTGTTTCAACAGTGAGGCCATGCAGGTGTTGAAAGAACGCGAAGTGATTCTTTTCCCAGATCTCAAGGCAACCGAAGAATGGCGGCAACGGCTGCCGATGCTGGAGACTATCTGCAGGCGTGTCACCTGTTCCGACCTGCTGGAAAAGATGGCGACCGATGAACAGCGTAGTCGGGGACTAGACATCGCCGACTTTCTGCTGATGGAGGATACGCCACAGATGATTCTCGCGAGGATGATACAACGCAATCCAGCGTTGCAGACCTTCATCGACACCTTCGGACTCGAACTGGTGGATGCAGAAAAAACGGAATGAAAGAGGAGCAATGGACAGCTTGCTGTCCCGTGAAAATGGGGTTGTAAAATCCCGTAGCCTATTAGGGCATTTTCACCGCCTCCGCTCCGCGTCCGGCAGTCAAAAAGCCCATAGCCCTAGGGAATACCTCAGGCTCCAAATATATGCCTCCGGCAATAAAACGGGATTTTACAACAAAAATGACAACCATAAAACGAACAGATATGAGCAATACACAATACGCAGTCTGCCACCTACAGCGTGGCAGCGGCAATGACAGCGGAATGTCATGCCATATAGAAAGAAAAGATGCCAAGGGAAAAATTTATGTGCCGGCCAATGCCAATGCGGACCGGACACATCTCAACCGTGAGCTGGTCAGGTTCCCTGAAGGAGTGCCCAACCGTACCGAGGCGGTACAGCACCGCATCGACACGGCCGGGCTGCGCCGCAAGGTCGGCAAAAACCAGACAAAAGCCATCCGTATCATCCTGACCGGGACGCATGAGCAGATGATGAAAATTGCCAATGACGGTAGGCTGAACAGTTGGATCGATGCCAATCTCAAATGGCTAAAGGACACCTTCGGTGAAGAGAACCTTGTATCGTGCGTGCTACACATGGACGAGAAGACTCCCCACCTGCACGCCACCATCGTTCCCATTGTGACCGGAGAACGTCTCCGCAGGAAACGAGAAGGCGAGAAAAAATATGAAACAAAGTCCGGTCCCCGGCTCTCGGCGGACGATGTGATGCGGCGCACACGGCTGCACGAATACCAAAACAGCTACGCTGCGGCCATGAAACCGTTCGGGTTGCAGCGTGGGATTGTCGGCTCCACCGCCAAGCATCAGGCGAACTCGGAATACTACAGGCAGCAGGTAATCCAATATGAAGAGGACATAGCCAAGTTACAGGCCGATGTGGAGAAGGCACAGGAGGGCAGGAACACCATCCTCGCATGGTTCGGCAAGGGAGACCTTGCCAAGGCAAAAAAGGAACTGGCTGACAAGGACAGGCTGATTGCCGAACTCAATAAACAGATTGAGGAACTTCAGGCAGAAAAGGCACAGTTGCAGGAGCGGCACAAATCAGGAATCGAAAAGCTGCGGAACGGCTACCAGAAAGAGATAGACGCAGTCATCCGCAGGGCGGAAGCCGCCGAGCGACAGGCAGAAGAGAAAGATACCGTTATAGACAAGCAGCGGAAGCAGATAGGCCTGCTCGACCGTAAGGCAAACCCTCAGCGTTATATCCTCTCATCCGGTGCCGAGCTTGTCCGAATCAACGTGTCCAACTACCGGAATCCGTCGCTCCATATCTGGACACGGGTCGGAGAGGAACTTTTTGAGGACACAAAATTCCAGATAAACTATGATGTGGCCCAAAGACATTTCAACGGGCAAATCACGGACGAAGAATTTGTCAACGCTGTCTTCGAGCCGCAGGAACAGGTAAACGATATACAGACACAGTTGCTTGGGGCGGCATTCATGCTTACTTCAGGTGGCCCAGCACAGGCTCATGTCGGCACGGGTGGAGGTGGTTCGTCTTCGGCACTTCCGTGGAATGATAAGAAATCCAGAGGATTGAAACGATAAAACTATCAATTCAATAGATAGATCAGCAGAAAAATATCTACTTTTGTATTGGATATAAAAATATGACAATGAAATTATCAAAATTATTCACTAATTCTGCAAAAAGGATATACCCCTTTGAAATCAAGAGAGTTAGAAGAATTACCTCGTTTTCGGGTAATGAGTTGGCAACCGTTCCAATTGCCGTGGTCTGCATCGCTTTGCTTGTTCAAGTAACTCTTCGGATGCAAAGGTACAAAAAATATTCAGGCTGAAAGAATCATCCCAAATATTCTTTCAGCCTGTTTTGTATCCACCATTATGTTGTTTGAGGCTTGAAATAATTAACAAGCAAGGAAGCCACAGTAAAAGCGATTCCCGTCCAAGCCACGCCTGCCCATCCATAATGTTGCCAGGACAGACCGGAAACGAAAGTGCCCGCAGAACCGCCCAAGAAGTAAATGGTCATATAAACGGTATTGACACGATTGATGGCAGATGCGTCAAGGGCGACTACGCTGGTCTGATTCGACAAATGGATGCATTGCATACCGGCATCAATCAACAGGATGGCAACTATCATCCACAGGTAGCTGTCATTCCCTAAAAATGCCAGCAGCCATGCAGCCAATACCACACATCCTCCGGCAATAGAAAAGAACCTTGCACCGTACTTTTGGATATAGCCGCTGATGAATACGACCGTGGATGCACCTGCCAGTCCGCACAAACCGAGTGCCCCGATAATGTCGTCACTTGCAAAGAAAGGTTCCTGTTTCATCCGGAAAGCAAGGCAACTCCACAGGGCGAAGAACGAGCCATAAGCCAATGCCGCCCTCAGCGACGCGATACGCAAGTACGGGTATTGGAAGAGCAGGCGCAACAAAGATTTCATCAGCCCTGCATAGCTTTCTTGAGAACGGGCAGACAGCACGGGCAGCATCTTGTGAATCATCAGAAAACATCCGAGCATAAACACGCAAGCCACGAAATAGACGGAACGCCATCCCCACACATCAGCAAGAAAGCCACTGAACACCCGCGAGCCGAGAATGCCTATGAGCAAGCAGGATTGTATAATGCCCACATTGCGCACCTTGTGTGCAGGTGCCGAATGGAAAGACACTAACGGGATGAAGAACTGTGGCATGACCGAAGATGCTCCGGCAAGCAAGGATGCGCCCCACACCCAATAGATGTTCGGGGCAAGGGATATGGCAAGCAAGGCGCACGCAGAAACGATATAATTGGTCAATATCAGCTTCTTTCGTGAAACCAGATCACCAAGCGGGATGACAAATACAAGTCCGGTCACATAGCCTATCTGGGTCAATGTCGCTACCATGCTGGCAGAAAAGTCGTTTACCGCGAAGTCTTTTGCCATGCTGCCCAACAAAGGCTGGTTGTAGTAGCAGTTGGCGACGGAAAGTCCGGTAGCGACCGCCATCAGAGCCAGCAGAGGTGCCGGAATGCCTTGGTTCTCCCTCAATTCATACTTCATCGGTCGCCTCCTTTCAGTATGACACGACTTTCAATCCTATCAAGGAAGCAATGAGCGTGAACAGGAAGAAAAGCCGGATGGGAGTGGCAGGTTCCTTGAAAACGAATATTCCTATCAAGACCGTACCGACCGCCCCAATGCCTGTCCAAATGGCGTATGCCGTTCCTAAAGGCAAAGTCTGCACCGCCTTAGCAAGCAAAGCCATGCTCAGTACGGTGGAAGCAAGGAAACCGCTTCCCCACAGATAAAATTCAACTCCTGATGCCGCTCTCGTTTTCCCCAGACAGAATGTAAGGCTCACCTCAAACAATCCTGCCAATAATAAGATTATCCAATTCATACCAATGAATTATTAAATTCGGGTGCAAAAGTAAGCAAGTAATCCCTGACGGCTTTTTGCATTTGGCAAAAACTGATTTTGCATTTGGCAAAAAACAACCATTCATTTCCGTTTCCGTGTGCTATTTTATAATTTTGCACACCGATAAGAACTACGAACTATGGATATAAAGGAAATCATCAACCAGAGATATGCTATGCCGGACGCGTCTTTGGACAAGTTGCGGCAATGCCTGACGGAAGTTTCGTATCCCAAAGGATTCCGCGTGCTGGAAAGCGGCAAGGTGGAGAAGAACATCTTTTTCATCAAGGAAGGCATTGTCCGCGCCTATACCTCGGTGGACGGGAAGGAAATTACCTTTTGGGTGGGCAAGGAAGGAGCGACCCTTGTTTCCATGAAAGGCTATGTAAATGACGAGCCGGGATATGAAACAATGGAGCTGATGGAAGATTCCGTCTTATATGTATTGAAAAGGAAAAAACTGAAAGAGTTATTTTCGGAAGACTTGCACATCGCCAATTGGGGGCGGCGTTATGCGGAGATGGAGTTGCTTGCCACTGAAGAACGGCTGATTTCCATGTTGTCCGCTATTGCTTCGGAACGATATAAGGAGCTATTGGAAAAAGAACCTGATTTGTTACAGCGATTGCCGTTGGGAAGCATCGCCACTTATTTGGGTATCACACAAGCGAGTTTGAGCAGGGTTAGAGCACAAATAAAGTGACGTTTCAACCAACCAACGGGAGGGTAGCAAGCGGTTTTGGGCAGACCAAAACACAAACTTGCTACCCTCCCGTTGGCTTTGTTTACAGAACAGCCTAACCAACTCCATTTCGCTCATCCACACGCTGGCGGCATCGGACGGCACGGCAACCCTGCCGCACCCGTCCATCGTGATTGTTGTCCGTTTCATGTCCCTGCCACTTTGATGTTACCGAAAGTCTGGTTCAGTTGGTTACCGAATGCCGTCAAATCGTCACCCAGCTTCTGCGTGGTTATTTGTAGGCTCGGTAAACAACGCCTTTCCGCTTTACAGCGGTAGGTTTTCGTTTATCTGCCCCCGAACCGTACTTACACGTCTCCATGTATACGGCTCTCCATCTGTAACATCATTTTACTTATCACAGCTCTGGATTTTTGCGTTACACTCCGCACATACGACCAAAGTCTTTCTGTGCATATAGAGCATTTTGCGTTCCCAGTCATTTTTACCTTTTAACTCTTTGAGAGTGCGGACATGGTGCATTACCACTTCTCCGTGCTTGCCACATAGTTCGCACGTTTTTGTTGTAAGCCTTTCTATCAAACTTAACGATGGTGTTTTGAACATATACGGCAGATTGTCACTTGGGGCTGTTTCACAATCCGTTTTACGGGCGTAACCCTCATTGTAGAATACCCTGTACTTGGTTTCTCCTCCCTTGTTTACAAAAGGCACGGCAAAGAGATTGTCCTTGCGGTATGTTTCAATGACTTTTCTCACTGACATATTCAGCTTTTGAGCAAGAGTTTTGTACATGGAGAACTTCATAATACAGCCGAAAGAGCGTCCCAAAGCCGATGCATTGTTTGCTATTGAGTAATAGTTGTAGAACCCTCGTATTTCGGTATTAAACTGAGATACAATCTCGTGCGCTTCATTGTCAATCATATAAGTCCTGCCTTTTGACACCCATGTTTCCTTGCCGCGTTTGGTGACAACTTTCATGGCTTCGAGGCTGAGCAGTTTATTCTTGATTACTTCTCTTGAAACGTGCAATATCACGTTCCCGTTGAAGTATCTGCGCACTGTTCCGTTACTGTTTCTCTTTGTGGCATAGTCTTTTCGGACATATATTTCGTAACCCAAAAATTTTGCGCTGTCTTGTGCATTTGTAATCAAAGTCTTTTCCTGTGACATCTCCAGCCTTAACTTTTCCTGCATAAACTTGGTGATGTCAGCTTTGATTGTCTCACATTCGTTTTTCGTTCCGATAACCCCGATTAGAAAATCATCGGCGTAGCGCAGATATCTCAGTCTGCGAAAATTTCTGTCCATATCGTTGCCACTTGGCATTGTTAGTATCCGCTTCTGCTTTTCGTGCAGTTCTTCTACCATCCTTGTTCTTACGTTTACATCCTCTACTTCATTTATCCTACGTTTTAGGTAGTGTACTCTGCTGTTGAGTTTGCAAATATCCTTGTTGCGGCTTCTTACTGTCCCTTTATTGAATTTGTTGGCATATTCATTCATGTACTTATCGAACTTGTCAAGGTATATATTTGCCAAAACAGGGCTTATGATACCACCTTGCGGTGTCCCTGAATAAGTCTTGTTGAATTGCCACTCTTCCATGTACCCTGCATTGAGGAATTTCCGTATCAGACGAAGAAATCTGTCATCTGCTATTCTACCTTTCATTATTTCTATCAGCACATCATGGTCTATGTTGTCAAAGAAGCCTTTTATATCTCCCTCGATGAACCATTTTGCACCGTTGAAATTATTTTGTAGACTTTTCAGTGCTGTGTGGCAGCTTCTGTTTGGTCTGAAGCCGTGCGATGTCCACTCAAAGTGTCCCTCATATATAGCTTCAAGCACCATTCTTACTGCCTCTTGAACCAATTTGTCTTCAAAAGACGGTATTCCTAACGGACGCATCTTCCCATTCTTTTTCGGAATGTAAATTCTCTTTGCAGGATTGGGACTATAAGTCTCATCCTTTATACTCTCTATGAGTTTGTTTATCCTGTCAATGCTCATTTCATCCTCTGTTTTGCCATCAGTGCCGGGTGTCATGTTTCCCGGCTTTGCATACATACGTTGGTAGGCGGCAAAGAACATCTGTTCATTGAATAGAATACGGTAGAGCCTTTCGTATTTATACTCAGGCTCGTTGCTGTGTCCAGCTAAAATGTTTAATACTTGCTCTGGATTTCTCATACGTCTCTCACGTTTTCCGTTGTTCGTATTAAAGTTACAGACTACTTCCCTTCGCCATGTACAAGGCTTTCCCTTGCTCGGACTACTACGGAAGTTCCGTTACCATATCGGATATTCAAAAGCTTTCTTTATAGCTGTTTATTCCAGCGTTCCGACTTAGGTAATCCCCAGTTAGTTCTCTTAATAACTATTAGCACGGCATACTGTCGGATGCGACTTTCGTTCTTGTCCGCTTATTGCGGCTGTGTCATAGTCGGTTCTTTATGCTCTGCACTAACGCACAAAATAGGCAGAGTACTATGAAACAACGTATGTATAATAGTCTTCCGTTGTTGCAAGATTTGGTACCACTGAACTATCGTTCAACCAATCAAGGCTTCATCCTTATGTATGCCTTTTCGTCTTGCCCCTCAGTCGCCACTTGACTATTAGTGGACTTGGAGCTTTAATCAGTATGCTACACTCCCCATCGGGTTTCCCCTTTGGATAAACTGATTGACGATAGGATTATATCGAACCCAATCCTAACTTCTTGCTAAAGAAGTATTTATTAAGCGACCATTCTGGGCGCACTTGCGTAAATCTGTGTGGTCTTGATGTTTGTGTGACCTAAAACACGGCTCACGCTCTCAATCGGCATGCCTTTGCTGAGGGCTAATGTGCCAAACGTGTGGCGGCTGCAATGAAAGCTGATTTGCTTGTTTATGCCACACTCGCTGATGACTTTTTTCAGCTTCTTGCAAACATTCCAATAGTTGATTTCGCCGAAAACTGAATTGTCCTTTTGAAACGGTCTGTACTTCCCAATTATCTGCAACGGAATGTCCAGCAGCTTCACTTGGAACGGTACGCCCGTCTTGTGCCGCTTGGAGATAATCCACTTCTCACCGTTCACATCCATAATCTCGTCCGTGGTCAGTTCCCTGATGTCTGCGAAGCTGAGTGCGGTGAAGCAGGCAAAGACAAACAGGTCTCGGGTGAAAGCAAGCGTGGCATCGGAAAACTCATGCTCGATAAGTTGCCGGATTTCCCCCTCCGTAAGATACTCCCGTTCCTTCACGTTGGGCGTGATGCGGAATTGCGCAAACGGGTTTCTCGGTATCAGACCGTTGTAATGCGCCCGTGAAACGACCGTCTTGACCCACATGCAAGCCAGCCACACGGAAGCGTTTTTCAACCCTTGCTCCGTAGTGAGGAATACGGAGAACTCCTTGATGAAGTCGGGAGTAAGTTCCAGCATGGACATGTCGTTGCGCTTATAAAACGACTTGATGAATGCCGCCACATAGTTCCTTGAACGTACCATCACTCGGTAAGACCCCATGCAGCGGTCTTTGCCGACACGTTTCAGGAACTTGGCGTTCTCCTTGTCAAATGCGCCGAGTATCGTTTCATACTCGCAGCCGATGCCCTGATAGGCGTTGCGCACCATTTCCGCCGTGACATACGCCTCACGGTCGGATATGCGCTGGTAGTGCTTGATGATTTGCGCCTTGATGTTGTCGAGCGCAAGGTTCGTTTCCCTTGCCTCCACGCTTTTGCCTTTGGCACGGTTGCCCTTTGCGTCCCAAAGCTCCTTTGCGATGCTCCGCTTGCAACTGAACTGCGCTACCGTCCCGTTGATTGTAACCCGTCCCATGATGGGGACAATTCCGTTCTTCTCTTTGCTGCCGTTCGTATAGAACAGCACGCGAAATGTGCTCCTTGTCATACTCGTCTTTTTTTGGTTGCAAAACTATAAATCAACGAGTTAAACCTTGACAAGCAAACCTATGCAGAACGGCGTAAACGGGACGAAAAGTGTTAAATCTGCATTTCTGACGGGTAACGAATAGGAAACCGTTCTATTTCTCTAATCCGCTTTGGAACGCTTTTCAGCCCTCAGCCCTATTTCCGTAATTTTCTCCTAACTGCTTAAATCTCAATTCCTATTGCGTTAATCTGCTGATTTTGTTCGATTATTCCAGCGATATATAGTAAGTCACTTTGGAAAGACAGTTTTTTATACGCAGTTAGTTTCATTGCTGCTATAGAAACTATTTGTGCTATCGCTAATTTTAGCATTACAGATATTTGTAATATACAGAAGTGGTGGGAAAAAGGCTTGGTGATTGTGGGTGTATTTCTATTATTTTGGATTATAATATCTGTAATAAAGGCATTTAGAGCAGACCATTCCATCACTTTAAAAATAAAAGGAATCAATGTTAAAATTGAAGAAAGAGATATATTTGAGTCAACAGATTGGAAATTAATTCCTTTTAATGAATTCTTTGACACCACCGTGGATGATGTTGTAATTGCCAAAAATTCGTTGAATGGAAAATTCATAGAGAAATTACAAGATATTGATGATTTGAAGCGACAAATTAACGAAGCAGAAGATGTACCTGGAATGGAAAAAAACAAAAGTAGGTAAAATTTGTTATCCACTTGGACGAATCATTATATATCGAGATTATTTGTTATTAGCATTTTCTCATTTTGAGAATAATCAGGCAAAACTATCTCATAACGATTATGAAATTTGTCTTAGAGCGATGTGGAATGAAATAAGCAGGGTCTATGCAAATAAACCCATTGCCATACCTTTGCTTGGGGGAGGAATAACACGCATTACGGATAAAAATGACTTTAATTTGCTTCGTTGCATTCTTTGTACACTTAAAACATCGAATGCTCCAATATATCAACCGATAACAGTTGTGTTGACACGAGAATCTATTGATAACATTAATTTGTATGATATTAAAAAAATATTTTAATCATGTATTACAGGACAAGAACTTACATCGCCGGAGATTGGGATCATGATAAAGATGCCGTTGAAGCATTACACCGATGGAATGATAGTTCCCAATACGGCCTTTCATTTTCAGACGCTCATGAGTTAAAGCAGGCAAGGAATACAAGTCTAAATTGCTCGATTAAAAGGTCATTGGCTGAGAGATTGGATGCATCCAAAACATTTATCCTTATCGTTGGTGACCATACAAAAGAATTAAAAGCTGGAGGATGTCAATATTGTGGCAGTTATAACAGCTATTGGGGAACTTGTGGCAGAGGACATACAGTAGATACTCGAAGTTATATTGATTTCGAATGTGAGAAAGCAATTCGAGATGGCTTAAAGATAATAGTCCTATATAAATCAACATTCGTCAATAGGGACAAATGCCCAGAAGTAATCAGATGGAAAGGTATTCATGTTCCGATGGAAAAATGGTTTGGGAACAACTTGTATTGGGATTATGTTTCTGTAAAAAACGCCATCGAACAATAAGCAGATATTGCCCCGTAAATTAATATCCTATGGGGCAATATCTTGCTTAGTTAATTACCATGTTATAATTTCATCTACAATCTCCTGTTGTTCTGCACTACTACGACGTAGATAGATCCGGGTGGTTTCTATGCTTTCATGTCCCATGAGGTCGGCAAGCAGAGATATATCATTGAACTTCTCCAAAAAATTCTTGGCAAACCGATGACGGAAAGAGTGAGGATAAACGACTTTCTCATTCATACCGTATTTTGCAGCATAGTTCTTCAACTGTTGGGCAATACCTCTTGTAGTGATACGCTCTCCGAAACGATTGAGGAAAAGGTAACCACTTGTGCGGTTGGTCCTGATTAGCCATTCGGCTGTTTCTTTGCGTAATGTCTTTGGAATATAAATTCGGCGTATTTTACCTCCTTTGGTGTAAATATCGTAATACCCAATCTGCACATGCTCTACCTTTATTTGTATCAACTCACTGACTCTTGCGCCAGTTGCAGCGAGGAAACGCACTACAAAATACCATGTTAGATTATCTTCTCTTTTCAGTTTGTTTTTTAGGAAGATATAGTCAGCATTACTGATCACATTTTCCAAATATGAACGCTGTTGCACCTTGACCGATTTTAATCGCAAGCGTGGCTTCTTTATGCATTCAAGGTATTTATTCATAGCCTGTATGCGCAGATTTACAGTCTTTGGCTTGAAGGTTTCGATGAGATACGTTTTGTAGATGAGCAAATTTCGCTTGTTCAATTCCCTATGCCTGGAATAATACTCCTTGATGGCATAAAGATAAGCATTAATAGTATTTTCTGCCATATTCCCTTGACGCAAATACAATTCAAAATCTTCGTTGTTCATATTCTTTACATTATTAGTTAAACAAATTGTTATCACTAATAATGTAGAGAGTGGTTAGTGTTTTGAGTTCCTATTATGAGAAGTTTCTCGCCACAGGGGAGGTGAAGTGCATAGATGAGGAGATTCCGTTTGCAATTCCACGTAGTTGGGAATGGGAACGCTGGGGAAATATCTCTCAATCTATTCAATATGGTTATAATGCTCCAGCCTTAGAAAATGGCTATATAAGGATGGTTCGTATAAGCGACATTCAATCCAACAAGGTGTTATGGGAAAATGTACCATTTTGTTTGATTAATGCAAGTGAAATAGAAACATATCTTTTGAAAGTAAATGACATTCTATTTGCCAGAACAGGTGGTACTGTGGGAAAGTCCTTTTTAGTGGAAGAAGTACCAGTGAAAGCGATATATGCAGGCTATTTGATTAGAACAAGGTATAGCTCTTTGCTCTGTCCTTATTATATGAAGGCTTTTATGGAGAGTCAATTATATTGGGAACAGCTAAAGAATGGTACAATAGCAACAGCACAACCTAACTGTAACGGGAAAACACTTGGCAAAATGCTATTGCCAATCCCTCCAATAAATGAACAAGAACGAATTGTAGAAAAATTACGCAATGTATCTTTTCTCATAGAACGCTATGGGAAAAGCCAAGACTTTCTTAACCAATTGAATGAACAAGTTAAGGAACAACTTAAAAAGTCCATTTTACAAGAAGCTATACAAGGAAGACTCGTTCCACAAATCGCTGAAGAAGGTACATCGCAAGAATTGCTTGAACAGATACGACAGGAAAAGCAAATACTTGTCAAAAAAGGCAAATTAAAGAAGTCTGCCCTCCATGATTCTGTTATTTTCAGAGGTGACGATAACAAGTACTGGGAGAAGTTTGGGAAAGAAATACATTGTATTAACGATGAAATTCCATTTGAGATACCTGCCTCATGGCAATGGGTACGTATCAAAGATATATTCAAAATAAACCCGAAAAATGTTGCTGAAGATAATTGTATCTCCGCCTTTATTCCAATGGAAAAAATATGTGCAACATATGGATCTGAGTTTTCTTATGACGAGGTACAATGGAAAACAATTAAAACTGGTTATACCCATTTTGCAGATGGCGATGTCGTATTTGCTAAGATAACACCCTGCTTTCAGAATAGAAAGTCTGCAATATTCATAGGGCTGCCAAATGGGATAGGAGCGGGGACTACAGAACTTAAAGTTATGCGGCCTTATGGAGAGACTATCAATCGTTGGTATTTACTCTATTTTCTTAAAAGCCCATATTTCATTGACGAGGCGCAATTCAAAGGCACTGCGAACCAACAACGAATTATAACGGGCTATTTAGAAAATAAGCTCTTCCCCTTACCTCCAAAATTTGAACAAGACAGAATTGTACAACAAATTAAGCAATTAGCAAGTATTATGAGCAGATAAATGGGCAAGCCGTTCAGATAGAGTGTGATTATGACTTTCCCTATAGTTGGTCGCTTGTGAGATTATCCTCAATTTGTGCTCTCATTGATGGCGAAAAGAAAGAGGGACAGCAGTTGTGTCTTGATGCAAAATTTTTACGAGGCAAGAGTGCCGGAGAATATCAGCAAAGAGGCAAATTTGTCCACAAAGGAGATAATATCATCCTTGTGGATGGGGAGAACTCCGGCGAAGTTTTCACAGTGCCTTGCGATGGCTATATGGGCAGTACATTCAAACAGCTCTGGGTTAGTTCTGCTATGCACTTGCCTTATGTATTGAACTTTATCCTATTCTACAAGGAATTACTACGCAAATCAAAGCGAGGCGCAGCAATTCCACATCTTAACAAGGAGATATTTTATTCCCTCATTATAGGCATTCCTCCATATAGAGAGCAACAACGAATATCGGTACGGATAGACGAATTATCGCAATTGTTCAAATAGTTTCTCTATTTTGGAGACAATACGCTCCTGTTCTGCAAGTGGCGGTATAGGTACTAATGCCGTCACTAATCTTTCTTTACCAATGTTGTAGAATGCTTGTCCAGACTTGTTTGTTATGGACTTCATAAAATCAATGGCAGAGGGCGAACTCATAAATGCAAGGAGATATTTGGAAAGTGACTCGCCACCACCTAAAGGTCGAATGATAAAGACGAATCCTCCTACAGTTGTGTGAGGCATATCCAATTCAACTATAGCCATCTTGCCTATATTTTCCAAACTCGTTACGGCCGGAGTAACTATATCGTTATGCTTTAATAATATATCCTCTTTTACTTTGGATTGAGGAATAAATATGTCATCTGGTTTCGTACATAGTTGAAATGGCTTGATATTGCCGCCACGAAGGACACGAATGCCACAATGTTCAGATTCCACTTCTTCCTTTTTGAAAGTCGCACCAGTGCATACGGAACAAAAGTTCTTCAGTCTTGTCCATATCCAGTTTTTCGGAATCTCAAATGGAATTTCATCAGTTATATCAATAATTTCTGTTCCTATCTGCTCATAATACTTGTTATCGTCACCTTTGAAAATGATAGAATCATTGAGTGCAGACTTTTTCAACTTGCCTTCATTCACAAGGCGCTTTTTCTCTTTACGAATCTCGGCAAGTAATTCTTCGGCTGTTCCTTCCTCAACAATTTGTGGAACAAGATGTCCCTGTATTGCCTCTTGTAAAATAGATTTTTTCAGTTGTTCCTTGACAGAGGTATTTAGTATGTTAAGTTCACTTTGCGCCTTGTCATACCTTATTATTAAGGGTTGCAAACTCTCAATTTGATTAACAATTCGCGCCTGTTCTGATATGGGAGGAACTGTAACCAAAATGGAATTCATCTTTTCCTGATTCATCTTTGGCTGTGCAGTCCCTGTTACATAATTCACAAGTGATATGGCGTTTATAAACAAAGCTATGTATGCCAGATTAAGTCCTCCGCATACATCAAGGACATGAGCATGATTATTTACCCAATATTTCCCTTTGGCTATAAATGCAATAGGAGTACTTCTGTTGATAAGGTTTGCGCCATCTTCTCCTATCAACAACAAGTCTTTGTCAAAAAGATATTTATCAACTTTATCAATTACTCCAGATGCCCCGTAGTAATCGTACACCTTTTTAAGAGTTTGCCGCTGGGCAACAGACAATGGGATCCTCTCGCTATCCCGATTTATCATTAAACTTCCAAACCTGCACCACTCCCACCCTTGTGGAATCTCAAACGGAATCTCCTCGTCAATGCACTTCACCTCCCCTGTGGCGAGAAACTTCTCATAATAGGAATTGTCCTCACCGCGATAGATAATAGATTCGTTCTTGTCTTTTTTGATTTTCTTCTCTTTGACCAACCGAGCCTTTTCCTCCCTAATCCGTTCAAGAAGTACTGATGCGGGTTCGTCATTCGGATCTTGCGGTACAAGTTTTCCCTGTATCGCCCATTGAAGTATGCTGTTTTTAAGTTGCTTTCCGTTCATTTATTTGCTGTATTGAAATGTGAAACGCTGTCTCACATATTTATCATTCGGGATATTCGTCAAGGATCTTGTCAAGTTGAGCCTGCAATTCTTCCCTTTTGGGGAGATATAATTGGTACCTGGCAGCAAAAAGTGGATTCGTAATACCTTCGAGTGCATACTCCAACAGCAGCTCGTCTTTCTTTGCGCCCAATACAATTCCGATAGGAGGATTATCATCATTCTGACATATCTCTGTCTTGAAATAGTTCAGGTAAAGATTCATCTGACCTATGTCTCCATGCTTGATCTCACCCCGTTTTAAGTCTATCAGAACATAACATTTCAATATGCAATGATAGAATACCAAGTCCACCTTAAGCCGCCTGCTTCCAATGTGCATCACAAACTGGCGACCCACGAAGGCAAACCCCCGTCCAAGTTCCAGTAAGAACTTTTCCATATTGGCCTTCAGAGCTGCTTCCAATTCACCTTCCTTGTACTGTTTCTTCTGCGGAAGTCCGGCAAATTCCAAGATAAAAGGATCCCTAATAATATCCTGTGGAGTAAGTACCTGATGCCCCTCGTTTGCCAAAGCCAATACTCCCTTCTTATCCGTACTCAAAGCAAGGCGTTGGAACAATGCACTTTTTATTTGCCGTTTCAGTTCCCGCACTTTCCAGCCTTGACGTATGGATTCCGTGAAGTAGAACTTCATTTCCAAAGGGTCATCACATTTCAATAACTCGAAATAATGACTCCATGTCAATTTGTGAGACAGTGTCTCACTTTTTGGGAAAGCGAGATAGAGTTTACGCATATAGGTTAAATTGGACCGGCTGAACCCACGACCGCATCTTATTGTCAAGTCCTTTGATAGATTTACGAGAAGTTGCTTGCCGTATTCGGCCCGAGCCATCCCTTTTTGCTCAAATTCAACAATATATTGTCCTGTCTTCCAGTTCGCATCAAGAAGGTGTGCATTTACGGCTGTTATGGCATCGGCCTTGGCTTCCGTCCACAAATCCGTAATATGGTTGACAAGTTCACTGTATGCCGGATTGTTATATTGCATTATCGTTGTTTCTGCATTCATCTTATTTGAATTATGATTTTTTGAAACAGTCTTGACTACTGAACTGTATTATTCCATTTGAGTATGGACACTCAAATAATGATTAAAAATCCGAATACTTATTCTTTTGCTCCATGAAAAAACGATAAAGTTTTTTTCCTATCTTATCTTTTGTAAATGTCCTCTCATGTTCTATGGGTATGGTCGACAGTCTTATTTTTGACACACCTTTTTGGAAAAAATCAAATTGCTCCGGGCATATTCTAAATTGCGCAGTTGAATTGATTGAGGAAACAGGAATAACAATATTTCCTGAAATAATACCAGTCGATTCGGAGTCAGTATTGATAAGATTTCCTTTCAACTCAAGAATTTCATTGTCGAAATTTTTCACAAGCATTGTTGATTCTTTCATGAAATTCAAACGGTCTGATTCTACAATCGCAATAATGTAATATGTCGTGTCTTGTCGAGCCACACTATATGTCACACTGCACCCTTCAGCAGCGAATGGTTTATAAGTATAACTCACCGTTTGTGCATAACTCAAATGTCCGATAGAGAACATAATAAGTATAATAAGTATTTTAGTCCTCATGATTTTCAATATTAATTTTAATTCCCAAAATCTTTTGTATTTCAGCCAAAGTCTTGTCTATTTCATGGTCAAGAGCTGCCCGTTTTTTGTAATAGTCAGCCAGCAGTTCGGCTGGAGGCAAAATTTCTTCATCTTCTTTCGGAAATTTGCATAAGTCGAAATTGCAGTCAGAACCAATCAGGTCTTCGACTGAATAGCAGCGGGCTTTCTCGTTTCCTTCCTCAATAATGATTTCCTTACGGTTATCCCACCATTCTTTGATAGGATTACAATGCTCCAAACGCATCGGTTTTGTTTTGGAGAAATGCTTGTATCCCTCCGGCATATCCAAACGATAGAACCATGTCTCTTTGGTAGAGTAACCGACAGGTGAATCTTCTGCCTTTTCATTATTGAAGAACAGAATATTCGTTGCTATGCTGGTATAAGGCGAAAAAATGCTTCCTGGCAATCTAATGATTGTATGTAGATTAAAATCACGCAACAATTTTGTCTTTATGGCTATCTTGGTATTGTCCGCGCCAAACAGAAAACCATCGGGAACAATAACGGCTGCCCTGCCGTTTTTCTTCAAGCGATACATGATAAGCACCATGAACAGGTCAGCAGTTTCACTACTTCGCATGTCAGATGGGAAATGCGACTTGACATCAGATTTCTCATTGCCGCCGTATGGGGGATTCATGAGTACTACGTCAAATTTATCATCCTCTGTATAGTTGAGAACATCTTTAGTCAGTGAATTGTCATGAAATACCAATGGCTTATCTATGCCGTGGAGTAAGAGATTTGTTACACACAGCATATAAGGGAATTGTTTCTTTTCTATACCAAATACGGATTGATTAAACTTCTCCCTGTCTTCAGCAGTAACCACGCGCTTGTCAAGTTCTCCAAGCCAACTGGTAATAAAGCCACCGGTTCCACAAGCAAAATCTGCCATTTTCTCCCCAATCTGTGGCTTGATTATTTCCGCCATAAATTCAGTTAAAGCTCTCGGCGTATAAAACTCGCCGGAAGATCCAGCGGACTGCATTTCCTTGAGTATGTTTTCGTAAATTTCACCGAAAGCGTGACTTTCTTCATAGTCGGCAAGATTGAGATCATCAATTACATTCAGAACCTGTCGGAGTTGTACTCCGTCTTTCATATATTGGTTGGCATCCTCAAAAACAGTTCTTACAATTGCTTGTCGGATAGGTGTGTCGGGAGAAATCTCTATCTTCTTAAGTTTATCAAATACCATATTGTTGACAAATGATAGCAGATCATCTCCCGTCAGGGCATGCCCACTTCCATCATCATGAGCCCAATTGCGCCAACGGCATTCTTCGGGAATAATAGATTTATAATCATCCTCCATTTCCCAGTCATTCTCTTTCTCGTCATAAACTTTAAGAAAGAGCATCCATGCCATCTGCTCTATGCGTTGTGCGTCACCATTGATACCGGCATCATTGCGCATTATATTGCGTATCCGTTTTACGAAATTTGACAAACTCATATTTTACTTTTCTTTTTATGCCACATTATATATCAGTTGAGTCAGATTGTTTACGGCATTAAGGTAACCTTGCTTGCCGCCAAACAGTCTGGCAATGTTTGCCGGGGAGCCAAATCTTCTGAACGGGTCGTTTTTCAAAACCGAAAGATTCTCCAGTTCAGAAATACCCTCGTCCATATATTTGTCAAGCAGGGCTTCAAGAACGAGTCTGGCTTGCTCTCCATATTTACTAAAGACATCTCGTTTCTTTACTTGCTCTGCTCGTTCTCGCCTTGTCAAGGTCTTCTTTCCGTATGCAATATGACAGATGAAGTCAAAGTCATCCACATCATCCATATTCCTGTCATGCTTAAGAGTCGCAAGGTCAATACCTGCTTCTTTAAGCATTTCCACTATCTCGCTTTTCCTTTTTAGAGTATTCCACTTAGACGTAAAGGTTTCTATTGTCGCATATGTGTCGATAATATTCTTCTTTGTATAATCTGTGATGCTTTCTGTGCGAAGCAGTTTTCCATTTGTATCGTAAACGGAAACTACCTTATTGATAACTTTTACTTCACAACCATTTTTATCCACAATAGGTTTTGGTCGTGGCACCGGTGTCGGGCACTCACAAGGATTTTTGCCACAAATGGGACATGTCGAAGGTGGAGTAGGTTTTGGACAGACACAAGGATTTTTGCCGCAAACAGGACATGGCTTCGGAGGATAATCCGGATCAATCTCTATCGGACCATCCCAATCTGGATCAGCAAAAAGGCGTGTCACATTGCGAAAGTCCATTACTACAAAATGTGTTTTCCCTTCTTTTTCACGAATGCGGGTACCTCGTCCTATAATCTGCTTGAACTCTGTCATTGAGCCGATCTGTTGGTCGAGGACTATGAGTTTGACCATTTTGCAGTCAACACCAGTTGATAGTAATTTACTGGTCGTAGCTATTACCGGATATTTTGATGCAACAGAAATAAAATAATCTAGTTTCCCTTTGCCATATTCATCGCTGCCAGTAATGCGGACTACATAGTCGGGATTCTTTTTGCACATATCTGCATTGGCATTGACCAGTGCGATTCGCATTCTTTCCGCATGCGCTTCATCAGCACAAAATACAATGGTTTTTGCCATACGGTCTGTGCTTTTGAGATAGTTGGTTATTTCTTGTGCTATTTCCCGATGGCGATCTTCAATCACGATGTTATAGTCGTAGTCACTGTTGTTGTATATCCTGTCTTCAATTTCATTGCCGTAAATATCCTTTTGGCCTTTAATTGGTCGCCACTCATCTCCGATGTTTGTTGTAATATTTATGACTTTAAACGGAGCAAGGAAGCCATCTTCTATCCCGTTCTTCAAACTATATGTATAAACAGGCTCGCCAAAATATCCAATGCTTGATTGATAACGTGTTTCTTTTGGCGTTGCAGTCATGCCGATGTGTGTTGCAGAGGAAAAATAATCCAGTATAGTGCGCCAGTTACTGTCATCTTTGGCACTTCCTCTATGACACTCGTCAATGATTACGAGATCAAAATAATCCGGATTAGGGAAAAGCTCCTGATAATTTTTTGCATCATTTTGTCCAATAAGTTGCTGGTAAAGCGCAAAATACACTTGATGAGAAAGCAATTCCTTCAATTTGTTCTTGTCTTTGGAATAATCTATTTTATGGATTACTTTTTCCAAAGGCTTGAAATCTTGTTCAATGGATTGATCTACCAATATATTGCGGTCGGCTAGATAAAGAACTTTTTTCTTTAATCCACTCTTAAGCAGTCGCCAAACTATTTGAAACGCAGTGTATGTCTTGCCTGTACCGGTAGCCATCACAAGTAAAATACGGTTTTGTCCTTTTGCAATGGCATTGATAGTACGATTTATAGCATTAAGTTGATAATATCTTGGAGGGAAAATATTTTGTCCACTACACAATGGTTGGTTAATGGCAGCTTCCTCCTGTTTATTAAGCCCGTTTCCTTCGTTTATCTCTTTTTTATACCGCTCGATCAATTCTTCGCGGGTTGGAAATTCATCCATACCGAAAAATCGTTCCTGCCCGGTTAAAAAATCATGCTCGGCAAAACCTTCTCCATTAGAGCTGAACGCAAATTTGACATCAAGCATTTTTGCGTATTCCATTGCCTGTTGTAAACCATAAGAAACAGTGTGCTTGGTATCTTTTGCTTCAATAATAGCAATTGGTGTAGCTTTATTCACATAAAGCACATAGTCAGCGAACTTTGGTTTTTCACGATGCACAATATTGCCATGCAAGCTGATTTTACCATCGGTAAATTTCACTTGTTGTTCCATGAAAATACTATCTTTTGTCCATCCCTTGCTTGTGATGGCATCATTGATATAGCGGAACTTTACATCTTCCTCTGATAATTCATGACTAATGCCCATGTTCATATAATATTTTATTATCGGAAGTTCAACTCATCAAGATTCGGAGTTTAATATTCGGTTATCTATATCATTGGCGTTCTTTCTCGTCAGTTATCAAATCTTTCAAATCTACTTGAAGTATCTTTGAAATCGCTAATAGTGTTTCCAAATCCGGCTGGTACCTATTGCAAGCGTAACTATTGATTGTACTGAAACTCTTACCAACTTGTTTTGCAAGCCAAGTTTGTGATATTCCCTTTTGCTCAAGAATATCTTTTATCCTGTTCAACTTCATACCACTCTGAATTTTGCTACAAAATTACACTAAATTTTGCGATATCAGAGCACTTACGACAAACAAAATTTGCTTTCATGTAAAAGAACACATTTCTTGAATAGAAAAATGGGTTGATAGAATGTGTTGTTTTCTTAGAAAAACTTATAAGTTGCGGGAACTTTGCGGTATCAAATCACAAAGAGTTTTGAATGTATAATCTGATAATCAGAAAAATATAGAATGTTATTCGGTTCAAGCGTGGCACCGAAGCCCATTTCAGAATCGCAGGTCGTAGGAGTACCTTTTGGCGTGAAATAAGCGACAGCCCCACGCCTATATCCGCAGAATACGAATACGACGCGAGAAGATGTCTGCCTATTCTCCGCCAAAATGAATTTCCTACGTTCACGATTCGGGAACAGACTTACACTTTTCCGTGTGTATCAATATGTACGGCAAATATAGCGATCCTTTTCGAAATATACAATAGCGCATCGCGTCGGGAACTGCGACCGCAGAACAAGCGTGAAGCACGACGTAGAAACGAAATCCGGCCAAGACACGATCTCCCCGCTGCTAATCCCCGAACCGGACGGCAGCGGTTCTACGCATCCGCTCTTTCGGACCGCATTCAGTCCGGCCGTTGCCGAAAACAAAAATTTTCAGTACATTTGAGCGACAAAAAAATGCTTTCCATGTCCATTCCCCTCGCCGAACGACTGCGTCCCCGTACGCTCGATGAATATATCGGACAGGCCCACTTGGTCGGGCAGAACGGCGTATTCCGCAAGTTCCTCGAAACGGGCAATGTCCCCTCGTTCATCCTCTGGGGTCCGCCGGGCGTGGGAAAGACTACGCTGGCCAAGATCGTTGCCACGACTCTCAAACGCCCGTTCTACACCCTGTCGGCCGTCACGTCGGGC
>OHKU01000281.1_pt1 | contig 29729 bp, 17 predicted proteins | sample 1568911 | NCBI WGS metagenome assembly OHKU01 (sample SAMEA3879574, study PRJEB24766) | human gut metagenome | biome: human-associated habitat; feature: feces | place: USA | collected 1985/1987
AAGCTCTCAACAGGACACTTCACCTCCATCATCAAACAGAAAACAGGACAAACGCCGTCTGAATGGATTGTTGCCATCACTATCGTCAACGCCAAACTACTGCTTGAAAAATCTCAGAAAAGTATAAAAGAAATAGCCGGAGAACTGAACTTCCCGGAACAATTTACTTTCCGCAAGTACTTTAAGCAATATGTAGGCATACCACCCAAACAGTATAGATTATCAAGAAGAACAGACTCAGAGGAGACACAAAGCGAAGATGATTAAACTCTAATAAATACAAAAAAAGAGACTTACAGCGCAATGCTATAAGTCTCTAAATATAAAGTTATGTGGTGCAATCTTTTATGATGGAGTAGCGTATTTCACTTTCAACTCCTCTACTCCCATTCCGGTAAAATAGTCTTCAATAAAATCCCAGCGCTTCACATCGTCCATTCCGTCCGTTCCGAAGAAGAAAGAAAACAGTTCGATCTGTTCCTGGAACACCTGTTCATTATTCTCGAGAATCAAATTGTGATATTCATCGGAAGATGCAATCTGCTGCAAACTCTCCGGATCATCGAAATATACCAGTACACAAGGTGTCCCCCCTCCTTCGACGCTGAATGAAAGACAATCGAGTATGGAAAGCAGGTTAAGCAACATATTCAGATCGGAGAATGGCGTACTGTAAAACAACAGACGATCTCCTTTTTTACCGACAATACGTTGACTGAATAGTTTCTGATAGCGGGACAACAAAAGGTCAAACCCCTTTGTCACTGTAAAAGAGAGTTCGTTGGAATCCTTCTTTTTCACACTACTGATATAACTCACACTGCGCCCCTCTTCCGTACGTGACTCCAGCAATGAGCCAATAAAGCGTTTTGCCGATGGTACATCCATACCATGTTCGGCAAAGACCGCACGCAATTCTTCTTCATCAAAACGTCCTTTTGTCTTCCGTAACTTATCGACAAGCAGAGTCTTCAAGCTATTGAACAGTGCATCCATCCGCTGACGAATTACCGTAGCATCTTCTTTCAACAACACCTCATGCTTACCAACAGATACTGCACGAGAGCCTTCCCACAATGTTCCGCTATTCAGTTTTTGCTTAAATTCACGATAACCTAACTCAGCAAAGCGCTCTTCCCACAGTTTTTCCAGACGTGCTGTGTACACGTCTTCCGTACCTTCCACTTTAGTAAGATAATCCTTGAATTCACGAATAAAAACATCGCCTGTCTTATCCTGAATATATCCTTCCGTCAATAGATTCTGCGGACTGACCTCCAACAACTTCTTTCCGTAACGATGACTTAAATCATCTTCCAACCATAATAAAGCTGTCTTAATCAACTGTCCCAATTCTGCCTCGTATTCCAGCTTGTTTTTCATTCGCGGCAATTTCACCACAAATTCGAAGTCGGACAAAGACACCAGCATTTCTTGCTTTTCGCCTTTCATCCTATATACTTCCATCAGCTTTTTCAGTATCAACGACAACTGTTCCTGTGCTATATTACCCGCCATATGCAGGCGTTTCATATAATAAAAGTCACGTTCATGATAATCCGTTGCCGAAACTCCATGAATATCCGTATCACGCGCCGCACGTCCTATCTCCTGTATATAATCGACAAACGTACTGGAAGGTGCCACATGATATACCCGGTCAATGTCGCTGATATCCACACCCATACCGAATGCCTTCGTGGCTACAATCATACGCTTCTCTCCTTCCTTGAACTCCTGTACAATTGCTGCTTTCTGTTCCTTGTCCTTCTTGCCATAGTAAGAAGCTACCAAACGCCAGTCAGCAGGTTGTACCCACGTCTTCAGACGCATATCAATGCCACCCGCAAAAGGATAATAAAGAATCGTTTTATGCCCGTCGAGGAAATCATCTACACGGCCAGCCACTACACGCTGTTTGGCTTTATCGTACGTTTCGCCTTCTTCTATTTCCATCTGACGGATATCGAATCCGATATTCCTACGTTTCACCGTACCTGCATAGAGCACACACGGTTCCATTTGCAATGAACGAATCGTTTCGAACACCATATCGTTGCCTCCTTTCGGATTCCAGACAGCAGTAGCCGTCAGTGCAAAAAGCGGAAATGCATAGCCCAGACTCTTCTTCAAACCTTGCAGATAACGTCCCAGGAACCAATAATCCACCCGGAACTCTTTACCCCAGGTAGTTACTGTATGAGCCTCATCCACTACAACCAAACCAATACGACGCTCACCTGCGAAGTGCTTGATATCATATGAAAGCAATAATTCCGGCGAAAGATAAAACAAATCGACCTCACCTTCACGCACCTGTCGATATACCTCATTCTTTTGCTCAGGCGATAAATCGGAAGAAGCATACGCTACGCGTGTGTATCCCAAATCTTGTAAACCTTCCACCTGATCCACAATCAGCGCCTTCAGAGGAGATACAACAATGGTAAGCAACCCGTATTCATTGCCCAGATAGATACCAGGCAATTGGAACAATAAGGATTTTCCAGCCCCGGTAGGTGCTGTCAGCAGAATATTATCCACATCCGTTTCCCCATTCCGTGCCTTTTCCGCTTCAACAATGACACTTTCTATCAATTGCCCCTGCGAAACGTGGAGTGTCTCTTTCCCCTTGAATAAGTCGTCATACACTTCCAGGTCACGAAATTGTTCGTACCCATAAGTCCCTTTTAAAAGTGTGTGCACCGCTTCCCGGCAATCTCCGGGCAAATGCCGTTCTTTCAATTCCGGCAAGCGGCGTACCGTTTCTTCTTGTGTTTCAGTCATAATGGAACAAATATAAAAAAGAGGCAATCCATTAACCTGTCGAAAACAGATTTTACGGACTACCTCTTTCTATGTGTTAACTACCTCGTATCCCCTTAGGTATGGCAAGGCTTTAAAAAGCGTATCTAATACTCTTCTTCGTTAAAGAAGAAATCCTCTTTGCTCGGATAGTCGGGCCATATATCTTCGATGCTCTCATAAATATCGCCTTCATCTTCCATTTCCTGCAAATTTTCAATCACTTCAAGCGGAGCGCCCGAACGTATGGCATAATCGATTAATTCATCCTTGGTTGCCGGCCAGGGAGCATCTTCCAGTTTAGATGCTAATTCCAATGTCCAATACATAAGTTCTAAGTATTAAAATTGTGAATATTAAGTCCTACTTTCTATTTTTCGGCAAAAGTATAATAAAATCTCTCACTTACAACTATTATCCCAAAATATTTCATCTTTTTTCTCATCCTGGTTGATTTTCCGTGACAAGACAAACAAATAATCGGACAAACGGTTCACATAAGCAAGTAATTCAGGAGCTACTTCGCATTGTTCAGCCAAGACCAGGATACGTCGTTCAGCCCTGCGGCAAACTGTGCGGCAAACATGACAAACCGATGCTCCGCGACTGCCGCCCGGCAATATAAAAGCATGTAACGGGGGAAGCAGATTATCAAGTCGGTCTATTTCCCGTTCGATACGCTCTATCTCTTCCGGATGAATGACACTGGCACATTTCAAGTCCGTTTTTTCCAGATCGGTGGCCAGATTGGAACCCACTGCAAAAAGGCGATCCTGGATATGGCGTACAAGCATCCGATCCGCTTCATCGGACAAATAAGTGATAAGCACTCCTAGGTTAGCGTTCAACTCGTCTACTGTGCCGTATGCTTCCAGACGAACGTGGGTTTTAGGAACCCGGGTACCGCCTACCAACGAAGTGGTACCTTTATCACCGGTTTTAGTATATATTTTCATAAGCGATTAGTGTTTAGTGATTAGAGATTGACTCCAATTACCTATTCAAACGCCTAAAGATAATCAAAAGTTGACAATATAGTCTTGTTTTATCTTTGTTTTATCAAAGAATAGGATGCCAAGGTCATAAAGGTCGAATGTAATACCTACATGTTCATCCTGCTGCATGCGTTTCCAAAGGGCTTTCATCTGCGGAGTGTAGCAGATTCCTTCGACCACAAAAGCGGAGCTACGTACAGTGCGTGCAGCACAGATACGGAATACTTCCTCCACAAATTCCGGATGTCGGTAGTCGTGCAGATAGAGAAAGCCAACTGGTACTCCGGCTTCCAGAAATAGCTCGGAAAGTTCAGAAGCAGATGTATAGTCGGCCCCCTCCTTACCGGCTTTCAGATAAAGGGAAGAAGCAGCAAGAGTACCGGCATCTACTATCGTATCGGGCTGGATATAATTCACCAACCGGAACAAAAGGCGTTTCACCTTTTTCGACTCATACTTCCAACGCCCGTCTTTTTGAGGTGCTAACTTCTTTTGTTCTGCCGCCAGGTCTTTATACTTATAATAAGGAGTATTTTCATAAATCACCTGTGTAATCAGGTTGAAAGCAAACGGAGAATGCACTCCGTAACCGCAACGATGACGGAAACGGCGCAACCAGATAAAAGGACGTTTCAGAGCTAATGTGATACGGTTCATAATACACAAATCTTTTATTGGCCACAAAGATAGATAAAATTGGAAGAATAGTTCGCCTTAACCGCTAAATGCACATCTCCTCCATCAAACCGGAAAATAAGATTAAGCGCACTGATCCAATTGACGTAATGCGCTTTCAGCTCCAGCGTAGAAGTTGATGGCCAAGCATAACTACCCGCTACATAGAAAGGGCCTTCTATCCCGGTGAAACGTCCTTTGGCTTCGATAGAATATGGAGGATATGCATCTATTGAAGTCTTTTCCCACTGCTTGTAGCCAAATGGCAAGTTATATTCAAGCCCATCGGCCTGCGTCACGGTCATTATGACCTCTTTGGGTTTGAATTGAAGACGGAGCGACTGCCAGCCCAATTTATTCGGCTTAAGCATAATAGGTTTGTTCGCATACTGCCGGGCAAGAGGTGAGTTTGCTTTTCCTTGCGCCACCGGTAACTGATAAGAAGATTGCTTCTTCAACAAGCGTTTATAATCCTTTCCCGGCGTCAAAGGCTCATCGCCTACGGCAGGCAACAGACGATTCCAGACCAAGCGGCGTTGCGTGATTCCATCTATGATGCTACATTCGGTGATGACTACTACCATATCTTTATCCGGTATAATAAGCGCATATTGCCCTAAAGCACCGTCTACGCGAACCGCTCCCGGATATTCACAAAGCCACATATGATAACCATAACCATAGCCAAAGCTACCTGTATCGGATTGCTTAGCCATCATCAGGTCTACCCAGTCTGCCGGAAGTAACTGTTTGCCTTCCCACATTCCACGGTTTAACAGCAACTGCCCAAGCTTCGCCAGCGACTCACTTTGTAAGTACACTCCCCAGCCACCGGTATTGATTCCCTCGGGACTCACTTCCCAGGACACATCAGTGATGTGCATGGGGTCGAACAGTTTCAGACGGAGATAATCCAGTAATTTCATACCCGTCACCTTCTGTACGATGGCGGAAAGAATATACGAACTCATGGAATCATAATCAAAGTGTTCTCCGGGAGTCTTTATTTCTTTCCCCAGATAACCTCTGACCCAGTCTGTACGACCTTCACGCATCTTCCAGTCCGGGGTGACACCGGAGGTCATGTTCAGCAGATTCCGGACTGTCATAGCGGCAAGATTGGGGGAAATGCTATCGGGAAGTTGGTCGGGGAAAAAGGATGCGATCCGGTCTGTCAACCGCAAGCGGTTCTCGGAGATGGCGAGTCCGATGGCGGCACCGACAAAAGTCTTGGAGCAGGAAAACATCGTGTGCCGATACTCCGGGGCGAAGGGTTCGGGATACATCTCCGCGATCACTTTTCCGTGACGCAACACCATTACACTGTGTATATCGGTCTTCGGCAAGGCCATCAGAGAGTCCATCAAAGCAATGAGCGCTCCGGAAGGGACCCCTTCGGCTTCGGGCGTCGAGCGTTCGAACTCACGTATCTGCGCACCAACCGTTGTCGACACCAGTAAGCAAAAAATGAGGAGAAATAAAGTAAGTTTGTTCTTCATATCTATAATTGCATTATGCACTTACACATTAATTATGCGCAAAAGTAAGTCATTCAAATAGGCAAGACAAATCTTCGGAACACTATTTAGTTAAGTTTCACGGAAGGGGAAAAGGGATTCCCCCTCTTCCCCCCAATCCACCTACTTATCCCAACAGATCATCTTCAATACCGCCATCACCAGAATCACCTCCGCCCGGCTTTACGACCGTATCTTTAGCCACAGTCCCCTTACCAAACTCCAGCCTTTCCACACTTGCCTTACCAAGCATATCCTTAAAATAGCTTCCCGGATAGAAAATGATTTTTCGACGATATACCGTATTAGCATCCACATCTCCCGCTCCCGCCTGACTTTTCGCGTTCAGTCCGGGACGGAAACAGCCGAAGTCTCCCAACTGCACGGAATATCCTTTATCCAAATCCATATTCAGGGTATCTATCAACCCGTCAATTACCATCTTCACCACACCACGTGGCGCCATACTCACCTTCTGCACTTCTTCACAGAGCTTATCAAATTTCACCAGGCCCAACACTTTGGTTTGAGCTACAAATTTCTCAGTATTAGTCTTATCAAAACCAAACACCACCTTCTTTACTTCATACTTAATTGCCATAATCTTTGTTGTTTTAATGATTAATAATATGTATATTCATTTTCTCTTATCTTATCCCGAAACACGAAGTCTTTTACTGTGAGGCCTCAACAGACAGACGTTCTGTTTCTCAGATTCGATGTTGCAAAGTTAGGGTGAGAAGTATGAGAAAGCAAGAAAACAGCATCTACCAAGCAATTTTATAAAGCATTAATAAACAACACTTTATCAAAAGGCAATCTCTACAACGGATGAAATGAAAAGGAAACTATAAAAAACAGAAAAGTAGAAGATTAGATAGTAATCTCTACAAACCTGAACCCTAAAGGATTGAAAATGAGAGTAAAGGATTTAAAGCATCTCTACAAACAAAGTAGATTTCGCAAAAAAAAGAAAGGAGCCCATCGACTCCTTTCCCATCAGACAATCTCTTTCGGTTTATAACCTTCGGACTTTAAGCCCCGAAAGAAGCGGCTTGCCTTGCAACGGCGTAAAACGTATATCAATACATCCATCATTATTGTTCACTATATAGCGTCGACGGCATGCGTTGAGATAACGGTTGTTATCGGCCGGAGAGAAATTCTGTTCCACAACCTCACCGCAAATGGTGATGTCGAACCGCTTGGACACGGCACTTGCCCGTTCATCTCCCTTGCCAAGCAGATTGGCCTGCTGCCGGGCCGGTCGGCTAACATCCGCCATCAACAGTTCCACCTCATAGGTTCCGGCAGGAGCGTCGATCTTATACTCCGTTATATCCTCCATCCATGTCTGATAGACTGGTCCATCTACAGTATTATAAATTTCAGAGGTAGTGCTGCGCCCCTTACCGTTCACGTACCCCCATTCCCCGGCAGTATAAGGACGATCCGGTAACCATGTCAAGTGACTGACATCTGAAATGAAATAACAATTGCTGCCAACGTTTACTGCAAGTTCGTCCCCTTGATGCAAGTCGGGGAAAAGAGCGAGCGTCATCATCATCACATCTTCCACAAGAACGCCGTTCCTATAACCTCTGGCCACCAACGAAGAATTTCCTTCCGGCAACTTTACACGAAATATAGTATTATAATTGGACGTGCACTGCTTGCCGCAAGAAGCACCGTTCAGAATAAGCTCCACCTCATCCAGATTGGTATAAATCTTGATGGGATGTTCTTCTCCGGCTTTTCCTGTCCGCAATGCCCAATCGCGGCTTGCTATATGCAACACCGGCACATCCTTACGCCACATAGCCTTAAAATAATAAGCTATGTCTTTCGGAGTCCGGTCATTATAGAAAAGCCCCTTATTGTTGACACGAGGCATAGATTCCTGGCGGGCGGCCACGTTGAAATCGACGTACCCCCAATAAGCACATCCGGCAATGTAGTCATTATTTTCAATATAGGGCAGATAGTGCTCGATATATTCCTGCTGATATTCCATACTGAAATCGAATGGACGACCCTTAACTGAGTGAATACGTTTGTCTGACCCCGCCCCCCATTCGCTCACAATAATGGGACGATGCGGATAACGAGCGTGCTGATCTTCCAACCACTGTTCAAAATGAGGTAACTCACCAAAATACCATCCCTGATAGAGATTCCATCCGGCCACGTCTCCCAGTGCAAGTCCAATCGTGTTGTAAAGATCAGAACCGTGGAATGCCATGACGCTCACACGCGAAGAATCCTCTTCTTTCAAACGTTTTTCCAACCTCTGCGCCAGCTTAACAGTACGATCTCTTACTGCAGGCCACTCCGGTTTATCCGGTGTAGGAGCAATCAGTAATATTTCATTCATATATCCCCACGCCATGATACAGGGATGGTTGTAATGTTGCCGAATCATCTCCACCAGGTTCATCTCACAATGGTCATCATATCCCGGGGTATCGGGGACGATGTCGATAATGGGAATCTCCTCCCAAGCCAGCAAGCCCAGTTCATCACATGCATCCAGCAAAGCGTCATCCTGCGGATAATGGGATATACGGATAAAATTGCATCCTATTTCTTTTATCTGCCTTATGTCACGGCGGTTCACTTCGTCGTCTATAGCCACTCCTACAGGTGCCTGGTCCTGATGGCGGTTCACCCCACGCAGCTTATAAGGTTTCCCATTCAGACTGAATCCCTTGTCTGCATCAAACGAAAACCATCTGAAACCTATCTTATTAGAAATCTCATCCAAGACTTCACCGGTTTTGGCATTCACAATGGCGGTAACAACGCGATACAGTGTCGGCATTTCCGGTGTCCACAATTGAGGATTGTCTATTACATCAGATTTATATTCCACAGTTGCTGTTTCTCCCGCCTTCAGTGAAAAAGGCTGTGCATTCGTCTGAAGCAGTTTTCCCTGGGCGTCATAAATGCGGTTTTGCATCTTCAGACGTATCCTTGAGTCGGCATCATTAGTCACCTCCGCTTTTACCTGCACTACTCCTTCTCGTTCGTTGGCAACGGGGGTACTGACAAATACACCGGTCGACCCGTAGTTCGCCATGTTGAAATGCTGTTCCGGAGTGGTTATAAGCCACACATCCCGGTAGATTCCTCCCCAGAAAGTGAAGTCCGCCCAAAGCGGCGTAATGTCTCGTCGAGCATTATCAACAGTAATTTCTATCTCATTGTTCTCCCTTATAAGCCCGGTAACATCCAGAATGAAAGCCGAATACCCCCCGGCATGACTACCAGCCACCTGTCCGTTGACTTTTACGTCGGCAGCTTTACTGGCGGCATCTATTTTCAGATAATAACGTTTAGTGGGGGCTATCTCTGGGAGTGACAACTTTTTGCGATATTCACCCTTACCTTGATAATAATTTCTTTGAGAATAGGCATCGAGATTAAATGTATGGGGCAGATTGATGGGCTGCCACCGTGTTTCTCCATCCTTACGGAAGTCCCAACCATCATTAATGGTTTTCATCATCCTTTGCGCCGAGGCAGAGAAAGTGAAAAAAGCCAGGCTTACCAGAATCAGGAAAGCCTTTCTTGTCAAAAGACATAAAGCGATATGCATGTTCATAATTGATATTCAAATAATCAAAAAACAGACTAGTTCTCATCAGCCACCGCTTCTTCCCAGGTTTCCCATTTCTCCACATTGGGGTCATATCCGTCGTAACCCGGATTTTGGCTAAGTTTTCCCAAGCGATTGGCGTCAATGGCCTTTTGAGGAATAGGCCAGTTAATATTGTGCTTGCCCATGGTATACTTGCGACCTCTGATATTGGCTCCAGTATCCTTATTATAATAGTTGTTGTAGTTAGTGATACGGTGAAACCAGAAGCTGTCCTCATGCAAGTACTCTTTATCATAAGTTTTGCCTTCATTATCGGGTTTGCCGCTGAGAGCAAGGCAATAAGAGATACGACTCAGTTCAGTGAAACGCCACTCTTCCATGTAAAGCTCACGGGCACGTTCATCCACGATGTCATCAATATCAACCGTAGTATAAAGTTGCTGACATTTAGCACGTTTACGCACAGCATTGACATCATCTACAGCAGTAGCATCTCCCAGATAATATTTGGCTTCGGCACGGAGCAGATAAGTTTCCGCGAGCCGATAGCAGTAAAAGTCAGCATAGCCACCACCATTGTATTGATTGGCAGAAGGCGTTTCATCTTCGGGAGATTCGGACCAAACCTTATAATGGGGCCAATCAAACCAGCACCGAATTGTATCGGAACAGAGCACTTGGGTGCCACCATCCTCGTCGATCCAACTGAAACGGACATTTTCTCCGTGATATTTAGTGTTCGGACGGTTATATCTCAAATCTTCCATACGCACCCAGTTGCCTACAGTATGACTATGGCGCAGGTCACCCTCATCATTCACCCCATTAACATACCACAGAGAGTTTTCGGCAAAGTAAGTGGGACGTACAACTGCCTGCCCGCGTCCGAAAGCACGGTTGAAATCCAAATTATCTTTATAATCCGGATTGTTCAAAGCAAAGTTATCCACAGCTCTCACATTATCGGGAGTTTTAATCTCATCAGCATTCCATCTGGGAACCAAGTTACGCATAGTACGGGTGCGAATACCTGAATCAGTGCCGTAACGGTTGGGCAGAACAAGGATGGCCTCTTTGTTAGCGGCAATAGCTTTGTTTCCACCTTGGTGTAAATTCCAAATAACATTGTTGGTAATATTCCATGTTTTAGGATTAGGATTGGAAAAAGTCCCGAACTCATCCTGCATCAATGAGTAGCCGGACTGATCGATGAGGATATCGGCTTGTTCCTTAGCTTTCTGAAAATCACCGTTAGCAAGGTAACATTTGATAAGCAATTGGCGGCATGCCCCTTTGTTGATCATACCGATGTAAGTCATATCCTTTTGGTCGGGAACATTCTGTACAGCAAACTCCATATCTTGCACCATACGCTTGATGATGGCCTCGCGCTTGGTGCTTTTATAGTCTTGCTTAGGAGACTCTATAATTTTAGAAACAAAAGGTACGTCACCGAATTGGAAACAAAGATTCATATACCGGTAAGCACGATGAAAATAGGCACGCCCGAGAAATTCATTCCTGGTGGTTTCATCCAATCCCTCCACCTTATCAATATAGCTGATAACAGTATTGGCATACTTAATGCCGTTGTAAGTCTCCCCCCAAAAGATGACCAGACGATTCTGGTCAAAATTATACCAACCGTCAGTAGGTGTAAAACGTTCGTTTATGTCACAGAAAGCAAGTTGGTCATCCGTTTTGCCGGCTACCGTCAAATCAGAAAAAAGATACTCACTCATCAAAGGCAACATCAAGTCACAAGCTTCCGTATTTGTCCAATAAGCACGAAGTGCCTTGTCTGCCGAAGCTAAAGCAGCATTCAGACCATCCACCGTATTGAATGTTACAGTCGGTTCGTAAAGAGAGAGGGGATCCGGTTTCAGGAAATCATCGGAACATCCTGTAAAAAGCGCAGATACGCATGTAATCCCCAGCAACAATTTGAATTGATTTATATAGTTTTTCATATTTCTTTCTTTTTAAAATGTTAAGTTTATACCCAAAGAGTAAGTTCGCGGTGCAATATCTCCGGTTTCAGGATCTCCATATTCCCATTCCTTGCTCCAAGTAGCCACATTGCGTACGGTAGCAAATATTTTGGCATTCTGAATCTTAAACCGAGACAAGAGTTCTGCCGGAACATTATAGGCTACAGAGACATTCTCCAGGCGAATAAACGAACGGTCAACGACTCTGCTTGGCGCTGCAAGTCCCGTAGGTCCCTGGGCTGAAAGGCGGGCGTATGTATTGGAAGGATTATCCACCGTCCAATATTTCTTGGTATAAATATTCTGGCAGTTGGTAATCTGCGAATAATTATTGTCATTGTTCAGATAATTACTGTCCAGACTCTTGTGTCCCATGTAAGAGTAGAGATTGAAAGAAAAACTCCAGTTCTTATAAAGTATGAAGCTGTTTCGCATGGACCAATGGATAGGAGGCGTAGTCTCACCCAAAAAACGCTTATCGTTATTGTTGTATACAGCAGTAGTAGTTCCATCTGCATTCTTACGGTCATCCGCAGTGTAATGATTGGCAACTTTCGGATCACCGGGTTTTTGTCCATACTTAGCGGCTTCTTCCACTTCATTCACCTGCCAGATGCCGGTCACTTCATAATCCCAGATGGCACTGATGGGATGGCCTATGAACCATTTGTTGTCCACATCATCCTTTTCCTTAGTAATAGTGTTGTCGGCTGCATCCACGATGGTTTCATATTCGCCATACAGTTTCTTGATTTCATTTTTGTTACGGGAGAAAGAGAAAGAAGTATTCCATTCAAAGTTTTTTGTTTCAATGTTGCGCGTATTGAGTGAAATTTCAAAGCCCCGGTTTTCCACTCGTCCCAAATTGGTGGTAATGGAAGCGAATCCTGTAAAATCAGGTAACGACTGGTTCATAATCATGTCCGTAGTGGGCATTATGTAGTATTCCAAGCTAGCATTGATACGTCCTCTCAGGAAACTGAGATCTAAACCGACATTCCAGGAAGTAGTCTTCTCCCACTGCAAACCGGTATTTGGCAGACGGTCTACAAAAAGATATTTCATATCCAGCAGTGTGCCTGTAGTAGAATTTATGTATCCTTGCGAATACATTCCCAGTGCCAGGTTGGCCAATGCAATATAAGAGTTCGCCAAGCTCCGGTTACCGTTCTGTCCGAAAGAGACACGTAATTTACCGGACTCCAGAATATCTCCCCACTTCCAGAAGTCCTCATTGGTGAACGTCCACGCTAGTGCTCCGGAAAGGAAATTGGCATACGGATTGGTCGTACCAAAAGCGGAATATCCGTCACGACGGAAAGAGAATGTACCCATATACTTATCATCATACGAATAGAACAGGCGTGCCAGATAGCCGCAAGCCGTCTCACGATTATCGGTAGAACGGAATTCACTCAAATTCTTGTCCCCATTGGCTGTACCGTGAAAACCCAATGCTTCAGAGGGCAGGATATTGCGTGCTTGAATACGATCCGCCCACGACCGACGCTCTTCGGCTTCCTGCACCAAAGTCAGAATGGTATGATGCTTCTTAGCAAAAGTATAATCCCATGTGATAGTGTTATTCAGTGACCAGTCAAAGCGCTTGCTTTGTTCACGGTTCACGCGGTCTTCTGTTTCGGCCTGCCAGTCAGGATGTTCCGATGACCTGTAGTAACGGTCATAGAAATATTGCAGACGCGGTGCCGCATTAAATGAATAAGTGATGCCGAAAGGTAACGTCAACTTGGCTGTCAGAATGGTGTTCAGTACGGTAAATCCCTTTTCCAAATCAAGATACTGACGGTCAAAATCAAAATTATATCCTTTCCAATAGGCATTCTCTCCTTGAGGATGCGCCACAAGCTCCCCAGCTTCGTTATAAGGAGAGGTAAAAGGGCTGTTACTTGTTATCTGCCTGTACCAGTCTACGGCAATGTCACCGTCCGAACGGTTCTGGAAATTGACGTTAGCTCCCACACTGAACCAGTCCGTCACTTTGGCATCCAACTTCATGTTGGCACGAATAGCGTTATACTCGTTTCCACGTACTATGCCTTCGTTGGAGAGGTATCCCAATGAGAGGTAATAGTTCATTCTTTCAGTCATTCCGCTGATGCTGACATTATAGTCCTGGTTCAATCCCGTTTGGAAAGAATGGTCATACCAGTCAAAGGTTTTTCCGGAGAGGAAGTTGGCAAGCGTCACTTCACTCGCATTAAGTCCAATACGTCTTGCCCAGATTTCATCACTGCACATACCGGCATCCTGAGTTGTCTGGTTTCTCCATGCATCCATAGTAAGTCCATACTTTCCCAAGTTAGCATCTGTCGGACGGTCAAAATATCCCGCAGGCCGGCCTCCTGTCTGATAAGCCTCATATTTTCCGGTAGATGGATTTACCCCATACGTATCTGTCGTATAAAAATCCCTGCGATAGTTCAGATACCCATCCGCATCGTATACCTTCCGGCCATCCGCGCGGGTAGCCCACCCTACGTTAGCACTGAAACTGATCACAGGCTTCTCTGACTTCCCTTTCTTGGTCGTCACAATAACAACACCATTGGCCGCCTTCGCACCATACACGGCAGCCGATGAAGCATCTTTCAGCACATCTATCTGCGCTATATCATTGGGGTTGATTTCAGAAAGTTCTCCATAAAACATCATACCATCCAGAATGATGAGCGGATCATTATGACCTCCGTCAGAATATACGGAACGTTGGCCGCGTATACTCATGGATCCACCTCCTTTGGCTGATTTATCGAAGCCTACATTCAAACCGGCAGTTCCACGCAGTACGTCTTGCACAGTCTTAGGAGCCTCATTTGCCAATGCATCCGGACGAACTTGAGTTACTGAACCCGTAAGGTCTTTCTTACGCATCGTGCCATATCCTATCACTACAACCTCATCCAGCATCTCAGAATCTTCCAGTAATTCAACAGTCATAGTTGTTTTGTCCGAGGATAGAAGAATCTCCTGCGTCTTATAACCTATATAAGAGACAACCAATGTCTCTCCTTTCGACGCTTTAATCGAGAAGTTACCGTCAATATCCGTCACCGTTCCATTAGCACTTCCCTTCAGCAAGATTGTAACTCCAATCAACGGTTCCTTTTTACTATCCAACACTCTGCCCGTAATGGCAAGCTGTTGGGCATACCCGCTTACAACTCCTATAAACAGGAGAGCAAACCACATCAAAAATCTGTGTTTTTCCATATCATTAAATTATTAATAAAAAAATAGTTATTCTGTCATTCCGAAAACAAATCCCATTCCCCTAAATAATCTTATAAATGACCATCCCCATACTTTTTTTCCCGTCTCTTCCACAATCAGCCTTTTCCCAAAAAGATGTGGCAAAGATGTGGAGAATGAAATGGAATCACGTCCCAAATATGCCCAGAGAAGGAATAAAATTTGCTCTGAGTAATTTTTATACCTAGATTGAGCAAAAAAGCTTCCCTATATTATTTACCCGTTTACTCAAATCTCCCTATATTTGCACAACCCCTTTAAATGAAATGTTAATCTTGACTACGATGAAAACTCATATTCCTAAATTTCTCATCTGCTGCCTGTTCTGTTTGCTGTCCGGCATCCCTCTCCATGCACAGCAAATGATTGTCAATCCCATGCCTTTTTTAGACAAACTGCCTGTCAACTCCATTTTCAATCTGTATCAAGACCGACAAGGCTTCTTCTGGCTGGGAACCGCATACGGGCTGGAACGTTATGACGGCTATGATATCCAGCCTTTCATAAACAACTATAAAAATCCTCATAAACTTACCCACAACGATATCCGGTGTTTCGCCGAAGACGATAATTACTTATGGGTAGGAACAGTACAAGGCATCAACTTAGTGGACAAAAGTACTTATCAAATCACCTCATTTCCCGACTCTACCCTACAGACAAGAGAAATAAGAGATCTCATCTGCGACCAAAAAGGTAACATTTGGGTAGCAGCCGGCAAAAAATTGTTCAAATGCAACGCCCGCCTCGGTGTATTAAAAGAATATACATTAGCAAACGCTCCGAATACGTTCTTCGAAGATAGAAACGGCGACCTATGGTTTCTGACCTGGAATGGGGATATATTGAAATACAATGACCGGGACGATTCCTTTATGCAATATGCCCACATGGACAACAGCAATCCCTACCGGATGATACAAGACCATCAGGGACGATATTGGATTGCAACCTGGGGACAAGGAATCTGGCGTTTCGACCCGTCCTCCCCTGACAGAAAGAAGATATTGCAACGTCAGTCTATCGTCAACCCCATCCGTCATTCACCAGAACAGGTGTTCTTCGACATTGTACAAGACGACATGTACGGCTATCTATGGGCATTATCCCATTTCAGGCTCTATGTTTTCCGCATAAACGAACAGAATGAACTGGAAGAAGTGAATATCAATGCTATAAAGGACATCAATAACCCCATAGACCAATACAAAACATACAGCCGGATCATCAAAGACCAATCCGGCAATTTATGGTTAGGAGCTTACGATCAAGGCTACACAATAACCTTTGAGAAAGCTGAAATAATCAACCATACGATGGAAAATATCAAAAAGAGGCTAGGCGTAGATGCCAATGTCTTATACTTCAACAAAGACTCAAAAGGTACCATTTGGTTCGACCAGTCACGTTACGGTCTCTGCCTTTTCGATGAACAGACAGGAAAGATTACTTATGGAAACAATGCGGATGCTTTATATTCATTAGTCGTGACCTCTATCGTACCGTCACAGAAAGAAGATGCTGTATGGCTGGGCGGACGCAATGATTTTTCTTCCCATATATGGAAAGCGACAAAAGAGCAAATGCACATTTCTATTTTAGAAGAATATGACCTAAAGGAAGTCGTTGCCGATCCGGGCAGTATAACCCAACTGGTAGAAGATGATCATGGCAACATCTGGATTGGAACCACCTCGCGGTTGTTCTTCAAACAAGCCGGTTCAAAAAAGATTGCGGAACTGTCTTTTGATATCTCTCACATATCCGATATGTCCAAAGACAGTAAAGGAAATGTGTGGATCGCCTCCCGGGATGCCATTTACCAAATGGCTTATGAGAACAAGCCTATACTACTGAAACATTACCCCAAAGAATCAATGCCGTTATCCGACGCCCCGATAGTGAATATCTGTGCCAATGCTCGTGACGTCTGGTTTTCCACTTCATTAGGACGGCTACTCCGGTTTGATTCAAGCGAAGAAAAAATGACGGACGAAACCGAAGCCTGCGGACTGACAGGCGACAACATTCTAAAAATTCTACTATACAAAGATAAGATATGGATAGTATGTGACAAATACATAATCCGCCACCATCCGGCAACCAAAGAAAATACTGCTTATTTTGTCGATGACCCCAATATCTTCGTCTCCTCCTTCCGACATAGCGCAGCTTTCGTCGATGAGGAAGGTTGCCTGTACGCCGGAGGACATAACGGCTTCATCAAAATATTACCGGACAGGCAAAATACAAACAATAAACGTACCGGACAGGTACTTATCACTGACGTAAAGTCCGATAACCGCTCTGTCTTATTTTCACCTGCCGGTTCGGAAACAGGCAATTCCGTGCACAAAATAACACTTTCACCTGAAGCACGGAATATTGAAATCCTATTTTCAGCCCTTTCATATACCTCCGGACGAAGAATCAAGTATGCCTATCAACTGGAAGGCGCAGATAAAAAATGGACCTACATAGACAACGGGAAACACTCCGCATTCTACAACTACCTCGGCAAAGGAGAATATACTTTCCGCCTGAAAGCCACCGACCCGTACGGCAACTGGATGGAGGAAGAACAACAGTTGCTTATCCGGCGCCTTCCCGCCTGGTATGAAACATGGTATGCCTATTCATTCTACACTCTTTTCATCGTGTGTATCATCTGCCTGCTATTTTATGCCTACACCAAGCGCATGGAGAAGAAAAACAAGTTGAAGCTCCAGGAAGAACTCACCCAAATCAAACTGAATTATTTCACCAACATCTCCCATGAGCTCCTCACCCCGCTTACCATCATTTCTTGTGTTGCCGATGATCTGGAAGAAAATAAAGAAAGCTCGGAAAGACAAGTGGAAATACTGCGTTCCAATGCCAACCGACTGAAACGGCTACTGCAACAGATCCTGGACTTCCGGAAAGTGGAAAGCAGAAAAATGGAAATAAGTGTAAGCAAAAGCAATCTGTCTTCTTTTGTTTCGGGCATCGTGGCGTCTAATTTTCAGTCGTTAGCCCACCAGAAAAGCATCTCCCTGTCCACCCGGATAGACGATGGCATTTGGGGATATATGGATATCGACAAGTTTGACAAGATATTGTTCAATCTGCTTTCCAACGCCATCAAATATACGCCGGAGCATAAAAAAATAAACGTAAGCCTGTCTGCCATATATAAGGAGGGATGCAGATTCCTGGTACTTAACGTAGAAGATGAGGGCATAGGAATAGCTGAAAAGGATATAAAACATATCTTCACCAAGTTTTATAACAATAAGAATCATCCGGGATGCCAGTCAAACGGAATCGGCCTGTCGTTGACCAAAGAACTGGTAACCCTGCACCACGGAATTATCGAAGTCAACAGTGAACCGGGCAAAGGTTCGGTTTTTACCGTAGAAATACCGATAGACAGAGAAGTATATAGCGAACGGGAAATAGCAGAGTCTTCTCCCCTTAAGGTTCAGGAAGAAGAAACAGATACATTCATTCCGGATGAAAAGCCTTGTATCTTATTCATAGACGATAACAAAGACTTGCGGGAACTCATACAGCACATCTTCAGCAAAAAATATCAGATCTTCATTGCAGAGAACGCCTTGCAAGGACTCGAACTGCTCAAGAACACTCCAGTGGACATCATCATCTGCGATATCATGATGCCTCAGATGAACGGATTGGAATTTTGTCGGCAAATAAAAGGAGACATACAAACAAACCATATCCCCATCATCATGCTCACAGCCAAAAATGCAACAGACGACCAAATAGAATGCTACAAAGCCGGAGCAGAAAGCTATATTGCCAAACCTTTTGAAATGAAAATATTACAGGCACGAATAGACAACCTGCTGCAATCGCGTGAACAATCCCGGCAAAGTTTCCGTTCAAAAATGGAAATAAACATTTCCAATTTAAATTATCAGACCAGCGACGAAGAATTTCTGAACAATGCCATGCAATGTGTGGAACGGCACATTCAGGAATCCGAATTTGACACAGTACAAATGGCAAACGAGCTTCACATCTCCCGCTCTACCTTAAGCCGGAAATGCAAGGTAATCAGCGGGTGCACTCCTTTGGAATTTATACGAAATATCAAGTTGAAATACGCCTGTGCCTTATTGAAGAAGAAAACAATAAGCATCTCCGAAGTGGCTTATGCCACCGGTTTCTCATCGCCCAAATATTTTACTAAATGCTTCAAGGAAGAATTCGGTATGACGCCAACAGAGTATCAAAGTCAATAAAAAGAAAGTGAGCATTCTATGTTTCTACTCGGAAAAAAGACTCCGCTTTTTAATATAAAGAGTACCGGAACTTTATTTCTGCATCCCCTTCATATACACCACATTCCTCCCCGCTCCACATCTTATCAGTAATCCATCCTCAATAAACAAGTTCAAATCCGTAACCGCCTGTTTCACACTGCGTCCTGTCAGACGGGCATATTGTGCACGGTTGATGCAAGGCTGTTCCTGCTGCAAGTATTCATCAAGTAACCGGAAACGTTGCTCTACGGACAGAAGCGGCGTAAAAGACTCGGACTTGGACGACGACTGCGGATGGCGTTCCAACCGTATCTTTTTATTCAATTCTTTATAGAATTCCTTGCCTAGACGAAAATTCAAGCCGCGAAGCGTCACCGAAGCAGCACGCAGTTCTTTCTTTTCCATCACTTCGCGCCGGCAATTCAGCGAAGGGGTGAAATAGCCAAGTTCGCCAAATTCCACTGTCCAGCCATCAGCAAGGCAGTCGCGCAACTCGTCCATAAAGGACGCCATCGCACCTTCCAACAGGCTGCGACTGATGCCGGTAAAAAGGTGGACACGATTTAGAAATTCTTTCCGTTCAATAGTTCCTTTAGGTATAAAACGGGCATAAAGGGGTTGCTGCTCACCGGTTTGGCGAATGTCAGGCTTCTCAAGGAGGTCATAATATGCACTCATCTGTATGTTTTTTATGGGTACCCCACATAAAAAACATGAAGTGCCGGAATTAAATTATCACACCGCTATTTTTAACTCTTTTCCCTACGGTGGCTAAAGAAAATCGCAGTGAACACTTATTCTTTCCATCATGGAGAAAGTTTCTTTCCACCACGGGGATTCTTTCTTTCCTCCATGGTGGAAAGAAAGAATCCCCGTGGTGGAAAGAATAAGCATTCGCATGCAAATGTACTAATATCAGGCAATGAAAACAATAAAAGAGCCTAAGAAAAATATTAATCGACCGCTAAACGCTTTTCCACGGCAGAAACATCAGTTGTTTCATGATATTGATAATGCCGTTACCCGTCTTCTCATACCCATTTCCGGAGCATGCCATCAGCATCCATCCTGCGAATAAACAAACTGAAATGTTTTTCAATTTCATATCTTTGTTTTTTTAAGTTATTTTCTGTAAGGGGATAATGACCTATTGATTTACAACAAAATTACGTATCTGACACCCTGTTTTATCCCCTTTTGCCACACGCAAACGCAATGTATGACAGGCTGAAGGAAGCTCTGTTTCAAGCATGTACACCCACGGAATGTACAGGTTCCGACTCCAATCAGTAAACGTATCCAGCTTCTTGAAAGGAGCACCGTCTATACTATATTCCAATACGCAAGCTTGCGGACCGGCTGCACAGAAGATCCCCACCGCACGACCTTCGAAAGAGAAAGAAAGGCTGGCACCGGCACGATCGGCCACCAACATAGGAACGTGCACAAAACCTTTACGGGTATTCCCCTTCACAGTAGGCATCCAATCTTCCACTACTTTCCAACCATTCAGTTGTTTAGCCGAGCGAATGTCGATAAACACACCTTTATCATAGGAATAAGCATCTATTGGTTGCTCCGGCACTTTATGCGGTTGGACTGTTTTCTTTGCCACATCCCCACCCCATTCAAGGTCAAAGAGATGATTGATAGTGGCAGCATAATATTTATGCCCGTCCCAGGCAGGATGCGTACCGCCAAACTGCTTCCAGTCGAACTCACCGTCACGCATACGGTATGCCACTTCCTCCGCCAGATTGATGGACGAAACATTATAATGATTAGCTACGCTCTCGTGGCTCATAATTACCTGGGGTTGCATGCCTTTGTCAAGTAAAGGAATGAACGGATCATAAATGAAATGAAGCATGACTATATCCATCGCGGGACTGAAAGTGCGTGCATGGCGGACAATACCTTCCATACCGCGTACTTGCTGAATATAGTTGAACTTATTGGTATCATCGTTCACTGCCGCTTCCACAAACAGCAAGTCAGGTACACCTTTTTGCAGTACATCGTTTTCAAAACGGAAGGCATGAGGCGTACTTCCGGTAGAAGGTATTCCGGCATCAATAAAAGTAAATTCCGTATCGGGGAAACGTTGTTTCAAATCTTCCTGTATCATATTCCGCCAACCGCGCATTTCAGTAATGGAACCGCCGAGAAAGGCAACGCAACCTTTTTTCTCTTTCGTGAACTTCAGATAAGAGTTAGCAAGGTTAGCACGCTGATGAATGACATGCTTTTTTTGATAATCCGGCTGGTTGCGAACAATGAAGTCAACTACCGCTTCGGGGTTTTCCAGGCTATGGGGGTGATGGTCGCAACCGGGTTTCAGAATGATTTCTACAAGTCCGCCCAAAGCACGGTAACGGTCAGCTACAATTTTCATATTCTCTTCATAGGGGACTGTGCGGTCACTATCACCACAAACACTGATAACAGGGATACCTGCATCGGCTAAAGGTTTCAGATTATCAATCGGATTACCTTTGAAGTTATTCATCTGCTCATCAGTTAGTCCCCACTCGGCAAGTAATCCGCTCCATAATTCCCTGTGCCTGCCGGGCCAACTAAACACATCACACACTGGGGCATCCACATAAATACAAGCCACTTTATCAGGATTCTTCGCTCCCCAATTGAAAGCAAACAGACCGCCACGACTGAAGCCTTCCAATGTCACTTTAGAAGACAAACGATAGTATCTGCGCATAATATCATAAAAGTCTGTACCCAAACGTTGCGCACGGGGGCTACCATAAAGATGCGTCAAATCGTAATAAACAACATGGAAACCTTTTTCCAACAAAGTTTTATCTACTGAAGGGAAAGCTCCAAAGAAAGCTGGACGCCATATCCAGGGATGGCCTTCGGCCACCTTACGGGGAACAACTACTGTAGCCTTACGGGCATTACAGATAAAATCATAACGATCGAAACCTTCCCATTGCGACTTTTTGCCGGGGAAGGGTTGTTCAGTGACAATCTTCGGTGCCTCGTTGCCGGTCAGCGTACGATAAAGCTCGCCGGCTATCAGAGCCGCCCCCTGTTCGTTGGGGTGGATGCCGTCCGTATAATAATCGGGATGCGGCTTCAAAAGTGCGTAAAGATCCACAACAGGCAAGTGGCGCTTCTTTGCAACACGGCGTATCACGGGGATGATACCATTTGTAATTACACTGTCGTTGATGCCGAAATTCCGTTTCACAGCCGGCACCGGGAAGCACAAATATATCTTAGGCTTGGAAGGCAAGTCCTGAAGAATATCCAACATCTCCGTCAGGTCCTTTCCGAAATCCTTTCCGTAATGCCAGTTCCAAGGCTTGCTGTCATTCGTTCCCAATTTAATGGTAACGATGTCTGGCTGAAATGCCAGCAGATCGCGGAATTTCTGCTCGTGCATGTACGGATGATCTCCCTTGTTCAGCATTACGCGGGCGCTGATTCCGAAGTTACGCACATCGTACCCCTCACCCAAAAGCTGGGAGAGCAATCCCGGATAACTGTTCTGAAACTGATTTTTAATTCCTGAGCCATAAGTGATGCTATTGCCCACACAGGCAATCTTTACCGGCTTCTTTTCTTGTGCTACCGCCCACAGGCAGAACAGGCACAGAAAAAGCAAAAGAGTGTTTTTCTTGTTCATGATATCCCTATTTAATTACGTTTCATAGCATTTTTGACGATCGCAAAGATACATTTTTTTAAAAGACAGAACCAAATCCCCTCTGAAATGTTATCCAAGCCTAAACCTAAACTCACAGAAAATGAAAAGATTAATGTTATTTGCAGCCAGCACACTGATTCCCTCAAAAACTGTACGCCACAGTAGAGGGCAGTAGTAACCCACAGAACCCTATGACCGATAGGAAAGGCTTACCCTAGGTAAAGATTCCTTCCTGATGCTACAAATTAGAAATATTCTTACGAGAGAATGGAACGGTGCGCCCCCATCTTCTCGTAGGGCAACGTAAACCAGAAAGTAGAGCCTTTACCTAACTCAGACGCCACTCCTATCTCACCTTTGAGCTCCTTCACGATATTCTGTGAAATAGCCAGTCCAAGTCCGGTTCCTTGTTTGAAAGAATCGAGCTTTACAAAACGGTTGAATATATCCGCCACCTTTTCAGGAGGGATACCGGTACCAGTGTCTGTCACAAAGAAGCGTATATAGCCATCTTTTGGTTCTTCATACCCAAACGTGATACTCCCGGTATTTGTAAACTTCATGGCATTACTGATGAAATTATTCAGTACCTGGGTAACTCTGCGTTGGTCAGTATACAAAAGCAGTCCCTCCAGTGGTGTCACCGCACATATAGCGACATTCGCATTCGTTTGTCTCATCCTGGCAGCCTGCTCTATCTCAGATAGCATCTTATTTACATCTATATTTGCATAAACATATTCCAGTGTCCCCGCCTCAATCTTCGACAAATCCAGGATATCATTAATCAACTGCAACAAAATATCATTATTCTTACTAATGATGCTGAGATATTCCGTCCGTTCTTCTTCCGATACATCTTCGGCCAGTATACTCGAAAAACCAACTATTGCATTGAGCGGAGTACGTATTTCATGACTCATATTAGCCAGGAAAGCTGATTTTATACGATTGGACTCTTCAGCCTCTTCTTTAGCCAAACGCAGTTTACGTTCCAGAATCTTCTGGTCCGTAATATCCCAGGCTGTATAGAGAATCCATTTACGTCCATTGGAGAATGAAACTATATTATTATTCTGGAAAGTAAACCGTTCCTCATTCTTATTCGTAAAGAAGCGCCTGGTACCAAATTGGGCAATTCCCGTTCTTACCAATTCTTCATCTTCTTTCCTGATCATCGTTGCAGCCTCAGGCATTATATCGAAATCAGTTCTTCCAATCGCCTCCTTAGCTGGATATTCAAAGAGTTCTTCAGCCTTTTTATTTATAAAAGTATAACGCATATCATTATCGACATCTTTCACCTTAGCTGCAATAGGAAGGTTGTCAAGAATATTTTCAAGCAAATGCAGATGCTCTTGCCACTCCGTTTCTCTCACTTTCTTGATACGCTTGTGCATAAAGTAAAATAACAGCAGAACAATAGCAGTACCCAATACAATCACAACATAAATAATATTCTTCTGGATAAAGCTGGGTGGAACATCATAATAAACTGCATTTTCAAGAAAGTGTTCTAATGCAACTCCCTTGTCATCAGGTATATATTCGCCATCGTAGTGCTTATTTATATCAGCCGGCGTATGCGGCATTGAGTGGCAAATAATTGTAGGTACCCCTCTCCAGATGGTGTCAAAAAGCGGTTTACAAACGTACCATCCCGGATCGCCTACAAATATGACAGCTTGGGGAGGCACAGAATATTTATCCTTTAGATAATCAACCTTCTGATCTATTTCCTGTTGATTATTGAAATGCCATGTTGTGAGAGTCTCCGAATATACCTTCACTGAATTTTCTTCATTGAATGCCTTTTCTACGGTTTCAAGTAGATCATAAGCCCATTTCTCACGAAAAGTGGAAGAACTGATAAGAACAATATACTCTTGATCTTTTGTATCAGCCATCGTCTTGGGCACCAGAAATAAACAAGCGAGAATAGCAACCGCAAGTATTCGAAATGTCAAAGGGGGATACAGAAATGTATTCTGATTTGGCATATTGGGTAAATATTAAAATATAAAATGGCAAAAGCTTCTCAACTATCCTTTGCAAAGTTAGGAAAAAATAAATGCCCAAGAAATATCCAATGACAAATTTGCATATTACGTTCATTTTTTTGTTGTATATATCCGCATTGAACACTATTTGTGATATAGGATCAGGTATGACGCTGATGAAATAGAAGAAAATGTCGCATTTATAACTTGAACTCAGCAATTCAATAAAAAGTTGGTAGAATCGGCAAACCAACGAGTTACGAGGGACATAAAAAAAAGCGGAGAGAGTTTTTCAACTTTCTCCGCCTCAGTACCCAGACCCGGTACAAGCCATAGAAATCATAGGAAAATAAAAGAATTTATCTTCCTTATTATCAACTATTTGAATATTTCCTATTTTCTCTATTTTTGCCATATTTTGCCCATTTTCCGTTATTCAGTACACTTTTAGTACACTTTGAAATATCATTTTCTTTTGTACCTTTGCAATATCGGAAAACAAAAGAAAATCAACTATTTAGTGTAATTACCCGGTTACGGTACCTAAATCGGGATAAAACCTCTAAACAATGGCAAAGTTAGAAAATAAAACGAAAGAAAACCCCAAGTTAGAGCAAAATAAGCTCTCGGATGGTAGAATCAGCCTTTACTTAGAGTATTATTTAGGTAGAGAGGAAAAGCCCGTATTAGATGAAAACGGCAATCAAGTGTACTATGATAGTGGAAAGATGCAAGGTAAGCCCAAGTTTGCAGTAAAGCATAACAGGCGAAAAGAAAACCTTAGTCTGTATCTGATAGATAAGCCCCGTACCCCTGCGGAACGCCAGCAGAACAAAGAAACATTGGAGCTTGCCACAAAGATACGTGCGGAGCGTGAGCAGGAATTTAAAGAAAGTATGTTGGGCTATCGGTTGAAAAAAGATAGAACGGTCAATTTCTTAGACTATTTCCAAGCCTATATCAACAGTTATACCAAGAAAGATATTCGCATGGTACAAATTGCGCTTAGCCGTTTTAAGGACTTCTTAAAAGAGCAATACCCCATGAATGAGTTTAGTATCAAACCGGAACTTATCACCAAAGAAATGATGGAGCAGTTTGTAGCCTATTTGCAATCCCGAAGTGTGGGTGAAGGTGCTAAAAGCATTTACCAGCGTTTCAAGAAAGTTATTCGATATGCGATTGACCACGATGTAATGTTGAAAGACCCATGTAAAAGTGTTACCTGTAAAGTGGATAGCCAAATGCTTCGAAAAGATGTTCTTTCTCCCGAAGAAATCCAAAAGTTGGCGGCTTGCCATTATGACAACGAGAACCCGAATGTCAGACGTGCTTTTATCTTCTGCTTATACTGCGGTCTGCGCTTCTGTGATGTAAAAGACCTTACCTATAAGAATGTGGATTACGCTAATCGGTTATTGAAGTTTGAGCAAAGCAAGACAAAGGGACATTCTGCCAGTAGTGGTGTGGTTATTCCTCTGAATGACGGTCTATTGTCTATCATTGGTGAAGCTCCGGTAGATAAAAACTGTTTAATATTCAATTTGCCTACTTACGAAAGCTGCTGTAAGTCAGTAAAGCGTTGGGTAAAGAGAGCCGGAATAGACAAACATATAAGCTGGCATTGTGCCCGACATTCGTTTGCCGTGAACATTCTGAACAATGGGGCAAATATCAAAACCGTAGCCAGTCTTTTAGGACATAGCGGATTGAAGCATACAGAAAAATACACCCGTGCGGTGGATAAATTGAAAGAGGAAGCAATAAACAGCTTGCCTGAACTAAAATTTTAATCATAAAAGACTTATCTTTGTAACTATGAACTTTGAAGCATTAGTAAAACATATCAGCACGATACAGAACACGTTGCAGGCACAAGCCGCACACGCTGTAAACCTTGCCCTTACTTCCCGTAACTGGCTTATGGGTTGCTATATCGTGGAGTTCGAACAGAACGGAGAAGACCGTGCCGCATACGGTGAACAATTGTTGAAGAAGCTGGAACAACGACTGAAAACAAAAGCCTGAATGAACGAAGATTCCGAGAGGTTAGACGGCTGTACCTTGTTTATCCACAACTGAAAGAACCTATCACACAATACATTGCATCACAAATCCAAATTCGGCACACATTGAGTGCCGAATTCATAGAACCAATTCGGCGGTTGCCATCCGCCGAATCTGCAATGAACATTCGGCGGATACCGTCCGCCGAATTGGGAACTGCAAAAGAATGGATAATTCCGGCAGATAGACTCTTTAATAAACTCACATATTCTAATTTAATGCTCATCTCCGCTATTGACAACCCTGTAAAACGAGCTTTTTATGAAATGGAAACCATTCGTGGCTGTTGGTCATATAAGGAGTTAGAACGACAAATAGCATCTTTATATTATGAACGTAGTGGACTCTCCAAAAACAAAGAAGCCCTCTCCGCTTTAGTCCAGCAACAAGCGACCTTATTACAGCCTAAAGATGTTATCAACACCCCTGTTACTTTAGAGTTCTTAGGATTAAACGAGCATGCCTTAGTAACAGAAAACGACTTGGAGCAATCCATTCTTGACAACCTGCAACACTTCCTGCTGGAAATGGGGCATGGATTCTGCTTTGAAACCCGACAAAAACGTATCTTGATTGATGAGGATTATTTCTTTACCGACCTCGTATTCTATCACCGCATCTTGAAATGTCATGTTATTGTGGAATTGAAGATAGACAAGTTCCGCCATGAGTATGCTTCGCAACTGAATATGTATCTGAACTATTTCAAAGCGGAAGTGATGCAGCCGGATGATAATCCGCCTATCGGTATTCTGCTTTGTACTGAAAAGGGTGATACATTAGTGAAATATGCCACTGCCGGATTAAATCCGAATATCTTCGTACAGAAGTACATGATAGAACTTCCAAGCGAGGAAGAAATAAAGGAGTTCATTGCTTCCTCAAATTACTAACCTATCATAAAAGTAATGCTGGCGAAAAGAAGAAAACTATTTTTCTTTTCGCCAGCCACATATAATTTGCTGTCAACAAGAATAAGTTTAGTCCGTTTTGGATGTATAAACAAAAGGATAAACTAAACTACATACTGCACAACAAGTATAATTACAATTTTCCTCAAATTTTAATTGATTAATCAATCAAATTTTCCGTCAATTGACACGATAATTTTACTTGGTTGAGTTCAGATAATTGATGCAGTTCTTTTCAATCTTGTCCAAGATATGAAGAAATGTATCTTGTTCTTCTTGTGATATACCTTTTAATGAGATGTTTAGAGATAGCATTTGACATTTATTTATATGCGGCATAATTGTTTTTACCTTATCGGTGCAGTATAAAAGAACACTCCGTCCATCTTTATGATTTTTCCGCTTGATGATATATCCGTTTTTGGATAATTTTTCAACTATTCTCGTAACATTGGCAAAGTCTTTTTGCGACTGTGTAACTAAATCACCAATAGTCTGACCATCGTTTTCCCATAAATTGACTAAAAGAACCCACTGTTCCGGCGTTATGTCCAGCCCCTCTTCTGATATAATTTGATATATTTGACGTTTGATTATACCCGAAAGTTTGGCTATTTTATGATTTACCATTTTATCTATATCCATATTATTTAGTTTGTTAAAAGCTGAAAAACATATTTGTCATATCAAACAAATGACCATATTTGTCATGACAAATATAGAAATAATGTAATGAGTAACCAAATGGAAGTAAGTGTTTTTATAGAAAATATCCAAAAGGCTTTCGGAGAAAAGGTACAATTACCCTTTGCTTTTTGGTATTCTGATAAACAGATTAATGATGATTTGAAAAAAATCAACGGTTGTTTTTTTAAGGAGTTTGAAAAGCTGATTGGTGGTGAACCAATCTCTTTGAGTGCCGATAGAATCGGGTGTATGGGTGGTAAATTCTATACTGGTTTTTCGACCATGAATGAAAAAATGCCTATGTTTGTTTCAAGCAAAGAAAAATATAAGAAATCTTCAGAATTGGTTCTTGATTTCGTAGAAAAGGCAAATGTGCAGATTACGACAAGGCAGTATTTGAATATTTCACCCATTACTGAACTTGAAAACTTTAATAATGTAGTGGGGATTTTCTTTTTGGCTACCCCTGATATGCTTTTAGGACTTGCTTCATGGACATTTTACGATAACAATTCGGATGATGCAATTACTGCAAAATTTGGTTCGGGATGTTCTTCTATTTTTTCAGAAGCAACATTGGAAAACAGCAAAAATGGGAAACGTACATTTATTGGACTGTTTGACCCCTCCGTGCGTCGCTATATCCATGAGAATATATTAAGTTTTACTATACCAATGTCACGCTTTCGGGAGATGTATTATACGATACAAGATAGCTGCTTGTCGAATACACCTGCATGGGGAAAAATTAGAGAACGCATTTGTCGGGAGTGAAGTGTATTACAAAGCATCCGATGTCCAAAAGTTCATTAAGAAAAGATTCAGCGTAACCACATTGCGAAAGTTTGAAACAGAGCACTGCACGAAGAAGAAATGAATTTGAAAAGCCGGGGCGGTGAACATAGTTCACCACTCGAGGCAGAATTCAGTTATAAGCATTCTTCTACTTTCTCAATATTCCAGCCACTTTCTATTTTGTAGAAATATACAATATATCTAACATTATTAACAGTAACGATAACATATCCTTTTTCCGGTACACCTGTTATACCGTAAGTCTGAGCAATCAAAATATTTGCTTTATGATAAATTCCCGCCAAGTCCATATTAAACTTTTTTTAATTCTACACAAAGTTACCCAAATTCGTAAATAGTAATTCTTTGCTTAATATAATATCAGAACATAAAACAGAATCCTTTCTTTTGCGAAGCTTTAAACCTTTCAATCTCCAAAGAAAGCGATTTCTTCAACTGCCCTGCCATAAA
>OHKU01000294.1_pt1 | contig 29006 bp, 28 predicted proteins | sample 1568911 | NCBI WGS metagenome assembly OHKU01 (sample SAMEA3879574, study PRJEB24766) | human gut metagenome | biome: human-associated habitat; feature: feces | place: USA | collected 1985/1987
GCCGCAGAGCGTCGAGCGGATCGCCTCGGGCGGCGAGCTGTCGCGCGTCATGCTGGCGCTCAAGGCGCTGCTCGCCGAACGGATGCAACTGCCCACGATCATCTTCGACGAGATCGACACGGGCGTTTCGGGCCGCATCGCCGACGCCATGGGCGAAATCATCGCTTCGCTGGCCGCCTCGATGCAGGTCGTGGACATCACCCACCTGCCGCAGGTCGCTTCGAAAGGCGACACTCACTTCGTGGTTTACAAAGACGCCGAAGGATCCCATATCCGCCGCCTCGACCCGGAGGAGCGGATTACCGAAATCGCCAAAATGCTATCGGGCAGCCAAATCACGGAAGCCGCACTCGCACAAGCCCGTATCCTACTGGACAAATAACAGATACGTCGGCACACGATCATTTTCACGAATCGAACGATCCGACCGCCGCTATTCCCGATCTGTCAATACCTTTACAAAGCTGATTGCTCTCTCACGCAAGAGAGTACGAACTTTACCGACCTGCAGAGCCGGGCAATGGATTTCCCGTCGAAACCTACAGTGCAGGCATTTCGCCATCGGAAATCCTTCCGTAACGGGTTGCCATATCCTTTATGGAAATTCCCGTTCCGCAAAATCCGCAGCAAACCTTTCCATCCGACACCGACAAACAAAAATATATCGGCATACGCCGTTTTTTTACGCTTCGGTTAAATCTTTTTCGCAGCGGGTACGTCTTATGAATAGACGCGTCGTTAAAACAGACAGAATATGCAAGAAACGAAACTGAAACTCCTCGAGCGGATCGTCGATCGGCGACAGGATTCCCTTTACCGCTTCGCCTATTTCCGCACGGGATCGCAGGCCGATGCGGAAGACATCGTGCAGGACGTCCTGCTGCGACTCTTCCACTCGGATTGCAACCTCAATCGCATCGACGACGTGGAGCGCTACCTCTGGCGGGCGATCGCCAACCGCTGCTGCGACTACCACCGCCACCGGCGCAATGCGACGCTGCCGACCGAACGGGCCGCCGCACTTGCGGACGAACCCGGCGAGCAGGAACTCCGCGAAGAATACGAGCGAATCGCCGGGCTGCTCGCACTCCTCCCGGAGGAACAGGCCGAAGTGATCCGCCTGAAAACCTCCGACTCCCTGACTTTCGCCCGGATCGCCGAGATCACCGGCAGCACCGAGGCGACCGTCAAATCCCGTTTCCGTTACGGGATCGGCAAGCTCCGCAAACTCATCAACCACTAAAAATCATCCGCCATGAAATGCACCGATTTTGAAAACCGAATCGAACTGCTGTTCGATGACAATATCCCTTCAGAGGTTCGCCGCGAAATGTTGGAACATCTCGAAACGTGTCCCGCCTGCGCCGAATTCTACCGCCAAACGAAAGCAGCCTTCAACACCGTCGCTCCCCGCGTCGAAGTGCAGGCTCCGGCCGGTCTGAAAGCCCGCATTCTGAAAACCGCCGCACAAGCCGAAAATACGCCGGCAACCGCACGAACGACCGCTCCGGCACGGCCTCGGCGATTGTGGCTCCGGCCGCTGTCCGCGACGTTGAGCGCCGCAGCCCTCATCGCCCTCGTACTACTCGTCTTCGATCCCGTCGGCCGCTACCGGGCCCACGCCGCAGGACGTATCTTCCGCGATGCAGCCGCTCAACTCGACAAAAGCCGTTCGTTCCGCCTCGAAATGAATGTCCGCACTCTTCCCCAGGAAAATTTCAGTTACATCGATGCCGAAGTCCCCTTTGTCTCCCACCGTATGTGGGTGGAACCGGGTTCAGGCCGCTGGCGGCTGGAAAAAGCAGGACGGATCGCCCTGAGCGACGGGGAACGGATCCTGATGTGGAGTCCTGAGATAAACTCGGGCTTCATCATGCGTCCCGGTAGCGGCGCAATCGAAGATTTCGCCACCCTGCTCGACCCCTACACCCTGCTGCTGCGGGAAGAGCTCAACTTCGCCGAGCGCCGGAACGCAAGTTACAGCAAGCAAGTCGGACCGGAAACGATCACGCTGACCGTCGAAGCACCAGCCGAAGGGGATTTCAGCAACGACTACCTGTCGGGAACCTCGATCGACGAATCCGACACCCGGCGCGAATACCGCTTCGATCGGACGACCGGACGGCTTATCGGGCTGAAAATCGAGCAGACCGACGGCAAAACACCCGTAACCATCGCCGAATTGCAACGCATCGTTTACGACATACCGCTGTCCGACACCCTCTTTCGGGCTTACGACGGCATCGAATGGATCGACCTCACCAAACCGGTCGGCGGCGTACACTTCGCAGCCATTGCACCGGAAGAGGCGGCCCGCAAGCTCTTCGCCGCCATGCAGACGTGGGATACGGAAATACTCGCCGAAGGACTCGTTTATTATCCGCTCGACCTTATGAAGGAACGATATGCAGGCTGCCGCCTCCTCGAAACACAGCCGGCCTTCCGTTCGGGACAGTACGCGGGAGTATTCGTTCCCTGCCGAGTGAAAATGTCCGATGGCCGCATCGAAAAAATAATGCTCGCTCTGCGCAATGACAACCCCACCGGTTCGTGGGTGGCCGACGGCGGCCTCTGACGCTCCCGGAAATAAAAAGTTCCACATTCCCTCCGTTTTCCGGCAGACAAGTTACGGATCACGACCGCATCAGTCGTGTATAAAAGCCACCGGAATTTCCCCGAGCCCTTTCCGTATGTCTTTCCAACAGCAGGCAGCGTCGTATTCGTATGAACCGCAGAACGCCCGCCGCCCTGAAAACGGCTCTCCGGACTTCATGCACGACAGCCCGGAATAAAAAAGTTCCCGGAATCGCAAATGCGATTCCGGGAGCTTTTCATAAGAGAAGCGATGGACTACATCATACCGCCCATGCCGCCGCCCGGCATTGCAGGCATTGCGGGAGCGTCCGACTTCTTCTCGGCCAATACACACTCCGTGGTAAGGAACATCGAAGCGATCGAAGCCGCATTCTCCAACGCCACACGCGAAACCTTGGTCGGGTCGATGATACCCGCTTTGAGCAGGTCCTCATAACGGTCGTCGCGGGCGTTGTAACCGAAGGCGCCTTTGCCCTCCTTCACCTTATTGACAACCACCGAACCCTCGCCGCCGGCATTCGTCACGATCTGACGCAGCGGCTCTTCGATAGCGCGTTTTACGATCTGGATACCGGTCGTCTGGTCTTCGTTGTCGCCCTTGAGCGTCTCCAAAGCCTCCACCGCACGGATGTAAGCGACACCGCCGCCCGGCACGATACCTTCCTCGACGGCAGCACGGGTCGCAGCCAACGCATCGTCCACACGGTCTTTCTTCTCTTTCATCTCGACCTCGGTCGCAGCGCCGACGTACAGCACAGCCACACCGCCGGCCAGTTTAGCCAAACGTTCCTGAAGTTTCTCCTTGTCGTAATCCGACGTAGCGGCTTCGATACCGGCGCGGATCTGCGCCACACGGGCAGCGATAGCGTCCTTCGAACCGGCGCCATCGACAATCGTCGTATTCTCCTTGTTGAGCGTAACCTTCTCCGCCGTACCCAGCACCGAGAGGTTCGCGTCCTCGATCTTCATACCCTTGTCGGTCGAAATGACCGTGGCACCCGTCAGCACGGCGATATCTTCGAGCATCTCCTTGCGGCGGTCGCCGAAGCCCGGAGCCTTGCAAGCGGCGATCTTCAACGTACCGCGCAGCTTATTGACAACCAGTGCGGAAAGTGCCTCGCCATCCACATCTTCGGCGATAATCAGCAGCGAGCGTCCGCTCTGAGCCACCGGCTCGAGCACACCCATCAGCTCCTTCATCGTCGAGATCTTCTTATCGGTAATCAAGATATAGGGTTTGTCCAACTGCGCCTCCATCTTCTCGGTATCGGTGATGAAGTAGGCCGAGATATAGCCACGGTCGAACTGCATACCCTCGACCACATCCACATGGGTTTCGGTACCCTTGGCCTCCTCGACGGTGATGACACCCTCCTTATTGACCTTGCCCATCGCCTCGGCGATCAGCTTGCCGATGGTACCGTCGTTATTGGCGGAAATCGTAGCGACCTGCTCGATCTTCGCGAAATCGGTGCCTACGGTCTGGCTCTGCTTCTTGAGTGAATCCACGACCACACCGACAGCCTTGTCGATACCGCGTTTGAGGTCCATCGGATTGGCTCCGGCGGTCACGTTCTTCAGTCCCACGCCGATCATCGCCTGCGCCAGCACGGTTGCGGTCGTCGTGCCGTCGCCGGCATCGTCGTTGGTCTTCGAAGCGACCTCCTTGACCATCTGGGCGCCCATGTTGGGAATCGCGTCCTCCAGCTCCACCTCCTTGGCGACGGTCACACCGTCCTTGGTCACCTGGGGAGCACCGAACTTCTTGTCGATGATTACGTTGCGTCCTTTGGGACCGAGCGTTACCTTCACAGCGTTCGACAAAGCGTCCACGCCCTCCTTGAGAAGCTCACGGGCTTCCACGTTGTATTTTATCTCTTTTGCCATAATCGTAATTTTTTTAATCCAACCGAACTAATTAAATGATAGCCAGAATATCCTGCTGCTTCATAATCAGGTAATCCGTGCCATCGACGTTGATCTCCTGACCGGCATACTTGCCGTAAAGCACCTGATCGCCGACTTTGACTTCCATCTTGATTTCCGAAGTACCGGGACCAACGGCGATTACTTTGCCTGCCAGCGGTTTCTCCTTCGCCGTATCGGGAATGATCAAACCTCCGGCCGTTTTCTCTTCCGCCGGGTTGGGCAGGATCAACACGCGGTCTGATAATGGTTTTACGTTCATAGTGGTATGATTTTAATTGTTATAAGTTATATTTAACAGTTTTTCAACTTCGCATTTGCGACGATAACTCCAACAAGAGATATGCCAAACGATTTTTGACAGAAAAGTCTGACAAATCGGGCAACAAGACTGTCATTTTGACAAAACGGCAGATACATCATCCTGACACCGTACGTTTCCGCCTCGTCGATACCGCCAGAGAGGGCCGTACGCACAGAATCCGAAAAGAATTTCGCCGTTTTTTTGCACGGACGAAAAAAACCTATTATCTTTGCACTCCGGTTGATCTTCGGTATCGACCGATATGGTGGATGTAGCTCAGTCGGTTAGAGCGTCGGATTGTGGTTCCGAAAGTCGTGGGTTCGAGCCCCATCTTCCACCCGAAAAGGCCTTCTTCGGAAGGCTTTTTTTATAATACACAAATTACCACGCACTTATCATTCAGAGTACATCCCGAAAAGGGAAATATACCGGAGTTCTGCCAAGACATCAAGCCCCGAAACAGGGATCTACAATCCCCGAATAAACCCCATACCTTCGCGATAACCGTCTTTGAAAATAAAGAATACGACAAATATCGCCCGCTTTGAAAACTGGCCCCGATAAAAAGCCGGAATCGTCATTTTATTGAATTTTGGCAGACTTCTCGATTGGCTTTTCGCGTCCCCAGCGCCCCCTACTTCCGCTCGGAGCACATAAACGAAAAAGGCTCGGCAATCATCAGATTACCAAGCCTTTTCATCAGTCGGGGTGACAAGATTCGAACTTGCGACCACACGCCCCCCAGACGCGTACTCTAAACCGGGCTGAGCTACACCCCGAACTCTTTCGGAGTGCAAATATACGAACTTTTGCCTTACAAAAAAATGAAAAGCAAATATTTTTTCACTCTTCGGCAAAAAACCGGCTTAAAATCTCCCGTTATTCCATTCTTACAATGTCAAAGTACGCTCCTTTCGGCCTAAAAAAGTTCTCAACATCAATCTTACCTTGCGTGATTATCCCTCTTTGGAAGCGCAGGCCCCCAACCTTCCGAGGGAAAGGGATTATAAACGTGGAAACAGGTCGCAAGTAAACACCTTCGGATTAGATCCCGCGATCGTCGGATAATGGTGTCATATAGTCGTATATTATCTTACCTTATTATATAATAATTCATAGACGGCCGGCATATTCCTGTTTTTTTCATATCGCGTATCGAAAAAAAGCAGATATTCCCATATTTTTTTTGCATAGAAAACTTTTTTGTTTACCTTTGCACCGCTAAAGGTTTCCCGATCGAGGGAAAACGGATAGCACAGGAGGCCCATTCGTCTATCGGTTAGGACGCAAGATTTTCATTCTTGAAAGAGCAGTTCGACTCTGCTATGGGCTACACGACAGCGTTTTAAGCGCATAACGACGGCCGGTAAGGCCGTATGTTGTGTTTTCAGGGCGCTGACGGGGAAACTACAACGAAGGAAGCGGGTTTCGGCCTATTCCGCAGGCGGCCAAGGCCGTCACGAACAAGGCGTCATTTCAACATATGTCGCCGTAAAACTAAAGAACGAAAAAAATTAAAAATAAAAATTAACGATTATGGCAAACCATAAGTCATCCGAGAAGAGAATTCGTCAGACTGTAGCCAAGCGCGCACACAACCGTCTTTTCCACAAGACGGCACGAAACGCTGTGAAAGCACTCCGCAACACGACGGACAAGAGTGCGGCCGAGGCACTTCTCCCGAAGGTTACTTCGATGCTGGACAAGCTGGCCAAGCACAATATCGTGCACAAGAACAAAGCCGGCAACCTGAAAAGTTCGTTGCAGATGCATGTAAACGCCTTGTAAGGGACTGTTATCCAATGCTTAAATTTAAGAGCCGTCAAAATTTGACGGCTCTTCGTTATTTGTATCGCTTTACGGAAATCCTACTTTTTGAATAGCTTTACTGCATTTTGGGCCTTGCTCCGGCGATGCTTTACCCCGAACTTTGACGTATGTTTCAAAATCCGAAAATCGTCCTGTCGCCGACATACGCATACTTGCAGCAAGAGATCCGAAAAATCCCTGCGGGCGACTATCGCATCCTGGAAACTTACTGCGACCGGCGTAATATGGTCCGCAAAATCGAGCTGGCAGGAGGTCGGATTTTCGTCCTGAAACAGTATAAACGCCCGACCCGCCTCAACCAATTCGCCTACACTCTTTTCCGCAAAAGCAAAGCCTGTCGGGCCTACGAATACGCCTTGCGGTTACAACAGTTGGGATTCGAAACCGCCGCCCCGGTCGCTTACCTGGAAATCTCACGTCACGGTCTGTTCCACACGGGGTATTTTCTTTCGGAATTCATCGCCCACCCGTTGCTGAATACCCTGCAGGAAGGAGATGAAGAATCCCGCAAAATTCTGGAGGATTTCGCGGCTTTCATCGTCGAAATGCACGAAAAGGGAGTGTTCAACCTCGACATGAACCCAGGCAACGTATTCTTTTACAAATCCGGCGAAAAATACCGATTCGCACTGATCGACATCAACCGCATCCGGTTTTGCCGCCACCTGACACGCAACGACTGTGTAGAGGTTTTCAAACATCTGGACAACCTTCCGCCTCCGGCCCTCTCGGTCGTACTGGTCCGCTATGCCGAACTGCGCCAATGGAATCCCCAAATTCTGTGCGGAGCCGTCATGCTGCGGCAGGGCGTCAATCTGCCTCGCCGCATCAAAACGGGCTTCCGGTCCCTGTTGTCGCATCTGGGCCTGCGGAAATAGCCCTACTCCTTATCCCGAAATCCCTGGGCTTTGAGCCGGATCTCGCCGCCGTCGGGCGTTACGAGATAGGCTCCCGTATTTTCCGCCGTAATATGTCCGATCACATCGACCCCGCCCATGCGCATCACCCGCTCTTGCAGGGCCAGCGGCACGGTGAACAGCAACTCGTAATCTTCGCCGCCGTTGAGCGCCGCCACGACGGGATCGGTATGAATCTCCTCAGCGAAAGCCGTCGTCTGACGGGCGATAGGGATCCGGTCGAGGTAAATGCGGGCTCCGCATTTCGAGGCTTTACAAATCTGAAGCAGGTCGCTCGCCAAACCGTCCGAAAGGTCGATCATCGACGTAGGGACGATCTTCTCCTCGGCCAACAGCTCGACGATATCCTTGCGGGCGGCAGGCTTGAGGTAGCGTTGCAACAGATATTCGTTTCCTTTGAACTCGGGTTCGGGATCTTTCACCCCCCGCAACACCCGCTTCTCGCGTTCGAGCAGTTGCAGTCCCATGTAGGCTGCCCCCAGGTTGCCCGTAATACAGATCAGGTCGTGAAGCTTGGCGCCGCCGCGATAAACTACCTCCTCCTTGCGGGCCCGTCCGAGCGCCGTCACGTGAATAGCCAGCCCGGTCACCGAAGCCTTCGTATCGCCGCCGACCAGATCGACCTCCATCTCCTCGCAAGCGAATCGAATCCCCGCATAGAGGTCGTCCAGCGCCTCCACCGAAATCTTGGACGACACACCGAGCGACACGAGCAACTGCTCGGGACGCCCATTCATCGCCAGCAGGTCGCTGACGGCCACGACGACAGCCTTGTAGCCCAGATGCTTGAGGGGGAAATAGGTCAGGTCGAAATCGACCCCTTCGAGCAGCAGATCGGTGGTGCAGAGCGTCACCTCGTCCGCCCCCGCCGCAATCACGGCGGCATCGTCGCCCACTCCCCGAAGCGTCGAGGCATTGCGCACGGAAAAAGAATCCGTCAGGTGGTCGATCAGCCCGAATTCGCCGAGCGAGGCGATCTCGGTAGGTTTTTTATCAGCCATAGGAATATTGTTTATAATCGTATGTACCTCCCGCATACGGATTCTCTTCCCGTGCGGGTTATCGTCGCAGCGAAATTCGAAAAATCTGCGCTATATCTTACAAAAATACCGAAACTTTGTCGTTTTGACAAAAAAAGATTATATTTGTTAGCGTTAAAAAATTCTTAACCGATGCTGAACATTGTTTTATTCGGGGCCCCGGGATGCGGCAAGGGAACGCAGGCGGCGCGGCTCAAAGAGAAATACGGAATCGATCACGTATCGACCGGCAACGTAATTCGGGAAGAAATCGCCCGGGGAACGAAACTCGGCAAAGAGATGGAGTCCTATATCACCACGGGCAGACTCGCCCCCGACCAGGTGGTGATCGACATGATCGCCGACTACATCGCGGCGCACAAACACGCGAAAGGCAACATTTTCGACGGCTTTCCCCGCACGACGCACCAGGCCGAGGAGTTCGACCGCATGCTGTCCGAACAGGGGTTGAAGGTCGATGTCATGATCTACATGGACGTTCCCGAAGAGGAGCTGGTAAAACGCATCCTGCTCCGGGGCAAAGAGTCCGGGCGAGCGGACGACGCTTCGGAGGAGGTGATCCGCGACCGTATCAAAGTATATCACGAACAGACGGCCGTCGTCGCGGACTTTTACGCCAAACAGGGAAAATTCGCCGACATCAACGGTTTGGGCACCATGGATGAAGTCTTCGACCGCATCTGTCAGGTCATCGATTCCATTCGGAAGTAACTCCGACCGCATACACACCTATTTCACGGGATTCCTGTCGAAGGAATCCCGTTGTTTTGTCCCCTTCCGGAAGAAAAATTTTCCCCGGAGTCCGCGCAAAACTCGGCTCGCACCGGACACACCAGACAAACGGCACGCTCCGCCCTCCTTCCGACCGAACGCCCCGGCCCCGACAGTCCCAGTCGGCAAACAGCCAGGCGGCAGCGGCACCGAAAATATACCAATATATATAAATAAATCCTGCCGGCGATAAATAAAAAAGAGGCCTCGCAAGACGATTTTTACATTATTTTTTGTACCTTTGCATCCGCTAAATGCATATTAATCTAATTAACAAACGATTATGAACAATTACGAAACCGTTTTCATTGTCACGCCGGTCCTTTCCGATGCACAGGTCAAGGAGGTCGCTGACAAATTCCAGGGTGTAATTACCGAAAACGGCGGTCAGATTGTGAACAGCGAGGCCTGGGGCTTGAAGAAGCTCGCCTACCCGATTCAGAAGAAGACCACCGGATTCTACTTCCTGATTGAGTTCACCGGTGAAGGCTCGATCGTCAACACCCTCGAAACGCAGTATCGCCGCGACGAGCGGATCATCCGTTTCTTAACTTTCAAGCAGGACAAATTCGCCGTAGAGTACTCGGAGAAACGTCGTGCGAAACTTTCTAACAAGCAGGAGGAGTAAACCATGGCACAGGAAAACAACAACCAGTCTGAAATCAGATACCTCAACCCCGTTTCGGTTGACGTCAAGAAAAAGAAGTACTGCCGTTTCAAGAAACTCGGCATCAAGTACGTGGATTACAAGGACGGCGAGTTCCTCAAGAAGTTCCTCAACGAGCAGGGCAAGATTCTGCCCCGCCGCCTGACGGGTACTTCGCAGAAGTTCCAGAAGAAGGTAGCGCAGGCCGTGAAACGTGCCCGCCACCTCGCGATCCTGCCCTTCGTAACCGATTGTATGAAATAATAAAGAGGAGGAGAGAACATGGAAGTAATTCTTATCAAGGATATCGAGAATCTGGGTTACGCCAACGACATCGTGAACGTAAAACCCGGTTACGCAAATAACTACCTGATCCCCCAGGGTTACGCGAAGGCAGCTACCGCAGCCGCGAAGAAGATCCTCGCGGAGAACCTCAAGCAGCGTGCCCACAAGGATGCCAAGATCCTGGCCGACGCACAGGCTCTGGCCGAGAAGATCGCCAACCTGCCGCTGGTAATCGCTGCCAAGGCAGAGGAGGGACGCATCTTCGGTGCGATCACCGCTGCCGACCTCGCCGAGGCTTTGGCTGCCAAAGGAATCGAAATCGACCGTAAGACCATCGCCGTGGAGAACATCAAGACCCTCGGCGAATACGAGGCCGTCGCCAAGATCCACCGCGATGTCAAAGCGACGATCAAATTTACGGTAACCGCAGAGGAGTAATCCCCAGCCTCCGTTTCAATCGAAAAGGCCGATCGTACAGATCGGCCTTTTTCGTCGGATCGCCCGAAAGAAAGACCGCCCCCGCATGCCCCCCTCCTTCGCGGAATCCGGAAATATCGATCGGCAAAAACAAAAAAATCGCTACCTTTGCAAATGGCTGCGGCCCCGAACGACGAAGGTGGCCGCGTCAAACTGACGCAAGGAGAATCCGATCACGGAGAAATTCACGCTTCGGAGCAATGCACGGTCGGGAACATAGCGTACCAACTCCGCAGAAAGACCCTGCACGACTCGCCTCGCATATGAGGTATTGTCCGGACCGAAACCCAAATGTACGAACACCGCACGCATAAACACGAAATCGTCCCCGCTCATACCGGCATCGACGAAAAAACGCACTCATGTACCTGAAAAAACTGTCGCTCATCAATTTCAAGAACATCCGGGAAGAGAATCTCGAATTCCGGCCCGGCATCAACTGCTTCGTGGGCGACAACGGAGCGGGCAAAACCAACGTGATCGACGCGGTCTATTTCCTTTCGATGTGCAAGTCGTCGCTGGCGATGACCGACGGGCAGAGCATGCGCCACGGCAGCGATTTCTTTCTGCTCGACGGCCAGTACCTCACCGACGGAGGCCGCAACGAGAGCGTCGTGTGCGCCTTCGCCCGCAAAGGAGGCAAAACCCTCAAGCGCAACGGCAAGGAGTACGAACGACTCTCGGACCACGTGGGATTGATCCCGGTGGTGATCGTCTCCCCGGCCGACACGATGCTCATCAGCGACGCCGCCGACGAACGCCGCCGCTACCTGAACGGTTTTATCTCCCAGTTGGACCGTGCTTATCTGCAGGCTCTGGTACGCTACAACGCCGTATTGGGCGAACGCAACCGCCTGCTCAAAATCTCGCGGGACGAACAGATGCTCTGCATATACGACCGTCAGCTGGTCGAACAGGGAGGCATCATCCACCGCAAACGCAGCGAAATCGCAGCTCTGCTCGAACCCGAAGTCGCCCGATACTACCGCCACCTCTCCAGCGACCGCGAACAGGTGACGCTCGAATACCGCTCGGAGCTGAACGACACCCCCTTTGAAGAGTTGCTGCTCAAGTCCCGGGAAAAGGATTTCGTCAACGGATTCACCACTGCGGGCATCCACCGCGACGACCTGGTACTCCGCATCGGCGGCTATCCCCTGCGCAAATACGGTTCGCAGGGACAGCAAAAATCGTTTCTGATCGCTCTCAAACTCGCCCAATATGCTTTGGTCGCCCAAGCCAAAGGTGAAAAACCGATCCTGCTGCTGGACGACCTCTTCGACAAACTCGACGCCGGGCGGGTCGAACAGCTCATCCGGCTGGTCGGGGACGACGGTTTCGGACAGATCTTCATCACCGACTGCAACCCGACGCGTCTGCGCACCATTCTGGACAAAACAGGCGACGACTACTCGCTCTTCACGGTCGAAAACGGAGGAATCGTGCGATGAAACGAAGCAAGACGGTCACCGTCGGCGAACTGCTCGACGAATTTTTCCAGCGTCCTTACGTCGCCGCCAAAGTCGCCGAAGGACGGCTGCGCGACACCTGGCGCGAGATCGTCGGTCCGGCAGCCGACGCCGAAACCACCGAGCTACGGCTCGAAAATCACATTCTGCACGTCCGCATCCGCTCGAGCATTCTGCGCAACGAACTTTTCTACCAGCGCGAAGCCTTGGGCGCCGAAATCAACCGCCGCTCGAAAATCCGACTGGTCAATGCGGTCATCATCCGGTGAAATTCATCTTTTTTCTTCGCGGCGGCTCTACAATTCTCGGCAGATATTGGCATTATTCAAAGAAAAAATGTATTTTTGCACGTTAGAAGCGAAAATTCAAACTAAAACTGCATATTTCTATGACAAAGCAAAACGAGCAGGAAGCACTCGGCACAGCGATGAATAAAACCGAGATGTTTTTCGAGAAAAACAGCAAATCGATGATCATCGCGCTGCTGGCCCTCTTCGTACTCGCCGCAGCCATCTTCGGCTATCGACAGTTGATCTCGCAGCCCCGCGAGCGTAAGGCGGCCGAGATGATCGCTCAGGCCCAGTACCGGTTCGAATCGACCACGCCCGAATACCAGCTGGCTCTCGAAGGCGATGCCAACGGCCCCGGCTTCCTCGATGTCATCGACCAGTACGGTTCCACGCGTGCGGGCAACCTGGCCAAGCACTATGCCGGCATCTGCTACCTGCGTTTGGGCGACCTGGACAACGCGGCCGCCTACCTGGCAAAATACAAACCGGCCAAAGGCATTCCCGCAGAGATCGTCAATGCCCAGAACATAGGTCTGCAGGGCGATATCGCCGTCGAGAAGGGCGATTATGCCGCAGCGATCAAACTGTTCGAGAAGGCAGCCAAGGTTTCGGACAACAACCTGACGGCCCCGATGTACCTGCGTAAAGCGGCTCTGGCAGCCAATGCCATGGGCAACAAAGAGCAAGCGCTCGGATTCGCCCAGCGGATTCAAAACGAATTCCCTGCATCGGCCGAAGCACAGAATGCAGAAAAACTGATGGGCACGATCCAGCAATAACGCGAAACACCCGAATCCAAGCATGTCAACCAAGCATCACAACCTTTCGCAGCTGGACGCCCCGCTGCCGTCGGCAGCCGATATGAAGTTCGGCATCGTCGTAGCGGAGTGGAACCGGGAAATCACGGAAGCCCTGCTCGAAGGAGCGGTCCAAACCCTCCGCAGCGCCGGATGCAGCGACCTGAATATTCAGATCAAATATGTCCCCGGCACTTTCGAGCTGACTCTCGGGACCCAGTTTTTCGCCGAATATACGGACGTGGATGCGGTGATCGCTCTGGGCTGCGTCGTTCAGGGTGAAACCCGCCATTTCGATTTCATCTGCCAGGGCGTGACACAGGGTATCACCCAGTTGCAGATACAGTGGAATATGCCTGTAGCATTCGGCATCCTGACGGTGAACGACCAGCAACAGGCATTCGACCGGGCGGGCGGAAAATACGGGAACAAGGGCAATGAAGCGGCAGCGGCGGCCATTCAGATGGTCAAGCTGCAAACCGACATGGAAGCTGCATCGCCCAATACGGTTCCCGACCGTAAAAACATCAATTAAGCGAATTTTTCTTGTATAAAAGTATTTTTCCGATTCAGCCGGACTTGTAAAGAAGTCCGGCTGAATTTTTATATGCGCATTCACTTACCGATAAGACAAAGGCAGATATTTCGCTCCGGGCCCTTCTCGGAAAAGAAGAGGCAGAGGAAAAAATCCGCACCCATTGGCTCTGCCTCCCCGTCCACAAGATAGAATCGGATATACAGCTCCGATCGCAAACCGCAACGGTAAATTTGCAAAGACTCGACATCGCAGGCTACCGAGCATAAATCGTCCTAACACCGATAAGCTGCGATCCTTACAAAGAATCCCCTCTTTGCTGACGCAGATATTCCTTGTATTGTTCCATATATTCCTCCCAGATTTTCTGGTCCACCACCTTGCAATCCACGAACCGGCCTTCTTTGTATTTAGCCCGGATGAACGCCCCTTCTCCTTTATTGACCTTCGCGAGTTCATCTTCACTCTCCACTTTAAAAGTCAAGGTGTCGAAAAAGTGATCTTCTCCCCGCAACTCGATATAATAATAGTAGTGAGTAACAGTCACCCAGTCGATAAGCATCCACTTCCAATCCCGCTCCTCGTCCCTCACCAGATTAGCGACAATCCCCAAAATCAGCATCTCCTGACCGTCATAGGTGTTATCGAAAACCACAGGATTCTTACTATGCTCTTCAATAAGGTTATCGGCCGAATAGGTAATTCCCTTCATATAGGACTCGAAATTTTCCCCAAACAGCTCGTTCGCATAATCGACATCTTCATTCTCTATCAACCTGTGAGCATCATAAGATTTCTGGGATAACTCGTCATACACATAATTTTCAATGCAATCCCCATTCATATCGAATACTTTTACCCATTTCAAAGGCCCGAAATAATCACTGTAAACAAACGGGAAATATTCTGAACGGCACCATATTCTCTCTTCCGTCATTTGTATATCCGAACTCGGAAATCCGCCAAGATAATGCCATCGGTTTTCATCTACATTATATAAAGCGAGTTCATCATAAGAATACCGACCAAACAAGTGGGCATATCTGATCGTGGAAGCAATCAAAATAAAATTGCTGTTAGCTTCAAAATGGTCGATTACAGCGAATTCGGCGGCATCCTCCAAACCTGCAGTCAATTCCGTATTATCGTTCCGTAATATTCTTGAATACTCTTTTGTTTTAAGATCATACTTTATAATATTATGGTATTTATCCCCTCCGGCATCACCTTCTACCAAAAAGGTTTTTCCCTCATCGAACTCAGCCTCTTCAATGTAAAAAATACAATGCCGATCCACATCCGTAAATGTAGCTATGACCCTTTCGGAAGGAATATCTTTCAAAAACTCTTCAGCCAACTGCCTGTATTTTTGTTCGCTGTTACACGACAACAGCAACCAGGCCAAGCAAATAATAGGTAGTATTTTTTTCATAAATTCATCTTTTCTACGATTCCTGTAATTTAATTTCCGCTTCGATCAATTATAGGCAGATAAATTATTCCTCGTCTTCTTTCCTTTTATTTTTAACCATTACCATCGCAATAGCACCGCCTAAAAAACCGACAAAACCGCATGGAATACATACAAGAACAAATCCCCAAATGTCTATTGATGAAAATCCATCATCCCCCCAAAGCGCAATAAATGTGACGACAAAAAAGAAAATGAATCCCCAGGCAAAAGCTTTTTGTTTCATAAAAATAAGATTTGTACCGTATCGACTCCTACTACGATGGGTTACGGATAAAAAGAAAGTGTGGAGTCGTTCGTTTATCTGGCAGGAGGCTCTGGTAAGCCCAAGTACAAATAAACAATACCCCACACCGAATAGTCTATATCTGGATAATGATATATAACTATGCACGGTGATGAGTGTCGTATTGCCTATCCTTGTACTTTGAAATTTACCAGATTTACAAAGTATGGGTGTTAAATGAAAACAAGAACTAAACAAGTGCAAACAAATGCACTAATTTACAGTGTATTATATGGGGGTTGATGTTTTCTATTGTTTTCATTCTTTTCAGTTGATTGGTTCTTTTTCGGTGCATTTTTGTTTCTTATTTGTTCCTCAAACTCGGCTTTTATTTGTAGTTTTGCAGCAGATATAACGAGCAAAAGAGGAGGGAATATGCCACGAGTAAAAAAGCCTGCAAAAGTCAAAGAACCTGTCCGTCTGCGGATGAAAGAACTGGCCAATGGAAATAAGAGCTTGTATCTGGATATATACCGGAATGGCAAACGGACATACGAGTATCTGAAGATGTACCTTATTCCCGAAACAGATTATAATGCCCGTAGGCAGAATCAAGCGACAATGGCTGCCGCCAATGCCATCAAATCGAAGCGCATCATCCAACTTACCAATGGTGAGGCCGGAATCGAACACAGGGAAAAAGTTTTTCTTTTGGACTGGATGGAGACCTACAAAGAGAATCAGGCGAAGCGTGGTAAAAAGGACGGGAACCAAATCATGGTAACTATCCGCATACTGAAAGATTTTGCGGGTGAAAGCATGACAATGGATCAGGTCGACAAGGCATTCTGCCAAGAGTATATCGACTATCTGCTGACGGAGTATCGCCCCAAAGGAAAACGGGTGTCAAACTTTACGCTTCACACTTATTACCGTATTCTGAACGGAGCTTTGAATGCCGCCGTTCGTGCGGATATTATCAAATCCAACCCATTTACAAAGATCAACAACTCGGATAAGATACGCTTGCCGGAGAGCAAACGCTCGTATATGACCATTGAAGAGGTCCGGACACTGATTGCTACTCCGATGAAGAATAAGGCCGTAAAACAGGCTTATTTGTTCTCTTGCTTCTGTGGATTGCGAATAAGCGACATTATCGGTTTGAGATGGAAAGATGTTTTTGTGGATAGAGGTCAATATCGCCTTGCTGTGTCCATGCAGAAAACCAAAGAGCCGATTTATTTGCCGCTTTCACCAGAAGCGTTAAAGTGGATGCCGGAGCGAGGAGACAAGGTGGCAGAAGACCACGTCTTCGACTTGCCGAGTCCAACGATGATAAACCTGCTGCTCAAACCATGGGCGAAAGCGGCCGGCATAGACAAACGCTTCTCATTTCACACCGCCCGTCACACGTTTGCGACGATGATGCTGACGCTTGGCGCCGACCTCTATACCACCTCGAAGTTGCTCGGTCATGCCGACGTGAAGATGACACAGGTATACGCCAAAATCATCAATCAGAAAAAGGACGATGCAGTCAATCTAGTGAACGGGTTGTTCGACTGAAACACGAACGGTCCTTTGTACCGGAGCGGCCATATATATTTTAGTTTACTTTAGTATCTATATATAAGGGAGAAAAACTAAACTAAACCATTTTCAAGTAAACAATCGAAAGGAAATCGGCGGCGAAAGTTTGATCCAAATAAGGGCTTTTACCGCCTTATATAAAAGGAACAAGTCGTCTATAGTATTGACCTTCCGCCAATGAAAAATATCTCTGAATAGGCTGCTGGAATATGCTGCCCGACTCGGATAACGGTTCCCGTTTCTTCTTTCTGTTCCCCTTATATTGCTTGATAGACGTGCGTGATGCCGGAGGAACTCAGATGGTAATTCTGCGTCGGAATATACCAACCTGTTTGCCACTTTATAATCAGGCCAATATTGGACAACGAGACTGCCCCTGCTTGCAGATTGTGTGGCAGCCCTCCCGCCGCCGAACGGTGGTAGGGGTATTAGGCTCCCCAAAAAGAAATTTCGTGGCAGACGGGCAAGCCCGTTGGAGAATGGTTGTGGCAAGAACATAACACAATTATTGAAGCGAATTATCGCTAAACTTCCACTTGATTATTCAGGATTTCAACTACCCTTTATCCAAAAAACACAAAAAAATACAGCCGAATGGCGCTGTATTTTTTAGCCAAAAAAGGTAATTTAATTTAGCCACATATGGAAATTCTAAAATATAGTATTATCTTTGCCTTATAATCAGTATATAGATATGAAGACATATAAACCGAGAATTGCGGATAAGGAGTTACAACGAAAGCTGGCAGGTATCGGTGCCGTTTTGATTGAAGGACCTAAATGGTGCGGTAAAACTACAACTGCGGAGCAGCAGGCGTCCACAATCATCTACATGGACGATCCTTTGTACAAAGAGCAGAATCTCCGTATGGCTGATATAAATCCGAAAGCGTTGTTGGTCGGAGAATGTCCCATATTGGTAGATGAATGGCAACTTGCTCCCAAATTATGGGATACAATCCGCTTTGAAGTCGATCACAGAGAAGGCGAAGGTCTTTTTATTTTAACTGGTTCGGCTGTTCCTGCAAAAACAGAAGAAATTCATCATTCAGGAGCAGGTAGATTTGCATGGCTAACTATGCGTCCCATGAGTTTATACGAGTCGGGGGAATCTTCTGGAGAAGTGAGTTTTGAGGGGATGTTTGAAACTCCAGATAATATAATGGGAATCAACAAATTGTCGCTTGATGATATTGCTTTTTTAATTTGTCGAGGTGGGTGGCCTCGTGCATCATTGCAAACAGGAGATATTGCGCTGGATCAAGTGAAATACTATTATGACGCTGTGACGCGTTCGGATATTTCTCGAGTAGATGGCGTTCGACGCAATCAAGAACGGGCAAAACGATTGATGCGTTCATATGCTCGACATCAAGGTTCTCAGGCTCCAATCAGTACTATTGTAGAAGATATGCGAGTGAATGATGAGGAATCAACGGATGTAAAAACAGTTACTTCTTATATTGACGCTCTGAAAAAAATTTTTGTCATAGAAGATTCTGTTGCATGGAATCCTAATCTGCGCTCAAAGACAGCTATTCGGACATCTGATACCAGGTACTTTGTTGATCCGTCAATTGCTGTTGCTGCTTTGGGTCTTGGCCCCAAGGACCTGATTAATGATCTGAATACAATGGGGTTGTTGTTTGAGACGCTTTGCACCCGGGATTTACGCGTATTTGCGAGCGCTTTAGATGGACAAGTTTATCATTTTCGAGACAAGTACGGCCTCGAATGTGACGCAGTTGTTCATCTGCGCAATGGTAAATTTGGCCTTATCGAAATAAAACTTGGCGGAGACCAACTTATAGAGCAAGGCGCAACTACCTTAAAAACATTGGCTGCAAAGATAGATACGGATAAAATGAAAGCCCCGTCTTTCTTAATGGTGTTGACGGCTACAGGAAAATTTGCCTATCGACGTGCAGACGGAGTTTATGTGGTTCCTATTGGATGCTTAAAAGACTAATAAACGATATGACACAGATACAACATAACCAACTGGTCTCATTTATATGGAATATTGCTAACGATGTTCTTGTAAACGTATATAACAAGGGGGATTACCGTAAAGTGATTCTCCCGATGATTGTATTGAGACGCTTCGATGCCGTTTTAGAGGATACGAAAAAAGAGGTTTTAGCGATGAAAGAACGCTTAACCGCAGCCAATATCATTCAACAAGACGAAGCATTGTGTGCTGTTGCTGGACAAGCATTCTGCAACAGTTCTCCATTTACGCTCAAAGATTTGAAATCAAGGACCAATTCCCAACAATTAAAATTGGATTTCATTGCTTATTTGGATGGCTTTAGTGCCAATGTTCAGGACATTATTACAAAATTCAAATTTCGCAATGAGATAGATACATTGGTCGAAGGCGGCGTATTGGGGTTGCTCATCGAAAAATTTGTCGACAATAGAATCAATTTAAGTAATCGTCCCGTCTTATTTGATGATGGCTCTGTGCGTCTGCCAGCTCTTGACAATCATTCTATCGGTACCGTCTTTGAGGAGTTGTTACGTCGATTCAACGAAGAAAACAATGTAACCGAAGCAGGAGAGCACTTTACGCCTCGTGATATTGTCACATTGATGGCCGAAATTGCATTTGTTCCCATCATGGATAAAATTACTGACAGTTCTTATTTGATTTATGACGGGGCTTGTGGTACCGGAGGTATTCTATCCGTAAGCGAAGAGCGCCTTCAGCAACTTGCCGAAGCTCGCGGCAAACGCATCAATACGCATATTTTTGGTCAAGAATTACAGCCGGAGACATATGCGACATGCAAATCAGACCTCCTTATAAAAGGAGACGGAGAAGAAGCAAATAATATCTCGTTTGGTTCGACCATTTCCGAAGACGGTAAAGCTGGTATGAAGTTCGATTTCTGTATTTCCAATCCACCATTCGGGACTCCTTGGAAACGAGATTTGGAGAATTGGGGATTGAAAGATAAAAAGGATATTACCGATGGCAGATTCCTGATAGCATACGATGGAAATCCGGCCTATTCATTGGTTCCTAATATTGGTGATCTCCAAATGTTATTTTTGGCGAACAATATTAGTCGAATGAAGGATACCACCGAGTTGGGAACTCGTATTGTTGAAGTCCATAATGGTTCGTCGCTTTTTACTGGTAATGCGGGAGGCGGTGAAAGTAACTTACGGAGATATATTATTGAAAATGATCTTTTGGAGGCCATTATTGCTGTTCCCGAGAAGATGTTCTACAATACAGGCATTGGAACTTTCATTTGGATTGTCACGAACCGTAAGGAATCCCGAAGGAAAGGAAAAATTCAATTGATTGATGCTACCGGTCTGAAATCACCTCTTCGTAAGAACCTCGGTGAGAAAAATTGTGAATTTACGCCGGAAATCAATGAACAGATACTTCGTGCTTATATGGATTTTGAAGAGACGCCTATCAGCAAGATTTTCGATAATTCCGAATTTGGGTACTGGGAAATCACGGTTGATCGTCCTAAACGCGACGAACAAGGCGTTATCGTCAAGAACAAACGAGGTAAAATCGAAATCGACAAGACGTTACGTGATAAAGAACAAGTTCCCCTAACATATGAAGGAGGTATCGAAACTTTTGTTCGGAACGAGATTCTTCCATATACGCCCGATGCCATTGTTAATACGGACGATTATGTAATTGGTTATGAATTGAGTTTCACCAAATATTTCTATAAGCCCAAGCAGTTGCGAACGCTCGATGAGATTCGTGCCGACATTCGGGCAATAGAGGAATCGACAAAAGGATTGTTGAACCAAATATTAAATTAATTATGGAGATCAATCTAAAACAAGCTATTTCAATGTTTTTTTCACAGTCTTCATTTGATATGGTTTATCTGGAGGCTGTCGCTAATGCATTGGACGCAGGAGCCTCAAAAATACATATTCATTTTTCTGCATCTACGCTTTCGAATATAAAGTCTTTCCATTTGACAATTTCCGATAATGGTATTGGTTTTACTGATGAGCGATACACAAAGTTTTGTCGCCTTTTGGAAGTTGACAAAGACGACAAAACACATCGTGGCCTTGGGCGATTGGTTTACCTGTTCTATTTTGATAACGTTAAGGTAATCAGCCACTATAATGGAAATCAATATCGTGAGTTTAATTTTGATAAGGAATTTGGGGCTGATGCTCCGAACAATAGTTCTACTTTAGATAGTGAGCACGAGAGCGGCAGTACTCTGGAAATGACAGGATATAATTTATCTAAATTAAAAGAGAAAAATTTTGCTGATGCCGAATGGATAAAAAGACGAATTTTAAAGAAATTTTATTCTCTACTATACAAAGCAAAAAAGAATGGTAATGATATAAATATCAATATCCAATCTACCATAGGTAAAACAAACGTAGTACGCACAATTAGTGCAGCTTCAATTCCCGAGTTGAATGAGAAAACAATTGTGTCTAAATATTCCCTTGACGGGGAGATGACACTGTATTACTCTGTTAAAGAGTGCGATATAAAAGATTCATCGGTAATTACTGCTATCTCTATTGATAATCGAAATGAATCAATAGATGTCTTTGCTGATGAGAGTATCCCCAAAGGATATGATATGGTATTTATTTTATACTCAGATTCTTTTCAAGGACAAACGGATGCTACTCGACAGGTCATAACGATTAAACCATCTGACATGAGAATGCTCCAAAAAATATTTAGAGACGAAATAATAACCATACTTTCTGATTTGGCACCCAAAATAATAGAACAGACACAGCGTACATCCGAACAATTAAACAATCAATTTCCCCATTTGAGAGGCTATTTTGAAGAAGATACTATTGGAATAAGTTCGAAAAATGAAGTTATCAAAGAAGCACAGACGCGTTTTATCAAAGATCAGCGAGATATTCTTTGTAAGTCGACCGATTTAACTGAGCCTGAATTCGAAAAGTCAATGAATTTGGCTGGTAGGGCATTAACGGAATATGTGCTATTCCGCCAGAAAACGATTGATCGATTAAAAAAGATTGATAAAAAGGATCAAGAATCTGAAATTCACAACATATTGGTTCCGATGAAAAGGATTCTTCGTTCTGGAGATTTCAGCCAAGATATTTATATAAACAACACATGGATATTGGATGACAAGTTTATGACATATTCCACAATCTTGAGTGATATGGAAATGACAGACTTGCTTCGAGAATTAACAAAAGACGAGGTTATAAAAAAAGATGATAATAGACCGGATATAGCAATTATCTTTTCGGACGATCCAAAAACTAAAGATAAATTTGATGTCGTAATTGTTGAATTAAAGCGCAAAGGATTAAAGCCTGAGGACAATGTTCGGGTAGAAGTTCAACTCGAGAAAAGAGCGCGAGGACTATATGGATTGTACCCCGGTAAAGTGCAATCATTGTGGCTATACGGAGTAGTTGAACTTGACAATGATTACAAATCACATTTATCATCAGCAGGATATCATCCTCTATATTCTAAAGGTAATGTTTTTGTAAATACGAATGATATCACTGTAGATTGGGAGTCGGGTATAAAGATTCCGGCGGTACGTTATATTCTGGATCTCGATGCAGTTGTTAATGATGCAGATGCAAGGAATCTAACCTTCTTGAATCTGATTAAAAGTAAATTTGAAGCACAATAGAAATGACAGTATATCCAACATATAAGGACAGCGGTATCGAATGGCTTGGTCAAATTCCAACTCATTGGGAATTGACAAGGATTTCATCAGTATTAACCGAGGTCAAGGATTTGAATACTTCATTACGTTTTTCACATCCATCCCAATTCAAGTTTGGAGACATAATTCTAAAGCCAGATGTTAATATTGAAGATGTAAGCAGTCTATCAAAATGTATAATATTTAGAAAAGATGACATCCTAATTAATGGGCTAAATCTCAACTATGACTTTGTTACCCAACGCATAGCAAGAGCTAATTATACAGGAATTATTACTTCGGCATATATTGCTGTTAGAGTTAGGAATAATCTATCATCAAAGTATGTAACTTATTTATTCAAAGCACTTGATAGTAGAAAAGTTTTCAACGGTTTAGGAACAGGAATCCGTTTGACATTAACCTATAAAGAATTAAAAAAATATTATATTTTATTACCTCCTCAAGAGGAACAACGGCAAATTGTTGCCTATCTGGATTATAAGTCAAACAAGATAAATGAACGTATATGTCAGAGAGAGAGAGAGAGTTACAAACTCTATCTGAATTAAAGCAGGCGGAAATTGCCGCCGTTGTTACCCGTGGCCTCGATCCCAATGTCCCGATGAAAGAGAGCGGAATCGAATGGCTGGGAAAAATTCCGGCTCATTGGGAAGTTCGTAAAATAAAGAATTGTTTACAAGAAAGGAGTGAAAAGGGATATCCTAATGAACCAATTTTATGTGCTACACAGTCAAGGGGAGTAATACCTCAAGATATGTATGATAATAGAGTTGTAGTTGTAAACAAAGATTTTGATAAACTTAAATTGGTAAAGTGTGGTGATTTTGTGATTAGCCTTCGTTCGTTTCAAGGAGGTATAGAGTACGCATACTATCAAGGAATAATTAGTGCCGCATATACAATATTGACCCCAAAGGATAAACGTAATAGTGAATATTTCAAGCATTTATTTAAATCGCATGATTTTATTCAGTTGTTACAAACGTGTGTTACAGGTATTCGAGAAGGACAGAATATCAATTATGCAATGTTAGCAAAGCATTTTATTCCTATTCCTCCTATTGAAGAACAGCAAAAGATTGTCCTGTATATTAAAAATCGACTATATGTTATAGACGAATATATCTCAAAGCTTAAGGCCGAAATCAATTACCTGCAAGAGTATAAGCAACGCCTAATTTCTGATGTCGTAACAGGGAAAGTCGATGTCAGAGGAGTAGAAATACCAAACGAAGAATAAAAAGGAGAAACGCCATGGCAACAGATATCAGCGAAGCCGGTTTGGAGAAGATAATCTCCGACTATCTGGTCGAAGTGAATGGTTACGAGCTCGGCAAGGCTGCCGAGTTCAGTAAGGAGTATGCGCTCGATGAAGGGCGGGTATTACGGTTCCTGCAAGCCACACAGCCCGAAAAGGTAAAAGCCGCACATATTCCGGATAGTGAATATGAGCGGAACAAATTTTTTGTCAGTCTGCGCAAGAAATTGGGCGAGGCTGGGATTGTCGACCTTCTTCGCAACGGTTTCAGATATCTGGCTTATAAATTCGACCTTTACTATTCTACACCCTCGGAACAGAATCCGATGGCAAAAGCGTTGTATGCCCGAAACATTTTCAGTGTCACGAGGCAGGTGACCTATTCCAAGGAATTTCCCCGATTGGCTTTGGATTTGGCAATTTTTATAAACGGCTTGCCAATCGCCACATTCGAACTGAAAAACAGACTGACCAAACAAAATGTCGATGATGCGGTCAATCAATACATGAACGACCGCGACCCGAAGGAGTTGATCTTTAACTTCAAGCGATGTGCAGTACATTTTGCGGTCGATGACAACGAGGTGAAAATGTGTACACGGTTGTGCGGTAAGGCGTCCTGGTTTCTGCCGTTCAACAAGGGGAACAATGACGGTGCAGGCAATCCGCCCAATCCGGATGGCATCAGGACCGATTATCTCTGGAAAGAGATTCTGACCAAGGAATCGTTGTCGAATATTTTGGAGAATTATTCGCAGGTGGTCGAGAAAATCGATCGAAAGACGAACAAGGTTATCGGCGAAACCATGATTTTCCCACGTTATCATCAATTGACGGTGGTTCGCAAACTGTTGGCCGATACCCTTCGGAATGAAGTGGGGAAACGCTATTTGATTCAACACAGCGCAGGGAGCGGCAAATCGAATTCGATTGCATGGCTGGCATATCAGTTGGTCAAACTGGAGAAAAGCGGAAAAAACTTTTTCGATTCAATTATCGTGGTTACAGACCGTGTGAATCTTGACCGGCAGATTCGGGACACAATAAGACAATTCATGCAGGAGCGGAGCGTTGTTGGCTGGGCCGACGACTCTTCCACACTCGGTTCGCTGCTTAATGCGGGAAAGAAGATAATTATTACAACCATTCACAAATTCCCGTTCATTTTGTCGAGTATAGGCACGGAAAATAAGGACAAACAGTTTGCCATCATTATTGACGAGGCTCATTCGAGCCAGACGGGAAGCCTGTTTGCCAAGATGAATATGGCCGTTTCGGGAAATGTATGCGATGACGAGGAAGATATCGAAGATAAAATCAACAAACTCATAGAAGGGCATCGGATGGTCCGAAATGCCAATTATTACGCATTCACCGCAACACCCAAAAACAAGACTTTGGAGATGTTTGGAGATGCGATACCACAGCCTGACGGGCAAGTACGACATGTGGCTTTTCATACCTATTCAATGCGTCAAGCGATTCAGGAACGATTTATTCTGGATGTGCTGGAACATTATACCCCGGTATCAAGTTTCTATAAACTTGTGAAAAAATCGGAAGATGACCCATTATTCGACAATGAAAAGGCACAAGCCAAACTCCGTGCCTATGTTGAAGGCGATCGAACTACAATCCACCACAAAGCGGCTATTATGGTTGAGCACTTCCATACGAATGTCATCAGCAAAGGGAAAATAGGAGGACAAGCTCGTGCAATGGTCGTGACCAGCAGTATCGAACGAGCTATAGATTACTATTTTGAATTTTGCCGATTGCTGGAAGAACGAGGAAGCCAGTATAAAGCCATAATCGCATTCTCCGGAGAAAAGGAGTTGCCAAACAAATACAGGGAGTACGGAAAGATGACCGAAGCCTCGTTGAATGGATTTCCGAGTGCAGAGATTGAAGATCGCTTCAAGAAAGACCCCTATCGTTTTCTTATTGTTGCCAATAAGTTCCAGACGGGCTATGATGAGCCGCTGCTTCATACGATGTATGTAGATAAGATTCTGACGGATATCAAAGCCGTACAAACTTTGTCTCGACTCAATCGGGCCCATCCCAAAAAACGAGACACATTTGTTCTTGATTTTGCTAATGATCCGGAAGACATTAAAAAATCGTTCCAGCGCTATTACAAAACGACTGAATTAGCCTCGGAAACCGATCCAAATAAGCTCAATGACCTTATTACTGAGTTGGAAAAACATCAAGTATATACGGCCGAAGATGTTGAACGTTTAGTGGGATTATTTCTTGGCGCATCGGATCGTGAAATGATTGATTCGATTTTGGACACATGTGCCGAGAATTACAAGACTCTGAATACCGATTCACAGGTAAAGTTCAAGAGCAGTGCCAAAAGTTTTATCAGAACCTATGCTTTTTTGGCTGCCATATTGCCTTTTGGGAGTGCAGAGTGGGAAAAGTTGAGTATTTTTCTCAATTTGCTTATTCACAAGTTGCCGACTCCGGAAGGAGATGATTATACAGAAGGGTTACTTGATGCTGTGGATTTCAATAGCTACAAAAATACGATTCAGGGAGAACAACGTATTATTTTGGACAATGAAAAAGCGGAAGTCCAAGCCATTCCCGTAGGACGGAGCGGAGGCATTACATCCCCGAATCTTCAGTCGCTGACAACGATTTTGGAAGAGTTCAACACTCGATTCGGTAATATTCCTTGGACGGATTCAGATCGTATCCGGCAACAAATCGCTGCTATTCCTGAAGAAGTTGCTAAAAATGAAGCTTATCAGAATGCAATTCGCAATTCTGATAGAGAGGTTGCGAGAATTGAAAGTGACAAAGCATTGATGTCGATTATCCTTAGGTCCATGACGTCTGGATTGGAGCTCTACAAAGAATACCAAGATAATCCATCATTTCAACGGTGGCTACAGGAGTTTGTTTTTGAAAGGACATATAATCAGAATCGTTAATATTGAGTAGAGACTATGTAAGTATAATACAGCGAAAAGAGAAAAAGACGAGCTTTACTTTATTCCCATCTTATATATATTCATTAAAGTAAAGTCAAACAAAGGGAAAAAGATGGCTGCGCCAAAACTGATTGGTTACAGCCATTTTTCTTTTGGCTGCATTGTTGAACAAGCTGAAAAAATTCAGTTTACTTTAGTCTATTAGCTCTATATATAAGCTAAACCAAAGTAAACTATATTTAGATAGGCATATTTGCTTGTCAGTATGTCTATGGCTATTACGGTAAAAGCGGTTTTGGTTGCCAATAAAAGGGAAGCATAGGCTGAAGAGAGATCGGGAGTTTTTCTTTTTTGGCTGCAAGTATGTTTATCAATAAATATCCCTTGGAGCAGAGAGAATAACTGCTCACAGTAAAGCTCGGACTCCTTGTGCAAACAAGTGAAAGGAATGAAACCTAATGAAAATAGAAAAGGTCTGAATCTGCTTTAATCGATGGTTTTGTTTCTGTGTTGTTCCTTAATTAAAGGTGTAAAAATAGTAATAAATTGATTATAAATGAATTGTGTAGATAAAACTTGCGTTAATTTCAAATTTACCAGATTTCCTGCCAAGGATTAGCGAAACACTTTCACTAAACTAATATGTCGCCGCCCATACGGGCAGGCAGGACAAAGTTAGAAAATGTTTTTCAAATACGAACACCACGCGGGGTATTGTACGGACAAATTTCGCACGAAAGTTCCGGAAAATCAAGATTGACCCGACGAAAAGTTTATCGTTATTTGGGAACATATACCTCCATCTCTTCACCTGAATTCAGAAACGGGACAAGCGATAAAAAACACGGGACGATGCCCATAAAGAAGAACTCAAAAAGACGACCGAAGAACAGCGCAGGAAATCTATACTAAAGAAATACATGAAACCACGAAAACAACGACCGGGAAAACGGGATGCCTGGACAAATACAATACCGCTTATCCGGTGACAAACAGTAAGTATTTATACTACTTTTCACGAAAAGAATCCGGGAGGTTTGAACATCCCGACAATTATTTTTACTTTTGTGGAGTACTGAAACGCATAATCTTAAAATCAAATAACGAACTCGTATGGTAGATATTTTTGAACGCCTCGAAAAGAATGCCGGAGGCCCTATCGGTATGTACATGGGCTATGCTCACGGGTACTTCGCATTCCCCAAACTCGAAGGAGAAATCGGTCCCCACATGACCTTCCGGGGACAGAAGATGCTGAACTGGAGCCTGAACAACTACCTGGGCCTGGCCAATCACCCCGAAGTGCGCGAAGCCGACGCCAAAGGTGCCGCCGAATTCGGCATGGCAGCCCCGATGGGCGCCCGCATGATGAGTGGTCAGACCAAATACCACGAACAGTTGGAGCGCGAACTGGCAGAGTTCGTCGGCAAACCCGACGCCTTCCTGCTGAACTTCGGCTACCAGGGCATGATCTCGATCATCGACTGCCTGCTGACCCCCCGCGACGTGGTCGTCTACGATGCCGAGAAGAACAGCTTTGTGCTGCTGCCCGGCTCCTCGCAGGAGCTTTGTTACCTCGGGGAGGAGGCGGTCCTTGCGCCCAGCCCGCTGACCGGCGGCGAAACGCTCCGCCTCGGCGGTGCGGCGCTTACCTTTGTGCCGCTCTGCGGCGGCGCATTCCACTGGTAAGGGGGCAACGCCATGACAAGTGAGATCGTCATTTTGATCACCGAGCTGCGCAACAAGCAACGCATTACGCTGCCCGCCGGTGCCTACCGGTTCGGCCGCAGTGCGCAGTGTGAGTATGTGCTGCGCCGCAACAGTGTCGGTGACCACCAGTTTACCGTCTCCTATGAAAAGGATGGCTGGGTCGTGACGGACGGTGCCAGCGACTACCGCACATGGTACAACAACCGCTATCTTGAG
>OHKU01000315.1_pt1 | contig 27992 bp, 15 predicted proteins | sample 1568911 | NCBI WGS metagenome assembly OHKU01 (sample SAMEA3879574, study PRJEB24766) | human gut metagenome | biome: human-associated habitat; feature: feces | place: USA | collected 1985/1987
CCTATCATCTTCATATGCCATCTTATTTTTTAGAGACATTTACTGAATATCCCTTCATCGTTCTATCATCGATGACCGGACAGTTACTTTGGACAGTCCTCCTTCCTTATTTTCTCATTGCTCATCATCAGAAACGATTGCAATTCACGTCATCACGTTATTGAATCTTCAAAATACTTCTTTGAGACAGAATGGCAGAAGAAGCGGCCGGAGTTCCCTTGCGAGTACAATAATCAAATTCCGCAGACTTATCGCCATCAAAAGATTTCCATTTCAACTTCAACTTCACTGTTTTACCCTGTGTATCCGGCAAATCACTCAAATCAAATGCTACAAGAGCATCTGCCAACTCTCCCCACATATTACCATGTGAATTGTGGCGGAATTCTACTTCATAAGGATTAGCCGGATCTTGGCTCTTCAACAAATTAACAAAATGCGGTTCACTACGATCTCCCCATTCTGTTCTGAAGCGAAGTGTCAGATAACCATCTTCTGCAATAGTAACCCAGTCGCGCACTATTTCTACCGGATCAGTACCATACACGACATCATTTTCTTCTCCCAAATCAGGAGCAATCGGTTTAGTCAGGATACTGTCAATCCAGTTAATATGTACAGCCTTACTGTATCTGCCGCTAACCTCGTCCACTTCATCATAATTGACTAACGCTCTCACTTCCTTTTCACCAAAAGGAGATGACGCAACATTTATAGGCAACAATGTCGTGCTGTCGTCCAATTGCAGGAAAAACGAACCATCATCCACGTTTTTTACCGTTACCAATGCATTGGGTATTACTTTCCCATACCAATTGTCATTGTCATCATCCAAACAAGACTGAAACCCCATGGCAAACACAATGCCCATTCCCCAAACCAGCCACTTATTTACTTTCGAAAATACATCCATAATTATTTTTTTAAAGTTAACGAAATCAATAAACAATGTTTTCTTCTGTAATTTTAAAATGCATGCAATAAGGGAACACTGCACTCTAAAGTATTAATTTATTATAATCTCCGGTAAGAACGAAGAAGGGACCAATAAAAATTCCCCAAAACCATGAAACTTCTCGAAAAAAGGTCTTGAGTTTTTAAACAATAAAGTAATTCTCTTTTTTGAATTATACAAAATAAGTAAAACATAAAAAACAAGCTAGCAATAATTAAGCAACAAATATTTACCGCCCGCCTGATTTTATTACATAATCTCAAAGAACCTTTAGCCCCAAAAGTCGCTAACATCAAAAATATCAATATTTTCAAAGAGAACTAAGTTCTATTTCGGACTAATTTTCCTTTTGTATTTCCATCCATAAAATACTACCTCCCTACCCAATTCACCTTTCTTCCAAATAGAAATTCCCACATATTCGTATCTACCAAAACAAAGGGAAAATACTTGTCCAATGTTGTTATACTAGCGATAATGGTTTTACTATACTTTTGAAGTTGTGATGGGCATGGTGAGAATACCTCCTACTTCCAACACACAATAATGTTGTTGACAAAGAAAATTTAGCCCATCCTTACATGACTTGAAACAAGAAATAACGACCTTTACATTATAAAAAATATCAACATACAATGTAAAGGCAACGTACTCTGCAATGATAGAAAATTACTCCCCAAAAGCCGTTCATACTCTGTTTTCATCTCACTCTCCATGATATTCCTCAGATACATGTTGCTGACAGTTTCCTTATATACCTGTGTACCTGAATTTTAAGATCCAACATCCAATTATGAACAAAAGAAAACCTTTGCAAACAAAACTCCCTGTTCATCCCAAAAGTATATACTGTATTTATAGGAATATAATATACAGCAAAAATCCCCAAATAACGTTTTAAAAACATACACCCACATTTTTCATGAAGATATACCAAGCGACACTTCTCCTAATTTTTAACTATCACCAAAAATTTCGCAGACAGCAATATCTGAAAAATGATGCCAGCATCAAAATTTAGAACACTCTTATTTTCTGTATGCCAGTATTCTTAAATTCTATTGCACCAGGATACAGCTTTTTATCTTTTCGTTTGCAACCAATGTAATCCTTATTAAAAAGGGCAGGAATGCCCTTCTGCTGAAAAGTCTGATTCGGAATATCAGCTTTTCCCAAATCTTTTACACTGATAATATTACGCGGCTGTTTCCACTCCTTGTTGACGTTGACACAAAGATACCATCCGTCCTCTTCATGCACTATTTGGAATTTATCATCCGATAAAGCATCCTTTTGAAAATTCTCATCTTTAGCAGAAGGAATTGCTTTGGATAAATATAAATTACCTGACATTCTTACAGGAAGAACACAATTATTATAAGGAGTCATATCCACTCTCAAGAACAGATTGTTATAGTATGAAACATTGCCGCATGGACAATCATGTAGTCCTACTATTTCAGTATCGTGAGGAAGTAGATAAGGCGTCTGCCTGTCATCTTTCGTTCCGGTGGGCCAAATCTTCCAAGCAATGATATTGTGTACAAAGCTTACTCCTTGCGAAAGTTTGATTTGTGCCAGTCCTGGAGAAAGGAAGATATTATGGTCAACTAATATTGGTCCATGATTTACTTCCAATGAAAAATCTTGCACCTTATTATCGTGCAACAAATTGCGAGTGACGTGTGTCCCTTGGGCCATCCAGTCGAGCCATATACCTCCTTCTGTATGGTGAATATGATTATGGCTAATGAGCATATCCACCGGTGCATGAAATTTAATACCGGCTATCTCGTAGCCCCAAAATGGTTGGTCAAGACCTATATTATGAATTTCGTTTTCACATACCGTACTGAAGATAGCCCCTAGGCTTCCGGCAATACCAGCCTGTCCACAGTGAGATATCGTATTTCCACGTACGATATGGCTTCCTATGTTTTCCTTATTCCATTTGTTTTGCAAAGCACGTTTCGTCGTATTCACAAATGCCTCAGCAGACTCTGACCTGTTATCCCATTCATCACCGTATTTTCCAAGAGTGATACCTACACATTTTGAAAAACTCACAACATTGTTTTCTATCACCCAACCCTTACTCCAATGAGTACCAACTAATCCCGGTTGCTCTGCTGTAGGGGGAGCCCAAGGTGTGGCTGCATGACTCATGTAAAAACCTCTTACATGAATATAATTCACGAATGGTTTTTCGGGGTAAAACACTGACTGACGCACATTAATTTCCACCTCTTTAATATTAGGATTCTGACCTATAAAATTGGCCCAAATATAAGTGGTGTCCTGCTCTACTTTGGTAAACCAAAGTGGCTTATTATATCCGACAAAAACAAGGCTATCCAATGTTGGAACTTCTTTTAGTGGCTTGCCTTCCAAATATACATTTCCCGTATGACTCCAACTTCCCCGTTCCAACCAATCACCATAGATTGTGTCCGAATATGGATTAAACTTTTGAAAGAACGAATTAGGAATCTTCACCATCCATGTATGACGGTTCACGTGTTTCCATTTCTTGATAACTTCTGAGCCTTTTATCTCTACCTTTTCACCTTCTGCCGCTTGAAAAATGATAGGTTGCTTTTCTGTCCCCCCTTGTATTGGATTAACACGTTCGCGATATACCCCCGCATGTACGATAACCTTATCTCCCGGAAGTACACGTTCAGCAGCAGCCTGAATGGTTTTCAGCGGATATTGAGCATCACCTGTATTTTGATTAGAGCCAGTAACAGCACTCACATGAAACTCACGACATAGTCCATTATTCGAAAAAGCAAAAACAAAAGCCAATGCCACAAGTACGATTTGTATCATTTTATTTTCCATATTCTTAAAACTTGATTAATCATTTGTTATTCATAAATATTCAATGAAGGAAATATTTATAAACCAACCTCTTAGTTAATACATCATAAGTTGGTACACTAAAAGACCAACCTATACTACATAAATGTTTATAACTTGAAACAACTCCTTTTCACACTCTTTGATTAAGCGAACATAAACATTTCATATCCAAAAGAAGTTTAGATAGTCAAATCATAGGAGTTTCCCTTTTGCAACTTGACCTCCTTGTTCCGACCATTATAAGCAACTTTCAAGACTTCGTTTCTTCCAGCTTTCATACGTGCCTTAACAAGTTTACCCTCTTTCCATTCCAAGTCTAATATGTGACCTCCGTACACACATATTCCAGTCAGTCTCCCATCAGAATAGCCTTTAGGCCAAGCTGGAAGAAGTTCTATCTTACCAGGCTCTGTGTACACAAGCATCTCCATAAATAAACGCGGGAAACTAAGTACTGCATCAAGATTATAGACAGTATATTCAGGATCATGAGATGTCACCAAACTGTTATACACATAGTGTCTACGGCAGAAGCGGTCTAAGTTTGTCTTAATTTTATCTAAATCTCCCAAACGGGCCGCTTGCAAAGCCACATGAATCAATCCATGAGCGGAACTTGTATCGAATTCAAACCGTTTGTCCAATGCCACTTTTGCAGCATTAATCAATTGTAAATCACCTTTATCTTTACGAAGTTGGGAGCTTGGAAACACAGGATAGAGATGCGAAAGGTGGCGATGATTATATACATCAGTATAACGAGAATCAATCCATTCTGCCAAAGCACCGTCTTTGTTTATCCTATAATCAGGAAGATGATCAAGGTATTTCCGCCATCTATCACACTCCTTTTTGGAAAATTTATACTTCTTTCCCATCTCAAGCAGCAAGCCAAACACTTCACGGGCAATCGCTATATCCATAGTAGCATCCCTACTTAACCATGTGTTTGTACCTTTCACGGCATTTTCTGGAGAAATACTTGGTAAAATATGATATAAACCATCAGGTTCTTTTACCAAAAAATCTTCATAAAACTCTGCCATTTCCTTATAAAGAGGTAAAACCCGTTTTTTCATCATGTCCTCATCACCAGTCAACATGGCATATTCATAGAAAGGACGAATGTTCCATCCTGCTCCTCCCGACCAACACATCCATGGAAAAGAACGCCCAAAGTGTGTCAGATAACCATTAGACGGATCATTATAATGAGCCACAAGGAAACCTCGGCATCCTAAGTAATTCTTGGCATTCAACCGCCAACCTGGCAATAAATGTTCCACGTAGCTACAATATGATTCAGCACATTCTGGAAGATTACCCATAGCAGCACCAGAAATTGCAAGATTAATATTAGAGTCCCACACAAATCCTCCTATCCAGGCAGGCTTCCATCCACCTCCCCAAATACCCTGCAAAGGAGGAGGATATTTACCACACGACGAAATAAGAAGATAACGCCCCATGGCATGAATTTGTTCCATAAACAAAGGGGTAATACCATTTTCATGTATCTCGGACAACAATTGTTCGACAGGAGTTTGTCTCCAACCTTCCGCACATTCCAAATCCAATTGCATACGTAAAAACAACCTACTATGTTCTTCCTGATGAGAAGATAGAATGGCTTCATAGTTCGAGGGGATAGCCTCTAATAGTTTTTTTACACTTGCCTTTGTTGGAGCTGTCAATGCTTCTTCCCACGGTGTTATACGGAGTAAAATAAGAATCTCATCCGCATCAGTTATCTCTAAACCGTATCCGTCACAAATCATATTTCCCCCACGGGGTAATACTCTTGCCAATCCGTCGTAACCACCAGAGTCGAAACGATACTTCGCATGATATGTCAGCCAACCTTGCTCAGCAGCAGAGTTCACAGTACAGAAAGCACTATCAAGATTATGGTCGAAATGCATACCCTTCCTGCCTGGAGTTTCTTCTAAATTGAGACGAACATGAAGTTTTCCAGCCTTGCCAGCTTTCAGGCGAATTACATTGATATTTTCTATACGCGATGAAAACACTTCTTCTTTACCGTTACTACTTCCACAGCCCCAAACAGTAGTTACTCCACTCTCCATGTCAAGCTGTCGACGGTAATCAGTATGGCATGATGGAAAAACATCCAGATGGCGTATGCGCAAATCAAAAGCCGGATGAGGGATTTGAGGCCAGTGGTTGTTGACTCCCATTGCCTTCATTTGACGGTTCGCTTCCGTAACAATAAGACTGTCAGCTTCATTGCTCCTGTTTAAATTTATCAGATTGCGGATTTCTGGAAGTAAGGGAGCTGTCACAGGAACAGTCTTCGCGTGTCTGTCCCATGCCCTGATAAACAATTCTTCGTGCACGCAAGTAATACACTCATCTTGAGGATTTCCCCACACCATTGTGCCATGTATTCCATTTCCTGTGACAAAAGCATCTTCCCAACGTGTAGCAGGCAACAATGACCAAGCAATCCATCTTCCGGATGTTTCAGCCATAACTGAAAGAGCACACACACAGCAAATAACTGTTAATAAAATCTTTTGTATATTCATCTTTCAATTCTGTTTTTCATATGTAAATGTTAATTAATCTTGTTACTTTATGAAACTTATCATTAATAGATTTAAATAGGTCATCAATAGACTATTCATACAAAGCTTATTATATTTCGCATATTTGTCATTTGTTATAAAATCGGAACCAATTAAAATCAGCAATACCACCCACTCCTTTTTGAGTTTCCGAATAATTAAGTAATGCAAAGCGATTGGCAGTCCAAGGATAACCCAAATCCATATGCAAAATTTCTCCTACCGGTAAAAATTTCTTTCCGTCTAAGCTACAAGCGAGCTGTAAAATCCTTATCGGTAACACGCGCTCTGAACCACACTTTGTCATTCTTTAACTGATTGATTATAGAAGTTTCCTTTCCGTTATTACAAACAATAAGCTGACGCGCACCCTTTGTCTGACGTATACCTACATAAGCATACGGAGCCTGGAAAATACCGAATCCAGCAATGTTGCCATCTTTCATTCTCGAAACGTCCATTTCCACTGTACCAGTAGACAATGGTCCCTGCACTCTTTGAGTCAATGTGTTACGTGCATTTTCCAGTTTCTTTGCTAATGAAGCTTTCAATCTCATGTATCCCGGACGCTCTGTCAACGACCAACAAGTGTTATCAGGATTATGATTCCACTGCCATTGCAATCCTAATTTCCTGTCATTAAATTCATCGGTAGTAGCCGGAGATTGTATCTTATAAGTTTTACCTACATTCGGTTTCGGATAAACAATGGCATCTTTACCATTCACTCCAAGCATAGGCCATCCGTCAACCCATTCTACCGGCAGCAAACAAGGCACACGACCTATCGCTCCACGGTCTTGCATAATAATAAACCACCACTCGCCGTTCTTTAACTGTACCATTCCACCCTGATGCAGTCCGTTAGTAGGATAAGAGCTGTCGTCTTGTATTATCACTTTGTGCTCGTAGGGTCCATAGATGTTTTTGGATCGAAGACAGACCTGCCATCCTTCTGTTCCGCCTGCCGGACAAAGAATATAATACATACCATTGATTTTATATACATGCGATCCTTCCATTCCGGCATTTTTTCCTGAATGATGAGCATCATCCACTCCCTTATTCCAAATCTCTACCGATTTACCTTTTACCGATTTCACATCAGCATTCAGTTCGGTAACAAAAAGTTTATGCTGCCCGTGTACTACATAAACTTTTCCGTTATCATCAAAAAGTAATCCTGGATCATAGAGATATTCCGGAAATACAGTTCTTTTCCAGGGACCTTCAGGTTTATCTGCTTCGCATATACAGAAGTTACCTTTTTCTGTTCCCCATCCGTATGGAGTACAGAAAGCCACATAAAACCTTCCATTGTGATAACGAATTGAGTTTGCCCATGAACCATTCAGGTAGAGAGTCCCCCCCTGCATATCATAACGGGGATCCTCATCGTAACGATCTACAGCATAACCAACCATTTCCCAGTTTACAAGATCCTTCGATTTTGCAACCGGAGATCCTGGTACATAGTGCATACTGGTAGAGACCATATAAAACTCATCACCTACGCGTATGACATCTGGATCTGGCCAATCGCCCCACATTAAAGGATTTGTAAATGTTCCATCACCATTATCGGGTGTCCATACTTGCTGTGCTTCCGCAAAAGAGAACGGAGAAAAAAGAGCCATAGCTACTAGGATTTTTTTAATCTTCATGGTTTTATACATCATTATTTTCATTATAATAAATTCTAATTAATTTGTATCTTCAATTCAGGAGAAGTTTTCAAAAATTTCCTCCTCATGTGTTCTAAAAATACATCTTTACCCAGCACATCTCCCTTGTATTTAATATTGTCGATTACCACGTTTCTACATCCGTTCAGGCGAAATAGATGTCGATTTTCCGTAAACGGAGAAAGCAATGTAGTACGTTCTATGCTATTATCAGAAAAAAACAAATTTGCAGTGCTTTTTGCATAAAGCACAGGATAATCGAATATTTTAAATACATTATTGCGGATACGTATGTTTTTATGCACAGGATGTGTGTCTCTTACTTCCGTATTAGAGGGATTGATAGCTATAACCGCATTATGAGGTCCTCCATTGTAAGCACAGTCCACAAAAATGTTTCCCTCTATCAATACATCGCTTACAGGACCAGACTCAAACCAACCCTCAGCATCTCCTTCTATCAGAATAGCACTCATACCCGTTTTGTAATAAGTATTTTTTCGTATAACTACCCTCCGAGGAGTGGAAACAAGAGTTCCACGGGTACTTGTACGAGTGAAGAAATTGTTTGTAATCTCCACTTCCGGAGTGCAAGTCAAATTCTCCACACAATCATGATTAATCTCTAGCCATGCAGGAACTTTTTGGTCGAAACACACCTGCCATATACGTTCGGATACTTTTTTAACGGATATCACACTAGCTTTAGCAAGTCGCTCCATTGTAGAAGCCTTGATAAATGCTACCATATCACCTTCATGATAAGCCTGAAATCCATACGTCTGTCCATGCATAAAACGTAAATTAAGCGTATGGTCATCTATTTTCTCTACAGCACACAAGTTGGTACCATGCACATTTATGAGATCATCATGCGCTCCTGAAAAATAACAGCTGTCTATAGTTACCTTTCCCTTACATCCGGAAAAATGTGTCATGTCAGCAGAAGCAGCCAATATACGTCCTGACTCAGGATGAGGAGCGCATTTACTTTTACGTATAGTGATATTCTCAGAATACTGGCTGATAATACCCAATCCATGCATATAGTGCATTTGAATCTCGTTCAGTTCGATATTCTTGCTGTGGTAAATAAACATTCCCACCTGATCGCGGATAATATCGCGTATAGTTAATCTGTTTCCCTTTTTGGGTAAAAAATCCTTTGGCGTAAAAAATTTTATGACACCAGGAGATGTTTCATGGGCAGGAGAACCAGACAGCACATTCCATCCTTCTGTATAGCTGAATGTTTCATATTCATGGTCATATTCTATACATTGGTTAATGTTGCATTTCCATCCTTCTCCATAAAGATTCATTTTTCCATCTACTATTTCATATTTTGTATCCTTGTGTACCTTGACTTCCACACAGCCTTCACTTACATTCGTATATTCCAGTTCAGAACCGGCGGGACGTTCAAAATCAATATAAAGATTGTGGAAACTTATGTCTTGACAATTTTCCACTGCTATGGTGGTCATTTTACCATGGAACATCAACTGCGCTCCAGATCCCTCCACCCGTAAATGATGTATATTTTCGAATAATAATCCTATGGTTTTTATTTTTGAAGGACATTCCCTTTCCGTAGAAGTATTGGATATAAAATACTCCTTTCTTATAGCATTTTCAGGCCAAATATCGTATCGTCCTTTAGGAAACACCAATACATGGGTACCCTTGCTTTTACAAGCATTAATAGCCGACTGGATTTGAGCAACGCAGTTCTCATAGGTATAGGGATGTACACCAAACTCGGATACATAGACTGTATCGTTTTGGGCAATGCAATCGACATGAAATATAATCAATACAAAAACCGAGAGTAGAAATTTACTTCTTAAAATGTTTTTCATGAATTAACAATTAAGAGTTAAACAACACGGATGCGTTTATTGCCTAATTTTCTGAAAAGTGCGAGAAGAACATACATAACTTTTGCAGATGAACAAGCAGTTAGACGCATCCGTTTATAGTAAACAAAATCTGTCCAATGCAACACGAGCATTTCACTGGTAGCCTGTCATTGAAAATTTAAGAATAACAGAGCTTATCTCAAACAGAGTTTATGATGTCGATTAGTATCCTGGATTTTGCACCAATTTAGAATTAAGATCAATATACTCTTGTGGTATAGGCAAGTAACGGTTATGCGATACAAATACGCGTTTTTCAACCAACTCTGTATCTTCCGAAATGACAGCACGCTTTTCAGGTACAGTTTCATCATAGTTTACCGTACCAACGTAGCGTTTAAGCTCTCCATTCAATACAGTTTCTGCCAATACCTTACCATTATTATCTTTCCAACGAAGGATATCAGCTCTACGGAACCCCTCTCCTGCCAATTCCACTGTACGTTCACGGCGAATCAATTCACGCAAAGTTTCCTTTGTACTATATTTACCTTTATCCACGCTAGGCATTCCAGCACGGAAACGAATTTTGTTCAAGGCTACATATACACTATCACAAGGACCATCCAATTCATTCTTAGCTTCGGCAAAGCTCAACAATGTCTCAGCATAACGGAACATAATAGTATTAGCATTGGCATTCCACATATCGGCATAATAAGTAGGACCTGTTCCCAAATATTTAGCCCAAGTCAGACCTGTCTTTGAAGCGTTATCCACACCACTTGGGTCATTAGGATTGCTTTTGCCATCGATTTCTTCGTCAAGTGTATTGATAACAACAACTTCTCCGTCAATAGTTAACCAGTTACGTCCAGGATAAAGAATTGTAGCAGCCATTCGTGGATCACGGTTATAAAAAGGATGCGCAGGATCATAACCACTTCCGGCTTCATCTTTCGTAAGTCCGTTAGTCATTTCATACATATCTACCAAGTTCTTTGTAGGTACCATAGAGGACCATCCTCCATCAGCATTATTATACATGGTGGCAACCATCCAGTTAGACATTATTACTTGGTCGTGTACCACAGAAAAGATGATTTCCTTTGACTGCTGTCCTTCTATCAAAAAAAGTTTTTTATATCCAGATGCAGGATTATCTACAGAAGAAGGCTCCAAATCATAAAGCCCCAGTTTGGCAATTTCCACAGCAGCTTGTTTGGCACGAGCATAGTCTCCGTAATACAAAGCAGAACGCATCTTTATAGAAAGAGCTACACCACGATTGATTCTTCCAGCTTCTACCGCATCAATATTCAGCATAGGAATAGCCTCGTCAAGTTCCTTGTATATGAATTCTTTGACTTCCGCCTCTGTGTTACGCGGAACCTGTGCTTCTTCAGCTGTCTCGTAAGACTCGATGATAGGTACACCACCATAATACCAGTTTTTTTCAAAATACTGCCAAGCACGCATAGTCTTGACCTGACCTATCATATCATCCTTTTTTGCCTGACTTGTAAACTCCACATTCTCAATATTTGCCAAGAAATCATTGAAGTTACGAATAGCATTAAAGTCATAAAAATTTGCAACCTCGCTTACACCAGCAGACATACCTCCATTACCAATATACTTCCATCCTTCATGAAGGTGATGACTGTAACCTATATCCGAACCACAATCGGCATACAAAACCGTACCATCATCTATCCATTTACTATAACAACCTGTCAGGAATTTGTCAGCATCCGATTCAGTTTTCCACGTAGTTTCTGGAGAAAGAGCGTCGTGCGGAACGGTATCAAGAAAGTCGTCGCACGAAACATGCATTAAAGAAGCTGCTGCAATTACGCTGATATATATATATTTTTTCATACCTATGCTTTTTAAAATTATAAAATTAGAATGTCAAACTTACTCCAATAGAATGAGTTTGAAGCAATGGATAGCCATTACCATTTGTATCTCTACTTTCAGGATCTACATTTACCATCATATTATCGATTGTAAATAAGTTTTCAGCAGAATAATACATACGTAGGTTTTCTACATGTAATGCTTTCAAACATTTTGTAGAAAAAGTATAGCCCACTTGAAGATTTTGCAAACGCAAATAGCTTGCATCCTGAATCCAAAAATCAGACATAGCATTCCAAGGGTGACTTGGTGAAGTCTTATCGTAAGCTACACGTGGCATTTCAGCATTTTTGTTATCCGGTGTCCAAGCATCCAACCAAAGAGTGGTAGGACGAGCCATATCACCATTAAAATCACCAGGATTAGTGAACATGCGACTAACATTGGCAGCCCCTGAGAACATCATTGAAATGTCCCAACCCTTATAACCAGCATTTAGGTTCAAACCGAAAGTCCAAGCCGGATCCATAGAGCCAAGCAATACACGATCATTTTCAGTTATACCTTCCACACCGTCAGTATCTTGATAAATCAAGTCTCCACCTTTGAATTTCCTTGTACCAAATGGATACCCTGGCAATTTAGAATATTTATCCATCCAAGCCTGCGCTTCTTCATCCGACTGGAAGAACCCATTGGTTTTGTAAGCATAGTAAGAATTCAAACGTTCACCTATCTGGCGACGTTTGTACTTATCACCAGGATCGACCATATAATCTACTCCACCCAAGTCAAGAAGTTCATTTTTATTATAAGCAAAGTTTCCTGTAGCCCCCAAAGTCCACTTCCCCCATTTCTTATGATAACCCAAAGTAACTTCCACACCACGATTCAACATCTCTCCTACATTATCCTTGTATGGTTTCAAACCAAATTCTTTTGGAACAGGCACATCCATAATGATACCAGTTGTCTTACGATCGTAGAAATCTACTGAAAGATCAACGCAATTAAAGAAAGAGGCATCAACACCTATACCCCATGTACACGCCTTTTCCCAACTGATGGTACTTAGCTTATAAGAATCAAGATAGTATCCTGTTTTCAGACCGCTGCCGAAGTTATATTTTCCATCCAATTGATATGTATTCAACCATGGATAGTAATCACTCAAAGCATTTTGGTTACCCAACAATCCCCACGACGTACGAATTTTTAAATTATCTAACCAATCACGACTACTCTCCATAAAATTTTCTTCGCTTATTCTCCAAGCAGCAGAGAAAGAGGGAAAATATCCCCAGCGGTTGCCATCAGAGAAACGCGAAGAAGCATCCGCACGAATATTGGCTTCAAATAAATACTTTCCAGAATAGTCATAGTTTAGACGAGCAAACCAAGAAATCATTGCCAACTCACGGGTATATCCACTATTGGTTTGAGTTGCTGCATCTCCAGCATTCATATCATCCAAATCATTAGTTGGGAAGTTTTTACGAATACTCTGATTCTCACGATAATTGTATTTTTCCAAATGATAACCAGCCATAGCCTTCAATCCGTGTACATCAAACTGTTTATCGTAGTTTAACAATGCATCAAATGTCCCTCGTTCCCATCCGTAGAAACGTTCATCAAGCTGATTCGGATTTGATTTCTTGTTAGGGTTATAGATAATTTCCTTACGAAACTCTTTATAATGTTGCTGATTGTTTACATAAGAACCTGTGACAGTAGCCTTTAGTTCATCGAGTATTTGATAATCGAGTGAAAGCGAGCCTGTAAAGTTCTGATTCATGCGATCTACGGTTTGTTTAGCATCTAACCAAGCCAACGGGCTACCATCAGAAATTGTTCCGTATGTACCATCTTCATAACGCCCCACAATCCATGGAGCCATTTTTGAAGCAAGATTAATAATCTGATAAGAACCTCCTCCTGTATAGCTATCGGTAGGATCGGAATAGTTATTGTTGATATAAGCTAAATTCAGACGAGCGTTAAGCCTTGAAGAAAGTTTGACGTCAAGATTTGTGCGTCCGCTGAACTGACGTCTCATGGCATGAGGTAATATACCAGTCTGATGCAAGTAGCTTACAGCCCCCATATACTTCACATCGTCTGTACCTCCGTTCACACTTACGCTGTGAGAATGTTGCACACCTGTCTGATAGATTTCATCATACCAATCAGTATTAGGATACAAAGGGTCGTTTCCGTCTTTGAATTTTTGTATTTCTTCTTCGTCGAAACGTGGTTTCAAACCTTCTGCTTCCATAGCCCCACTATACAAACGAGCATAATCATATGATCCCAAACGATCTATCAGTTTGGCAGGCTTCTGAAAACCTACATACCCATTGTAAGAGATACGTGGTTTTCCTATCTTACCACGTTTTGTAGTAATTAATATGACACCATTAGAAGCCTTAGATCCATAAATAGCAGCAGAAGCAGCATCTTTTAATACAGAAATACTTTCCACATCATTTGGGTTTATTTGGTTCATGGTACTTGTTTCCACGCCATCTACCAAAATATAAGGATCTGCAGAATTCAATGTACCTACCCCGCGTACACGAATAGTACCTCCATCCATACCCGGTGCACCTCCACCATTGGTTACAGTCACACCTGCCATAAGCCCCTGAATACCGGTTGATAAGTTTTGAATAGGTCTGCTTTCCAAAGTCTTGCTGTCCACTTGAGCAACAGAGCCACTCAGATTAGCTTTCTTCTGAATACCATATCCTACTACAACCACATCACCCAACATTTCCGAATCTTCCTTCAATATAATAGTAAATTCACGTTGATCCTTTATAGGAATCTCCAGTGTCTTGTAACCAAGATAAGAAATCTGCAAAATGTCTTTGGGATTTACATCCAATGTAAAATCTCCTTCAAAACCGGTAATAACACCATTCGTAGTACCTTTTACCAACACGTTAGCACCAATAATAGGACCTGTGGCATCCATTACTATACCCTTGATTGTCACTTTAGTCTGTCTCACTGTCTGAGCTTCTGATGCAGAAGCCTTTCTCAATGTAATCTGGCGGTCGTTAATCTCATATACCACGTTTTGTCCTTGAAGTGATTCGTTCAAAATTTCCTGCACGGGTCTGCTTTTCAAATTCACATTAACACGTTTGTCTAGGTTGACAGCATTTTTATCATACAAAAAGACAAAATCACTATTGTTTTCTATATAATCCAATACCTCCCTCACTGTGGTATTCGACATTTGAATTGTAAAATCTCGGCTTTGAGCGTATTCTAAATTTACACTAGCATAAATAGGTAAGTTGAATGAACAAAGACCGGCTAGCAATAAAGATTTAAAAGTATTACTCTTGCTGTAATTATTCTTTCTCGTGTATTTCATACGGTAATTTTATTAAATTTAAACGTTTCTAATAGTTTTCTATTGCATTAGCACATATCACTACATAATTCTTTCTCATTATGTCTTTAAGTAGTATTTTTTATCATAATATAATATTATAGGTTAATTATTATTTCTCCTTACAAATACCGTATCGCTCCTTTCCTCAAAAGTTATCGGGAAAGAATGTGACAACGAATGCAGCACTTTACTAAAATCATTCTTTAATTCCAGTTTTCCTGACACACGTATATCTTCCATGTTGTCCACTATCTTAATTTTTTTATCATAATAAAGTTCCAATTTACGTAGTACATCTGTCAATGGCTTTTCTGTATTGTACACCAGTAAATTATCCACCCAACTAACATATTCTTTCACATCCACCTCTATCGGTGATGCAAGTTTTCCATGCTGTATACTAATGTATTGATTGGGAGTAAGTACTATTTCTTCTTGCGATTTACCTTCCACTTTAACACTTCCTTCAACCAACACCACAGACGAACCTGATGTCGAATTATAGGAATTCACGTTGAACTTTGTCCCCAACACTTGTACATAGAAATCTTTTGTCCGAACAAAGAACGGCACTTGTTCATTGCGAGCCACTTCAAGATATACTTCTCCATTCACGAATATTTCGCGATGACCTTTTTGAAACTGATGTGGATACATTACATGAGTACCTGCATTTATCCAAAGACGGGTACCATCAGCAAGAATCATCTGCACCTGCTTTCCCGGAGGAGTGATAATTTGATCTATCTCGGTTAACCCTCCCTTTTTAGAGCGAAAATCAATAGTATCGGCACCTATCACAATCTTATTACCGGAACTATATGATATGACTTTACTCTGTTGCACTAACACATTTTTACCATCTGAAAGTTTTAACTGTATATCTTCCACATGCTTTAAGCTGTTTGCTGAATCCGTCAACAAAGCATATTGTTGGAATAAATCAGTATCAAGTATATGGGCGGTATTATAATGGAACAACAATCCGACAGTCAAAATCAATGCTATGGAGGCAGCTATGGAAACCGACATATAAAAGACATGTCTTTGCCTGCGTTTCTTTTGCAAAACCACCTCATATTGTATGCATTCCCACAAATTATTTTTCTCTTCGCATGAGGCAGTCCTCTCTTCCTGTTTCAAGTATTGTAACAGGACACGTATTACTTTATATGTTTGTTGATGTAGTTTCTTCATTGTTTTTTTTACCATTGTTTTGTATTATTACGACAACACTTCAAAAACATACTCACTTTTTGAAGAAAAAATCATATTTATTTTGAAGAAGAGACGAAGAAAAAACCCAAGAACCGTTCTTTACACAAAAAAACCGTACCAAAAAACTATTCAAGTAATCTGCTACGGTTCTTTTTATCTATCATTAACTATATTCTATAATACTATTTCACCAATTTTTCTATGACGAAATGAAATGTAAGCGAACCTTCCCACCACATAGAGAAATTAGTCCCCCATAAATTATTACCCAAATTAAAATGAATACCTCCGCATTTGTCGGGATAGTTTGTAGAATAATTCAGTCCACAAGCTTCTCCCACATTAATAAGGAAAGCCTCATTGCTCCATATACGGAATGTACCATTAGATGTTACTATATCTATATATCTATCTATTCCATGCATTTGGCGATTACCTCTCGGTACCACATCCAACAGATCTATCCTTTCACCAGTCTTTTCTGCCACGATAGAAAGAATGTCATCCGCACTAAAGGAAAGCCAATAAGATTCAGGCAAACGTACCGCTGGCTTTCTATACAAAATACATGATACTTCCGCACGTTTCTGATTGTTGGCTACCCACACATCTGTCTGCATACGCTCTGGATATACTTCGGTTGAGATACCTGTATAAACAGGAAAAGTCAATTCTGACACAGTACGAACTCCTTCTTTATCTTTGATTACAGACTGCGCTATGACCTTCGCATTAATGGCCGCGCTCACCGCTTCGGTGTTTTCCAGTCCCGTTTTCCCTAAATCGGCTATACCCCATTCCGGACGAGTACGCATATATCGGCATTGAAAGTTAGCGTAATCCTTTGCATCAAACATCTGATAAGAAAGTCCAGTTATACGTATCCCTTTCATCAACGGTTGGGCTATATCTTTTACGGAAACTTTCTTATCAATCTGCTGCAATGATATCCTATCTACTTTTGCTACAGCCTCTATAGCTTCTTCTCGTAAGAAATCTGGTAGAAGAGAAATAGCACTGCCTATATAGGCATCGAGTTCTCTCCATGACTGTTCCGCCTTACTAAACAGTTCGGCAGAACGGAATGCCTTGAACTTATTCATATCATAAGCATTCCAATGGCATAAATGTGTTTTAACATCCACCCCCTGAGTATGTTCGGCTATTAATCCCAATTCTATCACAAAGTCTAGCATTTCGTCTTCGTACCCATCAAATTTTCCTTCTGCTAACCATTTGGAGTAAAGACGAGACAAAACTCTAAACTTGGCCATACGTATAGGTGCGCTTCCATAACCATAAATCCAGGTATCACCAATCTCAGAAGTAATGACAGGCAGATTTTCACGAATCTCCCAAAGTATTGCCGCCACTTCATTGAAAGAAGCCCCCACTACCGTAGCATTGGGATAACGCTTACGTATGTCGGCATAAATGCGTTTTACATCTTTATAGCGGTGAGGACCGTGATTGTCACCAGTAAAATTCACCGATATAGCAGTCTTTCCATCGGGAAGCAAGCTTTCTGTTCCATAATCTTGTTGATAAGCCAAAACAATCTCGTTCCCTTCAGAGTCTCTCCAGCGACAGAAAGGAGGAACATCAGGCACGGAACAAGCCGAATTAACCCCCACATGGAGAAAACGGATTCCCGCCTTATAAAATGGAGCTACGATACCTCGCGTATGTCCGGGCACATCCGTCATCTTAGCTGCAATTGTGTGTCGTCCGTACTTCTCGTCCAGCAGCTGCGAAAGTCGCAATGACGCACCAAACATATCCCGATTCATAATCTCAGACTCAACCGTATATGGAACGGCATTCCATACAATATACCCTTTTCGAATAGCTTCTTCTAATCTTTTCACATCCTTTGCAGGAGCATTGCGAAGGAATTTCCAAACAAGCCATGAGCCTGTAGTCCATACATAACGATCATTGCTTCCATCAGCCTCCAACTCTTCTGCCACATCAATAGCTTTGGGAATAAATTCTGTGATATATCTATCTGTCACTACAGAACTTAAGTCCGTAAATCCCACATCCAAATGGGTTTTGAAAATGACATATACTTTCTTTACACTGGTGTTTACTTGTGTCTGTCCGTATCCTTTTATTCCTACAAACAAGAAAATGAACAGATACAAATACTTGAAATTCTTCATATATATATTCATATTATAGTACAACAAGAAGTTGTTTGAACACTATTCATAACTCAAACAACTTTTAATAAATTTCACGAGAACAACGGTTTATTGTGCGTATTCTATATCATTCATTATTTTTTCTTTTTTATTCACAATTTTGCTTACGTCAGACTGAGAAGCTCTGTAGTAGAAACTATCAGACAAACGGATGTCACTGTATGAGCTACCCACCATAACCTTAAATTCACCCGGTTCTACCACCCGCTCATGCTTGGCATTGATTAAGATCAAATCATCTGGAACAATAGGGAAACTAACCGTACAACTTTCATTGGGCTTCAAGTGGACACGCTCAAATCCACGTAGGTTTTTCTCATAAGTGGTGGTGGAACTAATAACATCGTTTACATACAACTGCACAACTTCATCCCCTTCACGACTTCCTACATTTGTTACTGTACATGAAACAGTTACATTTCCTGTATGGGTATGTATACTGTCAATTACTAAATTATCATATTTGAACTGAGTATAAGATAGTCCGTGTCCAAAACAGTAAAGCAATCCTTTGTTTGCCACTGTGTGATAATGCATTTCCTCCATGTTTGCATTAGGCTTGGTAGGCACATTCATTGGAAGTTGCCCCACGGTTTTAGGCCAAGTACCATTCAGCTTACCTCCAGGATTATAGTCACCTTTCAAAGCCTCGGCAATAGCAAGTCCACCCTGTGCACCAGGATATCCTGCGGCAAGAATGGCAGGGCAATACTTATCGCCGAAATTGATGCTCGCAGGACGTCCCCATATCAACACCAAGACCACTGGTTTGCCTGTTTTGACAAGAGCTTTGAGTAAATCTTCCTGATGCCCGGGAAGATCGAGACTGCTACGCGTACGGCTTTCACCTGATGTATGCGCCCCATCTCCTAACACTGCTACAATCACATCGCTTTCCATAGACAGACCGACGGCTTCAGCAATGTCTTGTTGCTCCTCCTCGGTCAGGTTATCTTTTATAAGTTCATTTTCGGGCCAACCTTTGTTTACCAAATCGATGCCTTTGGCATATTTCACACTTATACTATTATCATTCTTATAAACCTCCTTTAACCCGTCGTACACACTCATATAATGTTTGAATCCACGAGGACCATAATGAGTAGGAATATACCCACGAGACCGGGCATTAGGCCCTATTACTGCAATTCTTTTATAACGGTTATCCAACGGAAGCATTTGCTTATCATTCTTGAGCAGCACCAAGCATTCTCTTGAAGCACGCAATGCTGTGGTTTGATGAGCGTCCGAAGAAACAATCTCCCCTACAGTTTTGATATCACCTACGTAAGGCTGGTCGAATAATCCTATCCAGAACTTGACGTATAGCACCTGACGCACTAATTCATTCACACGCTCCATAGAGAGTTTACCTTCGTTTACCAATTCACAAATATACATTGCATAAGTATCCGGCTCATTAAATTCCGTACGTACATTCAATCCAGCTTTAAGTGCCTGCAAGCAAGATTCTTTCTCGTCAGCAGCTACCTTGTGCACACCAGCCAAACGACCAATAGCATAGCTGTCCGACACCACATACCCTTTAAATCCCATTTCACCACGTAACACTTCGGTAAGATAGTGATAGTTAGCTGACATAGGCACACCATCGTAATCATTATACGCGCACATCACTCCTAACGCTCCTGCTTCCTGAAATACTTTACGAAAAGGATACTCATGGATATAATACATTTCCGAAGGAGTGATATGCGGATCGGTACGCGCATCCCACTGACGGGCCGCCTTACAATCGCCATATCCCACATAATGTTTAGGAGAAGAAACCACTTTCTGACTTTGGATACCTTTGGCCATTTCCACACCCAGACATGCTACCAGATAAGGGTCCTCTGCCAAACTTCCTTCCCAACGCCCCCAACGCTGATCGCGCGAAACATCTAATATAGGAGCATATACATTAGTATATCCTAAAGCTCGTGCTTCACAACCTTCTATTTCTCCTTGCAGATAAGCCAACTCTTTATCCCAAGTACAGCCTAACCCATTCATGGACGGAAAACTTGTGGCCTTAGGAGCACACAAACCTCTTATGCCTTCATTGGAAAAGTCAACAGGGATGCCTAAACGAGTATGTTCCACAAAGAAACGCTGCGTCTCGTGCATACAAGCAACCAACCTCTTCAAGTCATATATTTCTCCGTTTAAGTGTTCGTCAATATTTGCCACGCCATAACGAAGAACATTTCTTTTCCATTCCTCAGTCGGAATGCTGTCCTCCAGCACTTTTTTATAGCCGTAATAAGTGACAAGCTGTCCTGCCTTTTCTTCCAACGTCATTTGTGAGAGTAAGTCATCCAAACGGCTTTCCACACTTTGCTTAGAATCTTCATACACATCTTTGATTCCATTCTTATTGAAATCTATCCATCCCTTCTTGTAGATTTCTTTTTTATGGGGGAATACATCTTCCGATGAAAAATGTATTTGTCCATATGAGAATTGGCTTATAACCAGACAAACTCCACAAAAGAGTCTCAATTTCATTCTTCTTTTCATACTTATCTAATACTGATAATAGGTTACTAATTAAAACAAAGTAATTTCCCCCAAACCGACACGCCCCTCGGAAACATCCTCTATGGTCACTCTGAAGTACCTGATTTCACGATCCACTTTCATAGGCTTGAATTCCCATCCTGTACATTCGCGTTTATACAATTCCTGCCAATGTTTGCCATCTTCCGATGTTTCCACTTTATGTCGGTAAGATGAACTGTCTTTTTGGAAAACAATACGGCTTGCTTCAACATAAGTTTTCTCTCCCAAATCAAGCACTACCGTCTGAGGTAATATATCCTCTTGGGCAAACCACCAACTTCGGTCGTTCTGATCTATGATATTTGTTACAGGATACCCTTTCTGAAAACCTTCTGTTTTTACACCTGCTACTTTCAGACAAGGCTTGCTCAATATCCGCTTCTGCCAAGAACTTGATTTAACCACCACGTTATCCTCTTCTTTTCCATTAAACGTTCCATGCACTCCATCTGGAAGATAAGCGCCCTTATAAGGTGTAGTTGTAATCTCAGCCTTCCCTTTTGACACACCTTCAGCAGTAGCTTCTACTTGAATATTCCCAGCCTTACGGGTTGTACGTATCCATGCAAAAGCAATTCCTCCTTCCACTGTTTGAGGAGTGACACCTATTCTACTGATAGTATCACCTATCAATACTCCTTCGCCAAAAACACGAATATTCACTTTCAAGTTAGAATCATACACACGAGAGCCATGCTGATCACACACAATGATATAAACAGGAATCATATCCGAACCATCAGCTACGGGAGCTACGTTTTCTGTCTTTATATTAACACGAAGGCAGTGGGCTTTTCCCGGTGTAGTCACACGATGTCTGGCAACTACTTTTCCGCCAATGACCCCTTCTGCTTCTAAAGTACCAGCCTCATAACCACCAGCATTGAAAACAAAAGCAGGGCTTCCGCCTTTTTCAACAATCGACTGGTAAAACGGTGTTCTTTCCGCACGTGTCTGTGTTCCTATCTTTTTGCCATTACGATAAAGCCTTACTTCATCACAATTAGAGAATACCATAATATCGGAAGTTGATGAAACATATTTTTCTGAAGCATTGTAAGAGGCTATAAAAACCATTGCCCCGTCGTACAAACCAGGTTGCGAGATGGAAGGGTCACGCATGCTTTGCAGCATAAAGTAACTAAACTTAGGATATCTGTTCATATCTACCACACCACTATACATAGTTTCATCCTCACTACCACGAGCATAGTCATTATAACTCCATACAAAATGCCCCCCCATATAAGGATTTGCATCCAACATGCACCAATCAAAATAGCCATGTCCATTCAATTGTTCAAGTCTGCTCCGACATTGCTTCATTTGTTCTTCTTCATTCTCCACCAAGCTGACACGTGGTTTTTCCCCCACTCCATCCCCCCATTCACGAGTAAACAAAGGTTTTATTGAGATAAAATCTTCCAGATAATTACTCATCACATCCCCGTCTTTAGGAAACTTTAACACTTGCTTGTAGAATACATCGTAATAATCCTCCATATCGGTATGTCCGAAATAGTCGCCGGCTGTATACATTTGGTCGCCTGGATACTCGGCATGAGCCATCTCAAAAAGCCCTTTTGCCAATGCTACCGGATAACGCGATTCATTCAATGCCGTTTCCCAAAGTATAACAGACGGGTGATTTCGATCTCTACGAATCATTCCTTTTCCTACCTCGTAAAGACGTTTTATGAATATACTGTCAGGATTATAGAATTGCCAACCTGGAATACACTCCACCACTAACAGACCATAACGATCACATGCATCAAGAAATGCTGGGTCACTGGGGTAATGCGCTGCACGCACCGCATTATATCCTCCCCTTTTCAGGCCTATCACATCACGCTCTTGCATGGAATTTGCTGCAGCGTCTCCAACATGCGGGAAAGCCTGATGACGATTGGCACCCCGAAGATACAATTTTTCTCCATTAATAAAGAAACCGTCTTTTACCGTATAACGTATAGTACGGATTCCTATTTGCTGTGAAGTTTCATCCAAAATATTTCCATGTTGGATAATACATGTACGCAATGTATAAAGATAAGGTGTGTATGGATGCCATAACTTAGGATTATCAAGCTGTAATTCTTGCGACATACACTGGTCCGACTGTTTTTCAAGCCAAAAATTGTTTTTTGTTTCTGCCACTACTATACCCGAATCATCTATGAGCTGCGACAACACATCAACAGACAAGTCTTTAGAAGTCTTGTTGCGTACATGGGTAGCGACATGAGTACAAGCATGTCTACGGCTGACTTCCGGGAAAGTTACAAATTGCCCTCCTCCAGCAGTGATATCCTCCTGTAAAGGATCCGTAATATAAACATTTTCGGTTATTATCATGCGCACATCACGGTATATGCCACTGTAGTAATAGAAGTCCATTCTTTCCTGTGGTTTGCCCGGAGGAGTAAGCGGGTCATGTCCGGCAGTTACCTTGACAGCCAGCAAATTGGTTTTATCCCACTTGATATGTTCTGTCAAATCAACTGTGAAACCAAGATAACCTCCATAATGTTCCGCCACTTTTTCTTCATTAAGATAAACTTCGCAATTAGTCATTACCCCTTCGAAAGACACAACGACACGTTTACCTTTATATATATTACTGAGTGTAAAGTAACGGCGATACCATCCCGTGCCATCATAGATAGAATTACCACCACAATGTTTCTTCTCCAACTGCATGACATGAGGCAACACCACAGGTATCCAAGACTCATCATTCAGTTTCAGATTGGCACCTTTTTCAATTTCCCCTCTGTAAAAAGCCCAGTCTGTATTCATATTCAACGTCTTTCTCTCAGAAGAATATGCTTTGGTGCTGTATAACACAGCACCAAAGCATATTAGACATAACAACAGATAATGTTTCATAGTATGATTATTTTCTGATTTCTGCATCATTAGCATAAGGTGCTATTTGCATGGCTTTTAAGATTGCCCCATTACCTGTTTGACGCAAACCTAATACTAAAACATTCTTCCGAGAGCCAAAATTCAACCAGCACTCCGGCAAATAATATTCTCTTTGAGGGCCCGCCTCCCAATGACGACCGATATTGTGCCCGTTAAGCCACATATATCCGTTACCAGATGCATTGATACGTGCCAACCATGGAATCCACACATTAGATTGCTGTCTAGGCAGTTCAAATTCTATTCTATACCAAGTAAACAAACCATCAGGAGTTCCCTTGGGCTGTACTCCATTTCCTCTTTCTGGTATAGAGCATTGAGTATCAAGGAAAACTTTAGTCCAATCTTCAGGAACGTATTCTGGCAAATACCATCCTGCGGTAATACCTGCCATATCTGTAGCACACTCCCATTGCAACGGATGTGTAAGAGCCGACTCGGTAAGCGATAAGCCTGCCTGTCGGATACCAGTAAGTTCTTCCATAGGAAAATAGCCATGAGCATGACCCAAATTTTCGTACACAACGATAATTTCATTATCACCTTCACACAACAATCCGGAAACATCAAAACGATTATCATACTCATCGTGACGAATACGGCTAAAGCAGTCACGTGTAGTCCAACTTTGTGCATCCGCCTTATCAGGGAACAATCGTTTAGCCGGTTTACCATTTACCTGCACAGATACAATATCTCTGGTATACATATTAAACAACAAAAAATGTTCGTCCACAGCTTGTTGTGCATTCAAGTGCACCTGAGCACGATATAAAGTATAGCGGAAATCATTCACATCCAGATCAGAAAGCGAAACCAACTGTGAAAGAGATTTCCAATCAGCTTCAGCAAATGCATCTTCTTTCCTCCACACAGAAGCAACGCGTATGGATTGAGGAAAGCGAGAAGGACGTTTAGGATGTACCTGCGGTTTAGGCCACCAGCTTCCCTTTTCATCCGATGCACCTGCAGGAATCACCCATACTTTTGTACCAAGTGCAGGCAAATCATACACCACATCGATAGGCTTCATTTCCTGCAATCTGCTTTCCTCACTTTTGACAGCGTTAATTTTAACTTTCTCTCCATGTTGATTTATATTGTACATCAACTCTGATTGGCGTCCCAACTTGCCAGGAACTACCTTTACCTTTCCTCTGAGCGGTTGTTTAGAGTCGGTATTGTGTAGAAATATAAATCGAGTGCCATCTTTTGCAACACGCATTCCTCCAAACAAATTCTTCGGAGCATTTTCAAGCATACAAGGCCCCCCTTCCGATCTTGCCAACAATGTACCATACTTCTGAAGAAATTCCCCGAGGGCCTTCGATTCAAAATACTTATCACTTGTAGCTCCATTTTCTCTTATGGCAGCATTGTAGTCGTAAGACGTAGTCATACCACGTGCTCCCCATCCGTCAAAATGACTTCCTCCGAAATACATATAATAATTCAGTCCGCTTGCTCCACCCAAAATTGACATCAATCCTAATGCACGAAAGTGACGTGCATCCGAATAGTGTTCATCACTTAATCGTCCTGTAACCAAAGAGAACCATCCTCCCTGCAATTCTGTCACAAAACCAGGAGCATCCGGCTGAGCCTGTTTAAGACTCAACATACGATAAGCACAATCCGGTGCAGAAGAAAGACCCACATAATAGTTATCACTATCGAATACTTGCGATAATTCAGGGTCTTTACTATATCTACACTCCTGAGTGAGACAAGTAAATACAGGTATATCAATCTTACTATTTCTTACTGACTGATACAAAGCCTTCAAAAGTTCTTCTTTATTTTCGCAATCGTGATGATTATATTCATTCTCTATCTGAATCAGAATTATTCCCTTTTCTCCTTTTGCCTTACGAGTGATTTGCTCTTCTTCAAACTCCTTACATACGGCATCATACCAATGCTTGCACCAACGGATATGTTGATAATCTGCACTTCTCAACCAAAAATCGTTTATGCTTTCAGGACGATATTTGGCAAGCCATACAGGATATCCTCCGCCCGAATACTCGGCACAAATGAAAGGACCTGGACGTACTATAGTATAAAAATCAAACTCATTTTGAGCCATATCCAGCCATCGTCTCAAATCTGAAAAATCAAATTCTCCAGGTGACTCTGGACTTAACGGCATTTTCCTTTCGTGCCAATTCCAAGGAACATAAGTCTCCACAGTGTTAAATCCAGCCTCTTTAATCTTCTTGAATCGGTCTCTCCATAATTCTTCCGGACAACGAAAATAATGGAAAGCAGCACTGTAGATAAAAACATCTGTTCCATCAATGGTCATGCAGGAACCATCATAGCGGATACGCTCTGGATGAGTAAAGTGTTTGACAGGCACACCTTTTGCCTGCATTTCCAAACATAAAAATAGCAGTACAATTATTTGTGATACAAGTTTCATATAATAAATAGTTTATTGGTTTTCTATATTACTGATTCTCTCCAAAAAACTACTCACTTATAAAAGTTAAATGTTATCAACGAAGCATTAATAATAGTAATAGAATCTTTTCCAACTGCATAACGGTACGCAACTTTGCAATGGCTCTTGCTACCAAGTTCATACTCGACTGTGAAGCTATACCAAGCACTCCCGCTATTTCCTTATATGCCATTCCTTTCACATAACGCAAGTAAATAGCCTCTCTTTGATTTACTGGAAGCTGCTGAATAGCTTCAAGAAGTTGATGACTTAAGCGGATATCTTCATCGTTCTTGTCAAAGAGACGAGAAAGTACGGAATCATCTATAGTCATTTGAAAACTTACTTTCTCCAAATCTACTGTTTCCTTGACAGCAGACAATTTATCTATTAGCAAATTGCGCAAAGCTTTTAGAAAATAAGTCTTTACACATTCGGTATGAGATAATTTACCACTCTGATGCAACTTTACAAAGAAGTCTTGGATACAATCTTGCACCAAATCTTTGTTCGGATAGACTTTCATACCATAATTCAGCAACAAATCATAATGCCTCTTATACAAAATTTCCAAAACCATTACTTTTCTTTCCAATAGAAGTTCCCATAAGGCTTCATCTGTCTTTTGTTCTAAGTCATTTCGTGCAAACATTCAATTTAACGAGATTATGTCTATTCCAAGTGTCTTCCATCTTATTAAGATAATCGAAGCGATATTCATATATACTATTCCAAATTATCAATAAATACAAATTCAACAATATATAAATATATATTTATATAGTGCAAATATAGATATAAATCGCGATTTATATGCCAATGGTATATGAAAAATCAAGCTCCCTCCTACCTTAAACGATATGAAGAGTCGGTGAACGAGCTTCAAAATAAATATTCAATGAACTTTTAGCCTCAAAACAGATGACGCAGATAATATGGATCTATGCGTTGGCTCGACGTAAAACCCGAAAGATTATATTTAACAAAATCTTATCTTTGCAAAAACTAACTCAAAAATATTGTGGACAACAACGATTACCATCCTCTTCCTCTAAAAAGGGATATTGGGTTACTTTATCATCTCGGAAGTGAAAGAAAGCACATCAGAAATAATCATTTACAGAAAGAGAAAAATGAAGTCCCAGCAGAATATACCGAAGCAAAAGTAGAAAAAAGACTTTGTGAGCCAAGATTTCCCCACACATAGAAAGGAAGCTTTTTCATTCCGGAGCAAGTCAAAAAGCATGTGGGCATAATATTCTGAAAAAATTCGGGTCACTTATCTTATTCTTGGGGATTTAAATGTCATATCACAAACAAAGGGAAGAATAAGCCGTTTTCCAAGGTCGGCCAAGGTCTTTTAAACGGAAGATTATTACAGTCTGCGGCAATGGA